>ENA-OQAB01000261-OQAB01000261.1-human-gut-metagenome-genome-assembly--contig:-NODE-261-length-30447-cov-4.484202_pt1 | contig 30447 bp, 30 predicted proteins | sample MGYA00242490_ERZ504517 | MGnify/ENA primary metagenome ERZ504517 (study PRJEB26092, sample SAMD00036298) | human gut metagenome | host: Homo sapiens | study: EMG produced TPA metagenomics assembly of...
GACAAAGCGTGAAGATGTCAGAATATCGCGATTATTGCCCATGTAGACCATGGCAAGACGACGCTGGTAGATCAGCTGCTGCGCCAGAGCGGCGTGTTCAGAGCCAACCAGGAGGTGGTAGACCGCGTCATGGACTCCAATGATATTGAGCAGAGAGCGCGGAATTACAATTCTTTCCAAGAACACAGCCGTATTCTACAAGGGAGTAAAGATCAACATTATCGACACTCCAGGCCACGCTGATTTCGGCGGCGAGGTAGAGCGGGTGCTTAAGATGGTAAACGGCGTAATCCTGGTGGTGGACGCTTACGAGGGAGCTATGCCTCAGACCAAGTTCGTTCTGAGAAAGGCGCTGGAGTTAAATCTTCCTGTTATTGTGTGCCTGAACAAGATCGACCGTCCAGAGGCCAGACCGGACGACGTCATCGATGAGATTCTGGAGCTGTTTATGGATCTGGACGCTTCCGACGAGCAGTTAGACTGTCCGTTCCTGTTCGCTTCCGCCCGTTCCGGCTTCGCGAAGAAGAGTCTGGAGGATCCGGACGTAGATATGTCTCCGCTGTTTGAGACTATTTTAGAGTACATTCCGGCTCCGGAGGGAGATCCGGAGGCAGAGACGCAGGTGCTTATCAGTACCATTGACTACAATGAGTACGTAGGCCGCATCGGCGTGGGAAAAATTGACAACGGATCCCTGAAGGTGAATCAGGACTGCGTCATTGTAAACCACCATGAGCCGGACAAGTTCCGCAAGGTTAAGATTGGAAAGCTCTATGAGTTCGAGGGGCTGAATAAGGTGGAGGTATCAGAGGCCGGAATCGGCGCGATTGTAGCTATTTCCGGAATTTCCGACATCCACATCGGAGATACCATCTGTTCTCCGGAAAAGCCGGAGGCCATTCCGTTCCAGAAGATTTCCGAGCCGACCATTTCCATGGACTTCATGGTAAACGACAGCCCGCTGGCCGGACTGGAGGGCAAGTACATTACTTCCCGCCACATCCGTGAGAGGCTGTTCAGAGAGCTGAACACAGACGTGAGCCTGAGAGTGGAGGAGACAGATTCCCCGGACTGCTTTAAGGTGTCCGGCCGCGGCGAGCTTCACCTGTCTGTTCTGATTGAGAACATGAGAAGAGAGGGCTTTGAGTTTGCTGTGAGCAAGGCAGAGGTGCTCTATCACTATGATGAGAGAAATACCAAGCTGGAGCCGATGGAGATTGCCTACGTGGACGTGCCGGAGGAGTTTACAGGCGCGGTAATTCAGAAGCTTACCAGCCGCAAGGGAGAGCTGCAGGGCATGAGCCCGATCGGCGGCGGCTACACCAGACTGGAATTCTCTATCCCGTCCAGGGGCTTAATCGGTTACAGAGGAGAATTCCTGACAGACACCAAGGGAAATGGTATCTTAAATACCAGCTTTGACGGATACGGCCCGTTCAAGGGAGAGCTGTCCTACAGAAAGCAGGGCTCTCTGATTGCCTTCGAGGCCGGAGAATCCATTACCTACGGCCTGTTCAACGCCCAGGAGAGAGGAACTCTCTTTATCGGGCCTGGCGTGAAGGTATACTCTGGCATGATCGTGGGACAGAGCGCAAAGCCGGAGGATATTGAGCTGAATGTCTGCAAGACAAAGAAGCTGACCAACACCCGTTCCTCCAGCTCCGACGAGGCGCTGAGACTGACTCCGCCGAGAGAGATGAGCTTAGAGCAGTGTCTGGACTTCATTGACACAGACGAGCTTCTGGAGGTGACTCCCACAAGCCTCAGAATCCGCAAGAAGATTCTGGATCCGACTCTGAGAAAGAGAGCCATGATCAGCCGGAAAGAGGCAGAAAAGAATAGAGGCTAGACAGGACGAAAACGTACCTTGACAGCGAGAAAAAGACAGGAAAAGTCAGAAAATTTAAAGACTTTCCCTGTCTTTGTCATTTTGTAGTAGAAATTTTTGTATCATTTTGAGTATTTCTTTGGAACCCGCCACATACATATTATATTAGCAGCCAAGCTGAATATGAAATTTGAATTAGGAAGAGGAGAAGTACAATGTCAGAAAAAGTGATTGAAAAACAAACAAGGTTAAGACGTGATTGGAGAGGTAGTCTCTGAATTTTACATTCAGCCATGAGGTATTTGGAGAGGGCTTTTATCTGGTAAGTCTGGCGGTCAGCCGTTTAAGCGATCAGGTGGACGTGATTCCTCTGATGGTTTCCGAGCGCCTGTTAGACGTGAAGCAGGATTACAGGGGACAGACGGTGGAAGCCATCGGACAGTTCCGCTCCTACAACTGCCACGAGGGAGTGAAGAACCGCCTTGTACTCTCCGTTTTTGTCAGAGAGTTAAATTTCCTGGAAGAGTTTACGGACTGTACGAAGACCAACCAGATTTATCTGGACGGATACATATGCAAGGAGGCCATTTACAGGAAGACGCCTCTGGGGCGTGAGATTGCAGATCTGCTTCTGGCAGTCAACAGGCCCTACGGAAAATCAGACTATATTCCCTGCATCGCATGGGGAAGAAACGCCCGCTACGCCTCCGGCTTTGCCGTAGGATCCAGAGTTCGGGTATGGGGACGTGTTCAGAGCAGAGAGTACACCAAAAAACTGAGCGAGACCCAGTGCGAAAAGAGGGTGGCTTACGAGGTTTCCGTCAGCAAGCTGGAGTGCGGACCGGATCAGGAGGATCAGGCGCAGTAGAGCGCAGCCTGCTGCCAAACTTGCAAAACTTTGAAAAATGTGGTAAAATAACGCGGCTGTTTCAGTTTTTATAACATTTCACAAAGAGGTGCAGGATATGGAGAAGGGAAGTGTCCAGGTCATCTGCGGCCCTGGCTTTGGAAAGACCACCATGGCTTTGGGAAAGGGCGTTGTAGCGGTGACCAAGCATAAAAAGGTAATAATGATCCAGTTCCTCAAGGGGAGCTTGTCGGCGGAGGTGTCCGAGGGACTCAAGTGCCTGGAACCGGATATGAAGGTGTTCCGGTTTGAAAAGCAGGGGGATTATTTCGAAAAGCTTTCTGAGGAGCAGAAAAAGAGGAGAAATCAACATTCAGAACGGGCTGAATTTTGCCAGAAAGGTGCTTACCACCAGGGAATGTGATCTTCTGATTCTCGATGAGATTCTGGGAATTCTCGATCAGGATATCCTGGCTCTTGATGAGTTCGAACATCTGCTCTCCCTGAGAGACGAGGAGATGAGCCTGATTCTCACAGGAAAGAATTTTCCGGATGAGCTGACTGGCTATGTGGACGCAATTTCTAAAATTGAAAATGTAGAGATTGACAATCCGGCAGAGTAATGATAGTATAGGCATAAATAGAATAATACATAAAAGTAGAGGTTGCGTTAATCATAAGTAACCGGCTGGATGTTGCAGGAACAGGGGAAGGCCGATAAAAGGGAGCGACGCCGAAGATTCATGCAGATCTGCCTGTTTGGATCTGGGCATGTGGTGAAGAACCATATGACTGTCATCTGTGCAGGATGGGGAGCTACAGAAGAAAGCGAAATCAAAAGCAAAATCTTGGCTGGCCGTTGTGCCAGCCTTTTCTTTGGTTTATTTAGGACACAGATGTGATTCTGTCCATAGAAAAGCCGGATCTATAAGGCGAAGAGCAGAGGAGGAAATTATTATGGCTATTTTTGAAGGAGCAGGCGTGGCCATTGTCACACCGTTTAAGGAAAATGGAGAGATCAATTATTCTAAGTTTGAGGAGCTGGTAGAGGAGCAGATTGCCGGAGGTACGGACAGTATCGTAGTCTGCGGCACGACGGGAGAGTCCGCTACCATGAGCCACGACGAGCACATCCGGGCAATTCAGTTTGTCTGCAATATCGTGGATAAGAGAATCCCTGTTATTGCAGGAACAGGCTCCAACTATACAGATACTTCCATGTACCTGTCCCAGGCGGCTGAGGAGGCGGGAGCAGACGGAATCCTTTTAGTGACTCCTTACTATAACAAGACAAGCGAGAAAGGCCTGAAGGTCCATTTTTCCGATATTGCACAGGCAGTAAAGATTCCGGCTCTCCTCTACAATATTCCCAGCCGTACCGGCGTGAATATGAGTCCGGAGACGATTGTGTGGCTCTGCAAGAATGTGGAGAACATTGTGGGAGTGAAGGAGGCCAGCGGAAACTTCTCTGATATCGCCAAAATTGCCAGCCTGTCCAACGGATGGGTAGATATTTACTCCGGCAACGACGATCAGACTGTGCCGATGCTGTCTCTGGGAGCCAAGGGCGTAATTTCCGTCCTCTCAAACATTGCCCCGAGAAAGGTCCACGATATGTGCGATCTGTATTTTAAGGGAAAAGTGGAGGAGAGCATGAAGCTGCAGCTGCAGGCGATTCCGTTAATCAACGCTCTGTTCTGCGAGGTGAATCCGATTCCGGTTAAGGAGGCTATGAACCTGTTAGGAAAGAACGTGGGAGGCTATAGAAAGCCTCTGGTAGAGATGGAGCCGGAACACAGAGAGAGACTGATTCAGGCTATGAAAAATTACGGACTTCTTTAAAAACAGGGAAAACCAGGGAACAGCGTCACAGACGTCCTGGAGCGAGAAGACATTTGAGAAGACGACAGGAGGAAGAATCATGGTAAGAGCGATTATGCACGGCTGCAGCGGAGCGATGGGACGTGTGATTACAGATCTTGTGAAGGATGATAAGGAGCTTGTGATTGCAGCGGGAGTGGATATTTCAGAAGAGGGAACCTGTCCCTACCCGGTCTATAAGAGCCTGGACGAGGTGAAGGAAGAGGCAGACGTAATCATTGACTTTTCTTCCGCTAAGGCAGCGGACGGGCTGTTAGATTACTGCGCCCGCACAGGCATGGCGGTAGTGCTCTGCACGACAGGACTTTCAAAGGAGCAGACACAGAAGGCAGAGGAGGTATCTAAGAAGGCTCCTGTGCTGCGCTCTGCCAATATGTCCTTAGGCGTGAACACACTGTTAAAGCTGTTAAAGGAGGCAGCCCCTGTGCTGTATCCGGCGGGCTTTGACGTGGAGATTGTGGAGAAGCATCACAATAAAAAGATCGACGCTCCCAGCGGTACAGCCCTGGCTCTGGCAGACGCGATCAACGAGTCTCTGGACAATACCTGTCATTATAAATATGACCGGTTCAGTGAGAGAGTCCCCAGAGATTCGAAAGAAATCGGAATTCAGTCTGTCCGCGGCGGCACAATCGTAGGGGAGCACGACGTGATTTTTGCCGGCACAGACGAGGTGATCACGTTCACTCATACCGCTTATTCCAAGGCAATTTTTGCCAAGGGAGCCATTCAGGCGGCTAAATTTCTGGGAGGAAAGCCGGCTGGCCTGTATTCTATGGCGGACGTGATTGGCTGATTTTTCTGAAAAATTAAAATAACAGCTGCCAGAAACCTGCATAATTCCCTTTTAGGCCGTCCATACTAGGCTTAGAAAGGAGTTGTCATTATGAAAAAAATGTAAGCAGGTTTTAACAGCCATGTGTCTGGCCTTTGTATTTGTGTTTCTGACTGCGTGCGGCTCAAAAGAGGATGTGAAGAATACCACCAACGCGTCAAGAGTTCCCGAGACAGCGGAAACTTCTGCGTCCAGGCCTTCCGACGGTTCTATGCCAGGAGCAGAAAAGGACGGCATGGAGAAAGACAGAGACTTTGAGGAGAGCACAGGAGTTCTGGAGGGCATTGGAGACGATCTGAAAGACGGGGCGGAAGATACTGCCGACTGGATTGAGGAGGGCGTCACCAGAGCTGAGGAGGGCTTGGAAGAGAGAGACCCGGATACAGAGCAGAACAATCAGAGCGATCGATAAGATAAACTGGAAAATTAGAAACATGCGAAAGGATAGGAGCCGGCTCCTATCCTTTTTTCTGTGGGAGCGTTCAGGAGTAAAAACGGCGTTCATTCCACCGGATTTCGCTATTTACATTCTCTGAAAAATTCGCTATAGTTAAGACAGAGACGATCCCCGCTGTACCTGGAGAGGCGCGACAGGTGGGATACATGAAAAACAGAAAAATCAGAGGACGCGCAGGAAACGGGAATGAATCCGGACTGCGCCGCATCCGGAGACGGTATATGAGGCGGAGGCTCGGAAAAAGAGCCAGGACAAGGCGTCTTGCCTTTCTCTGCTGCGCCGCGCTGGCTGCCGGATATCTGCTGATTCTGGCAGATTGGGGCGGACGGCTGTTTGAGATAGAAGAGATTCAGGAAACAGAAGCACCGAAAAAAGACGGGCAGTCCTCACAGGATGAGGCGGAAGGAAAACGGAAGTTTGGGATTATATTCCGCCTGAAGGACGGCGAGATAACATTTTACAGCGAAAGCTCTTATTAATTATTTTAATAAAAGGCAGAGCGGATTCCGGTTGATTTTAAAAACAAATTGCATTATAATTTCTACTGAATTGACAGTGTTTTATATATATAGCTTATAATAGAGACTGTCAGGAATGAGAAAGCAATGCAAAAAAAATAAAAAGGCGAGGTAAAAATCTATGCACGACAGATATGTGAGCCCTCTTTCTGAGCGCTATGCAAGCAGAGAAATGCAGTATATTTTCTCCCCGGAGAAAAAGTTTTGTACCTGGAGGCGTCTCTGGGTGGCTCTGGCAGAGGCTGAGAACGAGCTGGGACTTCCTGTTACGAAAGAGCAGATCGACGAGCTGAAGGAGCATATGGACGATATCAATTTCGACGTGGCCAAGGAGAGAGAGAAGCTGGTCCGCCACGACGTTATGTCCCATGTATACGCATACGGCGTTCAGTGCCCGAAGGCCAAGGGAATTATCCATCTGGGCGCTACCTCCTGCTACGTTGGAGACAACACGGATATTATTATTATGGCAGATGCCCTGAAGCTGGTGAGAAAGAAGCTGATCAACGTGATGGACGAGCTGGCTAAGTTTGCGGACCGCTACAAGGCCCAGCCGACGCTGGCCTTTACCCATTTCCAGCCGGCGCAGCCGACTACCGTGGGAAAGCGCGCCACACTCTGGCTGATGGAGCTGAAGCTTGATCTGGACGATCTGGATTATCTGCTGGGCTCCCTCCGCCTGTTAGGTTCCAAGGGAACGACGGGAACCCAGGCCAGCTTCCTGGAGCTCTTTGACGGAGATCATGAAAAGTGCCGGGAGCTAGACAGAAAGATCGCTCAGAAGATGGGCTTTGAGGGCTGCTATCCTGTATCTGGACAGACTTATTCCAGAAAGGTGGACAGCCGCGTGTTAAGCGTGCTGGCAGGCATTGCCCAGAGTGCCCATAAGTTCTCCAACGATATCCGCCTTCTTCAGCACTTAAAAGAGGTGGAGGAGCCGTTTGAGAAGAACCAGATTGGATCTTCCGCCATGGCTTACAAGAGAAATCCTATGAGAAGCGAGAGAATGGCTTCTCTGGCCAACTATGTGATGGCTGATATGATGAATCCCATGATGGTAGCTTCTACGCAGTGGTTTGAGAGAACTCTGGACGATTCCGCCAACAAGCGTCTCAGCATTCCGGAGGGCTTCCTGGCCATCGACGGAATTCTGGATCTCTACTTGAACGTGGTAGACGGCCTTGTGGTATACCCGAAAGTGATTGAGAAGCGCCTGATGTCCGAGCTTCCGTTTATGGCTACAGAAAACATCATGATGGACGCCGTTAAGGCAGGCGGAGACAGACAGGAGCTTCATGAGAAGATCCGCACCCTGTCCATGGAGGCTGGAAGAAATGTGAAGGAGAAGGGCCTGGACAATAACCTGTTAGAGCTTATTGCTGCAGATCCGGCCTTTAACCTGACGCTGGATGAGCTTAAAAAGACCATGGATCCGTCCCGCTATACGGGAAGAGCCAAGGAGCAGGTGGAGGAGTTCCTTAACGAGGTCATCCGTCCTGTTCTGGAGGAGAATAAAGAAATTCTGGGCGTGAAGGCTGAGATTAACGTCTAAACGGCAGACGCCGCCGGCGCGTTCAGGAAAAGGCCGGAGACGGCCCTGCATAGTGAAGAAGAGAGAAGATAGGTTTTGCTTCAGTGGGAAACTATCTTCTCTTTCCTGTTTCATGCGTTTTTTGCACAGACCTGGAGGGAGGGGAGAGATTGAACATCAGTCTGGAGTATTATAAGGTATTTTACCAGGCAGCGGCCACTGGAAGCATTACCATGGCGGCAGAGACGCTGTGCATTTCCCAGCCTGCAGTCAGCCAGGCGGTGAAGCATCTGGAGCGGGAGCTGGAGACGAAGCTCTTTCTGCGGACTCCCAAGGGGGTGCGCCTCACCAGGGAAGGGGAACTGCTCTACGGCTATGTGAAGCGTGGAATCGAGAGCATACGGGACGGGGAGGAGATGTTAAAGCAGTTAAAATGTCTGGATACCGGCGTAATCCGGATCGGAGCCAGCGACATGACGCTGCAGTTTTACCTGCTTCCTTATCTGGAGCAGTTTCACGAGCAGTATCCGAAAATTAAGGTAATGGTGTCCAACGGCCCTACGCCGGAGACCATAGAGGCTCTGGAAAATGGCGCCATTGATTTCGGGATTGTCAGCACGCCCTTTGAAGGGCGGGAGGAGATGCGGGCAGTTCCCGTCCGGCAGATTGAAAATATTTTTATTGCCGGAAGCCGGTTCAGGGAACAGCTGGAAGGGCGGGAGCTGGATTACAGAGAGCTGAAGGATTACCCCTGTATTTTCCTGGAGAAGAAGACCAGCACCAGGCGGTTTATGGATCAATACCTGGAGAAGGAAGGCGTGGCCCTGGAGCCGGAATTTGAGCTGGCCACCAGCGATATGATTGTGCAGTTTGTGAAGAGAAATCTGGGGATCGGCTGTCTGATGTCAGAGTTCGCCAGGGAGGCACTGGAGCGGGAGGATGTGTTTGAACTGAAATTCCGGCATGCCATGGAAAAGAGGAGCTTCTGCCTTATCACTTCTCTGAAAAATCCGCTTTCTCCAGCGGCTAAGAAGCTTCTGGAAACCCTTTCCCCCGGCGGCCAGGACTCAAAAGCAGACAGGACAGGAATATAAGAATAAATTATATGGCTCATAATAAATATTGATTTTACTTATGTGAAGAAGTCATATATAATATGTAAGTAATGAACAGGACGCCCCAGACGGGGACAGAAAAGAGCCGTTTCAGACAGAGAGGACGGCATCCGGAGAGGAGTAAGTACATGGTAAGAGCAATCGTTGGAGCAAACTGGGGAGATGAGGGAAAAGGCAAGATTACCGATATGCTTGCCAAGGAATCTGACATCATCATCCGTTTTCAGGGAGGAAGCAATGCAGGCCATACTATTATCAATAACTATGGAAGATTTGCGCTTCATCTGCTTCCGTCCGGCGTATTTTACGATCACACAACAAGCATTATCGGCAACGGAGTTGCGCTGAATATTCCGGTTTTTATTTAATGAGATCGAGGACATTAAGAAAAAAGGCGTTCCGCAGCCGAAGATTCTGGTTTCTGACCGTGCGCAGATTCTGATGCCTTATCACGTGCTGTTTGACGAGTACGAGGAGGAGAGACTGGGCGGAAAGTCTTTCGGTTCCACAAAGTCCGGAATCGCTCCGTTTTACTCTGACAAGTATGCCAAGATTGGTTTCCAGGTCAGCGAGCTGTTTGACGAGGAGTATCTTTACGATAAGATTAAGCGCGTGTGCGAGACAAAGAACGTGCTGTTAGAGCATTTATACCATAAGCCGCTGTTAAATCCAGATGAGCTCTTTGCAGAGATGAAGGAGTACAGAAGAATGGTTGAGCCTTATGTGTGCGATGTTTCTGCATTCCTGCATGAGGCGATCAAGGAAGGCAAGAATATCCTGTTAGAGGGACAGTTAGGTTCCTTAAAGGATCCGGATCACGGAATTTATCCGATGGTAACCTCTTCCTCCACACTGGCCGCATACGGCGCGATTGGAGCAGGAATTCCTCCGTATGAGATTAAGAATATCACAACCGTTGTAAAGGCATACTCCAGCGCAGTAGGAGCAGGCGCGTTTGTCAGCGAGCTTTTCGGCGAGGAGGCGGACGAGTTAAGACGCCGCGGCGGAGACAAGGGCGAGTTCGGAGCTACTACAGGCCGTCCGAGACGAGTTGGCTGGTTTGACGCAGTGGCTACACGCTACGGATGCCGCATTCAGGGAACGACAGAGGCTGTTCTGACAGTTGTAGACGTACTGGGATACCTGGATGAGCTGAAAATCTGCGTGGGATACGAAATCGACGGCAAGGTGACAGCAGACTTCCCAACTACACGTCAGTTAGAGAAGGCAAAGCCTGTATACAAGACTCTGCCGGGATGGAAGAGCGATATCCGAGGAATCAAGAATTACGAGGATCTGCCGGAGAACTGCCGCGCTTACATCGAGACGATTGAGAAGGAAATCCAGGTTCCGATTACTATGGTATCCAATGGACCGGGAAGAGACGAGATTATTGTGAGAAAGTAGACATTTCCAGCCGGGACGGCCGGAGAGAAGAGTCTGCATGGTAAGAAGCCGCCAGACAGAGAGGATTCATTCCCTCCGCCTGGCGGCCTTTTTGCAGTCTTTTGCGGTTGTTTCCCGCCGCTTTTAGCGGCTGTCCTTTCCGGAACGGCCGGAATTTTTCAGAAGAACGCCGCAGCCGTAGATCATGGCTGGAACCACCATAGTACAGAACAGGGCTGCCAGCAGAAGATCCAGCGCTTTTGGGCTTCCGATGATTCCGAGCACCAGGGAAGCGCCGTACAGCAGCAGAATAAGAAAAACGCCAGCCAGGGCCAGTATGCGCCTTATATTCATATGAAATCACCTTCCTTCAGAATTTAGTATAAATGATGTAAGAATTTTTTGCTATACTTTTCCGCGGGATTCGTTTAAAATAAAGAAAAGGCAGTGTCAGCAGGACAATACAGGAAGGAGGAGACGGCCTTGAAGAAAATGGCAGCAGCGGCAGCGGCAGGAGCGGCGTGCCTGATGGCAGCAGTTTTCCCTTGCTCCGCCCTGGGCGCGCAGGCAGGAGAGCAGGTTCTGCAGCAGGAAAATTCAGAATATTCGATTCCGGGAACGTGGACAGGGGACGATATGGACAGCCGTTATCTTCTGGAGGACGGAACCTTTTTGGAGAAAAGCTGGCTGCTTTGGGACGGACGCTGGTATTACCTGGATGAGGACGGATATCCGGCGGCCGGATGGAATAAAATCAAAGGAAAGTGGTACTATTTTAATGAGGATACCGGCCGGATGGCCACAGGCTGGCTCTACAGCCACGAGGACGGAGAGTGGTACTATCTGAATGAGGACGGGACGAGAAAAACGGGATGGCTTAACACGGGAGGAGTCTGGTACTGGCTGGATTCGAACGGTGTTTTGTATGACGACGGGTGGCGGATGGTGGATGGCCACAAGTATTACTTTCACTCAAACGGCCAGCTGGCGGCGGGCCAGTATATCGGCACTTCCTACTATGGTTCCGACGGCCTGAGAAATCCTGACTATGATATGAATATTCAGGGAAAGAGAAAGCCGTCCGACGAGGAAAAGGAAGCTGTCACGAAGGCCCTGGAGAATATTCCCAGGCAGTGGATGGACCGTTTTCTGGCAGAGGGCTGGGAATTTATGTACTATACAGAACGGAGGTATATGGAGGCTCCTATGACGGACGAGGGCGTCTGCTATGTATACCATAAGACAGATCAGCGGTATAAGAAGATTAAATTTACGGATCCGGAGTCTCTGACGAGAGCCTTTGGGGAGTATGCTGCCGGCGCGGTAGAAGCTGGCCAGGAGCAGAAGGAGAAGGCAGAGGAACTGTATGCTGTTTCCGGGGAAATCTCTTCCGGTGCCAGCCTTCCAGATTATTTTAAGGACGATTATGAGTCGTGGTTCGGCGTTTTATTTGAGAATTACTGCAATCCGGAGATACGAAGCGAGATGCAGATGACAGCTCCAGAGCTGTGCGCGGCGTTTGATGAAATGCTTGGCGTTGATTTTACAGGGCTGCGCCCGTCTGTCTGGGATATGACGGAGGAGGGAGAGATGGACGCCGGAGGCGCCTTTGGTCCGGCCCTGGATCCAGAATTGAATCCGATCCTGAAAGGAAGATAGGGGGTTTTTCGCAGTATTTTTGCGGAAAGCCCCAACTTTTTTGTTCCGCTTATCATCTTTAATACTAGAAGGAATAGATACAGAAACGAATGGGATTGAAATTTAGAAAGGCAGAGAGCATGGAACAGAATCTATATGACAGCGTGGCTGCCTACATTATAGAGAACCAAAACAGATTTTACCGCCTGGCCTACAGCTATGTAGGGGATAGGGAGGCTGCTCTTGATGTGGTGCAGAACGCGATTTTGAAGGGACTTGAAAAATGCGATACCCTTCGCAATCAGGACGCAGTAAAGACATGGTTTTACAGGATTGTAGTCAATGAAGCGCTCCAGATTCTGAGGGCAAGGAAAAGAGAAGAGCTTTCGGCAGATGGGGAAGTGTTTGAGCAGGCGTACACAGAACCAGCCTATGACAGGGAGAGGGAGGTCTATGAGGCAGTGAGGAATCTGCCGGATCCAGGCCGAACCGTTGTCATTCTTCATTATTATGAGGATTTAACGCTGAAGCAGATTGCAGAGATTACGGATGTAAACCTGAATACAGTGAAATACAGGCTGTATTCATCGCTGGAGCGTCTGAAAAAAAGATTAAAGGAGGAAGCGCTATGAAACCGGAAGATGGAAAGGGCATATACGACAGCATAGAGATTCCTGAAGAACTGGATCAGATAGTGAGACAGTCCATTGCCGAGGCGGAAAAAAGGCGCAGAGAAAAAGAAGCAGAAGAAAAAGAATCTGACAAAGACAGGGGCGGGAATGTTCCGGAGAAGAGCCAGGAAAAGAGAAGCGCTCAAGCGATCCGTTTTTCACAGAGAATGGCGGCAAGATTCACAGCCGCCGCAGCCGGAGCCGCTGTTGTTTTTACCATTGGATTGAATACGAACCAGGCGTTTGCAGAAACGATGAAACAGATTCCGGGAATCGGATTTCTGGCAGAAGTTCTGACGATCCGTTCGTATCACCAGGCAGATCAGGACTACAATATTGACGCGGAAATTCCAGCAATTGTGGAGACTGGAGGCCCGGATGGGTCGGGAAGCCAGTCCGGCACGGCAAAAAGCGTGAACGAGCAGATTGAACAGATTGTGGACAACTATCTTGCAGAGGGCAAGAAGGAATTTGCCGCCTATAAAGAAGCTTTTTTTGCAGCCGGAGGCACAGAGGAGGAGTGGGCGGACCGCCAGATGGATCTGTCTGTGGACTACCAGGTAAAATACCAGAGCGAGGAGGTTCTCTCCCTGGAACTGATTACCTTTAAAGGCTGGGTTAACGCGATGGAGGAGCGGTATTATTACAATCTGGATTTGAAACAGGACCGCCTGCTCGCCCTGAAGGACGTTCTGGGAAGCGGCTATGTGGAGCGGTGCAATAAGGAGGTAGTGCGCCAGATTGAAGCGCGCATGGCGGCAGATGAAAACCAGATGTTTTTTGGCTTTGAACCCAATGACGATGGAATGGCGGAGGGGTTTACCACAGTAGACGAGACGACGCAGTTTTATATCAATGAAAACCAGGAGGTGGTTTTAGTATTCCCGGAATACAGCATAGCGCCCGGCTATATGGGCATCACAGAGTTTAATATGGGAAAGGCAGAGTTTCCTTCCTAAAAAGAGCCGGCTGAGGTTAATCCTCAGCCAGCTCCTCCCATTTTTCATAGAGTTCTTCCAGCTGTCCGGCAATAGACTGCTTTTCCGCGTTCAGCTCCATGAGCTTCGCCACGTCGGAAAAGACGTCCTCCTGGCAGAGAAGAGAATCGATTTCGCCGTCCCTGGTTTCCAACTGGTGGATGGCGTCTTCTGTTTTTTTCAGCTCGTTCTGGCGCTTCCTGAGGCGCGCCTGCTCCTCCTTCTGCTGCTTCCAGTCTGTTTTTCCGGAGGAATCTCCGCTGTCAGAAGAGGAGGCGTTTCCCCTGTCCCCGGACCAGGGAAGAGAGGCGGCGTTTACCGGGCCGGAAGCCGCGAAGGCCGCTGCCTGAGAGTTGTTTTCCGATGGTTTGGAAGAAGCTGCGAGAGAGGCGGAGAACAGCTGCTCCATGGTATCGCGCTTTTCCAGGTAATAGTCGTAATTGCCAATATAATTGACCAGGGTATTGTGAGTCAGATCTAAAATTCTGGTGGCCGTCTTATTGATAAAATATCGGTCATGGGAGACGTAGAGAACGGTTCCGGTGTAGTGGGTCAGGGCGTTCTCCAGGATCTCCTTGGAGGTGATGTCCAGATGGTTGGTGGGCTCGTCCAGAATCAGGAAGTTGGCCTCTGAGAGCATCAGCTTGGCCAGAGAGACACGTCCTTTCTCTCCGCCGCTGAGATCGCCGATCAGCTTAAACACATCGTCTCCGGTAAACAGGAAGGCTGCCAGGACGTTTCGAATCTGAGTATTATTCATATTCGGATAGGTGTCCGACAGCTCCTGAAACAGAGTTTTCTCGCTGTGGAGCACATGATGCTCCTGATCGTAGTATCCGATATGGACTCTGGAACCCAGCCGGATCTCCCCTGCGTCAGCGGCCAGAATGCCGTTAATGATCTTTAAAATCGTGGTTTTTCCCGTTCCGTTATTTCCTATGATGGCGATGCGTTCCCCCCGCTTGATCTCAAAGTCCACGTCGGAAAAAGAGTCTGCCCGTCAAAGCCCTTGGTAAGGCCCCGGACCGTCAGAACGTCGTTTCCGCTGACAATGTCAGGCTCCAGGGTGATGTTCATGGCGTCGTTTACCTCTGTGGGCTTTTCAATCCTCTCGATTTTATTTAACAGCTTTTCACGGCTCTCCGCCCGCTTGATGGATTTCTCCCGGTTAAAGGAGCGCAGCTTGGTGATAACCTCCTCCTGGTGCTTGATCTCCTGCTGCTGGTTTAAGTAGGCCTTTAAAATTGCTGGCCCGCAGCATGGCCTTTTTTTCACTGTAGGCCGAGTAATTGCCCTGAAAGACGGTGGAGGAGCCGTTGTCCAGTTCTACCACCTTCGTCACCACCCGATCCAGGAAATACCGGTCGTGGGCTACAATGACGACAGTTCCCTGATAATTCAGGAGATAATTTTCGAGCCAGGCGATGGACTCCATGTCCAGGTGGTTGGTGGGCTCGTCCAAAAGAATAATATCCGGCTTGGACAGGAGCAGTTTTCCCAGGGAAACGCGGGTTTTCTGGCCGCCGGAGAGGGTGGAGACAGGCTTTGAAAATTCCTCCTCCAGAAATCCCAGTCCTTTTAACACGCCGGTAATTTCGCTTTTCCATGCATAGCCGTTGGCCAGCTCGAACTCGTGGCTGAGGCGGCTGTAGGTCTGGTAAAGGCTTTCCAGCTCCTCGCCCTGGGAGCGCTTCATATTTACCTCCAGAGTCCGGAGACGCTCCTCCATCTCAATGATGGGCCGCTTCACCTCCAGAAGCTCGTCGTATATGGTCCGGCCGCTGTCCAGATCCTGGTGCTGGGCCAGATAGCCCAGGGTTTTTCCCTTGGCAATGACTACGGAACCCTCGTCCGGCGCCAGCTCTCCTACGATAATTTTCAGAAGAGTAGATTTTCCGGCTCCGTTAATACCTACGACGGCCGCCTTTTCCCTCTCTTCTATGTGAAAGGATACGTGATTTAAAATCGAATCCGTTCCAAACGATTTTGAAATATTGCTGCATGATAAAATCATGTTGTCCTCCTGTATGTCTAAAATCAAAAACCTGCAACAAGTATAATATAAGAAGGGAATATTTGCAAGACAGCTGGAAAATCTGCAGAACTTTTATTTGACAATAATTTGTCATATGCTATAATAGTAAATAACGCATTTTCCTGAGGAACGGAGCGATACGGGAAAACGCCAGGTTAAAGTAAAGGAAGGTGAAGAAAAGCCGTGGAACAGAAAGAGATTTCTAAGGCGGTTATTTCAAGGCTGCCCAGATATTACAGATATTTAGGGGAATTGCTGGAAGAGGGGGTAGAACGGATTTCTTCCAACGAGCTGAGCGTGAGGATGAAGGTGACCGCTTCTCAGATCCGCCAGGATCTGAACAATTTCGGCGGATTTGGGCAGCAGGGCTATGGCTATAATGTAAAATATCTGTATTCAGAGATTGCCAGAATTCTCGGCATTGACAGGCAGCACAACCTGATTATTATAGGAGCGGGAAACCTGGGACAGGCCATTGCCAACTATACGAATTTTGAACGCCGGGGCTTCCTGATCAAGGGAATGTTTGACGTAAACCCAAGGCTGGTAGGCCTTGTAGTCCGCGGCGTAGAGATAAGAGGAATTGAGGATCTGGAGCAGTTTATCAAGGATAACGACGTGCAGATCGCAGCTCTGACCATTCCCAAGTCCAAGGCGCCTGAGATTGCGGACCGCCTTGTGAAGGCCGGAATTAAGGCCATCTGGAATTTTGCCCACACGGATCTGGTGGTTCCCGACGACGTGGTGGTGGAGAACGTCCATCTGTCCGAGAGCCTGATGCGGCTGTCCTATCGGGTATGCAGCATGCAGGATCAGAAGGAGAGGGAAAAAAGTCAGGCAAAGGGAAAAGAAGCAAAATGATAGCAGGGGTAGGAACAGACATGATAGAAATTGCGCGGATTAAGAGGGCCTGTGAAAAGAAGGCTTTCTTGACGCGTGTCTATACCCAGGAAGAGTGCCAGCAGGCCGGGGAAAATTATTCCCGGCTGGCCGGCACTTTTGCCGTTAAGGAGGCGGTGTCCAAGGCCCTGGGGACGGGATTTCGAAGCTTCGGCCCCAGAGAGATCGAGGTGCTGAGGGACGATCTGGGAAAGCCCTTTGTACGTCTTCACGGAGGGGCAAAAAAGCTGGCTGAGGAGCTGGCGATTCAGCAGATTCATGTGTCCATTACAAATACTGCAGAGTATGCGGCGGCCTTTGCCGTGGGGGAGCGGGCTGATCAATAGGAGAAGGAGGAGACAAGGATGAGGCAGCTGGTAACGGGGGAACAGATGAAGGCAGTGGATCAGTATGCGATTCAGGAGGTGGGAATTCCATCTCTGGTACTGATGGAGCGGGCGGCGCTTTCCGTGGTGGAAGAGATGGAGCCGGAGCTTTTCAGGGAGGATCAGATTCTGATTGCCTGCGGAACAGGAAATAACGGAGCGGACGGAGCGGCTGTCGGGCGTATGCTTTTTCTCAGGGGCTACCATGTGACGGTTGTTACAGTGGGCAGGGAGGAAAGCCGCACAGAGGAGCTGAAACTTCAGCTGTCAATCAATGAAAAGCTGGGGCTTTCTGCCATGGAGGCGGAGGACTTCATTCCGGGAACCTGCCAGGCGGCAGTGGACGCCCTTTTCGGGGTAGGACTTTCGCGGAACGTAGAAGGGGCTTACCGGGATATGATTGAGACGATTGAGGATATGAAGCCGCGGCTTACTGTGGCCGTGGATATTCCGTCTGGTATCCATTCTGATACGGGAAAGGTGATGGGAACTGCCGTAAAAGCTGATTTAACAGTGACGTTTGGATTTAAAAAAGGTGGGACTTTCCCTGTTTCCGGGAAGAGAGTACAGCGGACGGGTGGTTGTGAAGGATATCGGATTTCCTCCCTGTCCGGCAGAGCGTCTGACAGGAAGGCGGTATGTGACCTGCGGACCGGAGGATTTAGAACTTCTCCCAGGAAGGAAACCCTGGTCCAACAAGGGAACGTACGGACATGTGCTGATTGCCGCCGGATCTCCCGGCATGGCGGGGGCGGCCTATCTGAGCGCCCTGGCCGCTTACCGTATGGGAGCCGGACTTGTAAAAATTCTGACGCCGGCGGAGAACCGGGAGATTTTACAGACGCTCATTCCGGAAGCTGTCCTTTCCGTTTATGATTGCGCCGAAGCTCTGGAAGAGCCGGAACAGTTTTTAGGAAAGATTGAAAAGGAGTGCGGCTGGGCGGATGCGGTTGTGCTGGGGCCGGGGCTTGGAAAGGAGCCCTGGGCGGTGCGTCTGGTACAGCAGGTCCTTTTATCAGCCTTTGTGCCGATTGTCCTGGATGCGGACGGCCTGAATATTGTGGCGGAAAATCCTTCCCTGTCAGAATATTTTACGGAAAATGTGCTGGTAACGCCCCATGTGGGGGAGATGGCCAGACTTTCCGGGCTGGAGATAGAAGAAATCCAGGCTGATTTGACGAAAGCGGCGGAGGACTACAGCGAAAAATATGGGGTTATCATAGTTTTAAAAGACGCGGCCACCGTGGTGGTGAGAAAGGACGAGCCGATTTACATTAACAGCAGCGGCTGCGCAGCTATGGCTAAGGCCGGTTCAGGGGACGTGCTGACAGGAGTGCTGGCGGCTTTGATTGCCATGGGCATGGAGGAAGGCCAGGCAGCCGTCCTGGGCGTTTACCTTCACGGACTGGCCGGAGAGGCGGCAGAGAAGGCTTTAGGAGAGAACGGCGTGCTGGCCAGAGATCTGGCGGACAGCCTGGCAGATGTGGAGAGGGAAGAAGCAGTATGTGGAAGAAAGAAGAGAACGTGACAGCTGGAAGAGAACATGACTTTGACCGGATCTGTGTCCTGGTCCACCTGGATCGGATCCGCCAGAATATGAAGTCCATGAAGGAGAATCTGCCGGAAGGGACGAAGATCATCGGCGTGGTGAAGGCCGACGGCTACGGCTGCGGCGCGGGAGAGACTGCCAGAGCGGCTGATCCCTATGCGGCGGCCTTTGCCGCAGCTACGGCAGACGAGGCGTTAAGCCTGCGCCGGGAAGGAATTTTAAAACCGGTTCTGGTTCTTGGAAGCGTGCCAAAAGAGAGATTTTATGAGCTTTTGGCGGCTGATATCCGCCCGGTGATTTTCGAGGAGGAAATGGCGGCGGCCTTTTCAGAGATCGCCAGCCAGGCGGGGATCCTCGGGAAGATCCACCTGGCAGTGGATACGGGCATGAGCCGGATTGGTTTTCAGCCGGGAGAGCAGGCGTTAGAAGAGATCAGGCGCATCAGCCAGATGAAAGGGATTGAGATAGAGGGCATGTTCACCCATTTTGCCAGGGCAGACGAGCTTGACAAGCAGTGGGCAGAGCGGCAGTTTCAGAAGTTCAGGGATTTTTCCGCCGCCGTATCGCAGCTTCTGGAGAAGGCGGAACCAGGCAGGAAAAAGCTGTTCTGCCACTGCTTAAACAGCGCCGGAATCGTGGATTTCCACCGGATGCCGAAAGGCTCGGAGATGAACGGAGCCAGGGCAGGGATCGCCATGTACGGCCTGTACCCGTCCGGGAAGGTGGATCACAGCCGTGTCCGCCTGCTTCCTGTTATGGAATTTAAGAGCCGCATTACATATATTAAGGAAATTCCGTCTGGAACAGCAGTCAGCTATGGGGGAACCTTTACGGCGGATCGTCCCATGAGGATTGCCACGGTCAGCGCCGGCTATGCGGACGGCTACCCGCGAGGCGCGTCTGGAAAAGGAGAGGTGCTGATTCGCGGAAAGCGGGCCAGGATTCTGGGACGGGTCTGCATGGATCAGCTTATGGCGGACGTGACTGATATTCCTGAGGCTGAGAAATGGGACGAGGTTACTCTTGTAGGCCGCGACGGGCAGGAGGAAATCACCATGGAGGAGCTGGCTGATGTCAGCGGCGGCTTCCACTATGAACTTCCCTGCCTCATCGGGAAACGGGTTCCCCGTATTTACACCTGGGGGAACCAGGGACAGAACACTCTCATATAATAAAGGGGAAGAGAAAATAAATCTTTCCGCAGTTTTGAATACCATTCAGAAAATAAGGCAATACTGGAGGTATAAACTGAAATGACGGAGAGTGAGACAGTTGGTTATAAAACGAGGAGATATCTATTATGCAGATTTGCGTCCGGTAGTAGGATCCGAGCAGGGAGGCGTCCGTCCGGTACTGATTATACAGAACGATATTGGCAATAAGCACAGCCCCACCGTGATCTGCGCGGCGATTACCTCTAAGATGAATAAGGCAAAGCTTCCCACCCATGTGGAGCTGGATACCAGGCGGTGCGGTATGGTGAGAGATTCCGTGATTCTCCTGGAGCAGCTGCGCACCATTGACAAGCAGAGACTGAGAGAGCGGATCTGCCATATTGACGAGGAGCTGCTTGGACGGGTGAACCAGGCGCTGATGGTCAGCCTTGAGCTTTAAATAAAACGGCCTTTGGCAGCAGGAAAATACATACAACTGCCGGGCGGTTAAGGTTGACGAACGCAGAATAGAATGGTATAGTGGCAGAATAGGGCAGAGTCCGGATATTCTGCCTTTTTACTTTATAAGAAAAGAAGACAAAGGAGAGCATTTTTAATTATGGACGACGGGTATTGGCCCTTAAGTATTGTGATTTTTGCAGCGTTTATTCTGCTGGATGCCGTTTTGTACGGTTTCGGAGCTGCTATCCAGCATTTAAATTCAGGAACGCTGGAAAAAGAGGCCCAGGAAGGGAATAAGAAGGCGGAGAGGCTTTTGGCGGTAATCAGCCAGCCGGCAGAGTTTATTGGCACCGTGCAGTTTGTGACTAATTTAATCGGCCTGGTTTCAGGAGCTGTGATTTTAAAAGAGGCAGGCGCGCTGCTGGGGCTGCTGATACATAGAACCGGGGAGACGGGAGAGGGCTTTTCCCTGATCGCTGCTACGGCAGCGGCGGCTGTTATGCTGCTGGCGGCTCTGATCAGCCTTGGAATTGTAGTTCCGAAGCGGTGCGCTTCCAAACATCCGGAGCAGTGGGCTTACCGCTATGTAGGTGTTTCTTCTGTGATAGTCGCTCTGTTTAAGCCGTTTGCCTGGCTTGTGTCGGGATTGTCCTGGCTGATTTTAAAGCCGCTGGGAATCGGGCTGCACGACAAGAACGACAGCGTGACAGAGGAGGATATCATGCTGATGGTCAACGAGGGCCATGAGCAGGGAGTTCTGGAGGCCGGCGAGGCCGAGATGATCACAAACATTGTAGAGCTGGGAGATAAGGATGCCGGCGATATTATGACCAGAAGAAAGCAGATCGTGGCGCTTGACGTTTCCATGACGCTTAAAGAGGCGGTCGCCTACATCCTGACAGAGGGAAGCAATTCCAGATTTCCGGTGTACGATGAGGACATCGACGATATTAAGGGTATTCTGCACCTTCGCGATACGCTGTCCTGCGCTCAGAAGGAAGAAAATCTGGACAAGCGCCTGGATGAGGTGGAGGGGCTTTTGAGAACGCCTCATTTCATTCCGGAGACCCGCAACATTAATCTGCTGTTTAAGGAAATGCAGTCCCAGAAGATCCACATGGAAATCGTGGTAGACGAGTACGGCCAGACGGCTGGAATCGTTACGATGGAGGACATCCTGGAGGAGATAGTGGGAAATATCCTGGACGAGTACGACGAGGACGAGGAGCTGATCTCCAGAAAAGCAGACGGAAGCCTGATTTTCGATGGCCTGACTCCGTTAGAGGACGTGGGAAAAGAGCTGGAAATCGAGTTCGAGGAGGAAGACTATGAAAACTTCGACACCCTGAACGGATTCCTGATTTCCAGATTAAACCGTGTTCCCAGGGAGGGAGAGACGCCGGAGGTGACCTACAAAAGCTATCTGTTCCAGGTCATTTCTGTAGAAAATAAAGTCATTCATACAGTGAGAGCTGTCCGCAGCCGGGGAGAAATAGAAAAACCGGGCGAAGACAGCTAGGGGAGAGAGCAGCAGAAATTTATGGAAAAAGGAATTTTTTATGATGTAAAGATGATGGCCAGAGACGGGATTTTCCTGAAAAAGGCAGTACGGATTGCGCTTCCTGTGGCCATGCAGGGTATGCTGAATACCATTGTCAATCTGGTGGATACTATGATGATCGGCGCACTGGGAGCCACTGCCATAGCTGCGGTGGGACTGGCCAACAAGGTATTCTTTGTATTCACCCTTCTGGTATTTGGAATCGTCAGCGGCTCCGGCGTACTGGCGGCTCAGTACTGGGGAAACGGAGACATTAAAAATATTAAAAAAGTAGTAGGCCTGGCTCTGACGCTGGCAGTAGCCGCCTCCATCGCATTTCTCGTACCGGCAGTTGTCTGTCCGGAAGCAGTGATGCGGATTTTTACAGCCAGCGAGGACGCGATTCAGGTGGGAGCCGGGTATCTGACTATTGTGGCCCTTTCCTATCCTGCCACAGCTGTCAGCAACACCTTTGTGGCCATGCTGAGAGCCACAGGACGGGTAAAGGCGCCGGTTGTAATCAGCAGCTGCACGATTTTTATCAATATTTTCTTTAACTACACCTTTATTTATGGAAACTTTGGAGCTCCGGCCATGGGAGCGGCGGGAGCGGCCCTGGCTACCCTGATGGCCAGACTGGCGGAGGCCCTGTCCATTATTCTGGTGGTTTACCTTGGGAAAGCTCCGGTGGCTGCCCGGTTTAAGGAAATGTTCGGCTATTCCAGAGAGTTCCTGGTTCAGTTTTTCAGCACCACGTCCCCGGTTATTGCCAACGAGTTTATCTGGGGTCTGGGAACCACTCTGTACTCTCTGGCCTACGGCCGTATGGGAAACGATGCGGTGGCAGCGATCACCATCGCCACCACGATCCAGGATATTGTCACGGTCCTGTTCCAGGGACTGAGCGCGGCTACGGCGGTAATCATGGGAAATGAGATGGGAGCCGGAAAACTGAAGCGGGCGGAGCGGTATGCGAAGAATTTCCTGATTCTCCAGTTTATCGTCACCATCCTGGGAGCTCTTTTCTGCGTGGCCATCCGGTGGCAGATTATCGGCGTCTACAATATCACGCCGGAGATTGCCGAGAGCGTCAGCCGCTGTATTATTGTGTTCGCTCTGTTTATGCCTTTTAAGATGTTCAACTACGTTATGGTGGTGGGTATCCTGCGAAGCGGCGGCGACACTAAAATGTGCCTTTTATTAGACTGTTCCGGCGTATGGATGATAGGAGTTCCCATGGCGTTTTTAGGAGGCCTGTTCTTTGGGTTCCCCATTCACATCGTCTACGCTATGGTCATGCTGGAGGAGGTCTATAAGGCTGTTTTCGGCTACTGGAGATACAGGCAGAAGAAGTGGCTGCGCAATCTGGCCGCAGAGCTGTAGACTGGCCGATTCTCCTGTTTAATACTTGCCAAGCTCAGGGTTTAGTGATAGAATAAAAAAGATTTTGAGCAAAAAGAACGTCTTTCCAGACATTCTGTAAAAAATACATGATTCAAAAAGAGGAGCGTTATTATGTCAGGACATTCAAAATTCGCTAATATCAAGCACAAAAAAGAGAAGAACGACGCAGCGAAGGGAAAGATTTTCACTGTCATCGGACGTGAGATTGCAGTTGCTGTAAAGGAAGGCGGAGCGGATCCGGCTAACAACAGCCGTCTGCGCGATGTAATCGCCAAGGCAAAGGCCAACAATATGCCTAACGATACCATTGACAGAGGAATCAAGAAGGCGGCAGGAGACGCAAACTCCGTAAATTACGAGGAGCTGACCTACGAGGGATATGGCCCTAACGGAGTGGCTGTTATCGTCACTGCTCTGACAGATAATAAGAACCGTACGGCAGCTAATGTGAGAAGCGCTTTCACAAAGGGCGGCGGCAATATTGGAACACAGGGAAGTGTTTCCTTTATGTTTGACAAGAAGGGCCAGATTATTATCGATAAGGAAGAGTGCGAGCTGGATGCAGACACTCTGATGATGGAAGCTTTGGACGCAGGCGCAGAGGACTTTGCAGAGGAGGAGGACAGCTATGAGATCCTCACTTCCCCGGAGGATTTCTCCGCAGTGCGCGAGGCTCTGGAAGCCAAGAATATCTCCATGATGGAGGCAGAGGTGACTATGATCCCTCAGACCTGGGTAGAGCTGACAGACGACGAGTCCATTAAGAAGATGAACCGTCTGCTGGATCTCTTAGAGGACGATGACGACGTGCAGGCGACCTACCACAACTGGGACGAATAAAGCGAGTGAAACCGAGCGCTGCCTGGACGCAGCAAAGAGGAGTCCGGGATTCCCGATCGCTGCTTGCAGCAGCATTTTTAGAGGAACCCAAGCAAGACCTGTAAGGTCTTGCGCAGGGATACAGACGAGAGATAAGAGAATATAGCGTAAAACAAAGGTTTTTAGATGTAAACTCCTTCCTGAACATTGTAATTGATGTCTTGGAAGGAGTTTTTAATTGTGTCATAGAAAACGCTCTGGCGGGAATTTTCCCGTCAGAGCGTTTTTTCATCCGTATGTTTGGCTGCTACCTGTTATAGTGATAGCTGTCCAGCAGCTGGTTTTTCATGTGCCAGAGTTCATTGGACAGATCCACATGAACCTCATGGGGGTTGATGAGACGTCTTGATTCATCCCACAGCGTGTCCAGTTCCTGGCGGCAGTAATCGCGGATTTCCATGACCTTCGGAGACTGGTAGACGCAGACGCCGTCCTTAAAAACGGGAACTAACAGCTCTCTCATCTCGTAGGAGCCTGGGGAGAGGTGTGTCTTCTTCCAGGTTTCGATGGGATCGAAGAGGAGAAGGGATTTGTTCTCGTCATAAACCTCGTCTGCCAGACAGATGAGATCAGCGATAATCTTGTGATTTGCTCTATCGTAAATTCTGTAAATCGTCTTATTTCCCGGATTTGTCACTTTTTCCGTATTTTCGGACAGCTTAATCTTAGGAATGAATTTGCCTGTTTCCCGATCCAGGATAGCGGCCAGCTTGTACACTCCGCCGAAGGACGGGCAGTCCTTGGAGGTGATCAGGTTGGTTCCCACGCCCCAGGAGTTGATGGCAGCTCCTTGAATTTTCAAGCTGTCGATCAGATACTCGTCCAGATCGTTGGACGCGGAAATGATGGCATCTGTAAATCCGGCCGCATCCAGCATGGCCTTGGCCTTTTTAGACAGATAAGCCAGATCGCCGCTGTCTAAGCGGATGCCGTAGCCCTTCAGCGGAATGCCTGCCTCCCGCATCTCTGTGAACACCCGGATAGCGTTTGGAATACCGGAGTTTAAGGTGTCGTAGGTATCGACCAGGAGAATGCAGGCGGTAGGGTAGAGCTTTGCGTAGGTTCTGAAAGCGGTGAGCTCATCCGGGAAGCTCATAATCCAGCTGTGGGCATGGGTTCCTTTTACCGGAACGTCAAACATCTGTCCTGCCAGCACATTGGAGGTGCCCACGCAGCCGCCGATCATCGCGGCTCTGGCTCCGTAAATACCTGCGTCAGGTCCCTGCGCTCTGCGCAGGCCGAATTCCATGATGCCGTCACCCTGAGCGGCTTGAACCACGCGGGAGGTTTTCGTTGCAATCAGACTCTGATGGTTGATGATATTTAAAATTGCCGTCTCCACCAGCTGGGCCTGCATAATCGGAGCGATTACCTTTACAATCGGTTCTCTGGGAAACATGACCGTTCCTTCCGGAATTGCATAGATGTCGCCGGTAAATTTAAAATTGCGCAGATAGTCGAGGAAATCCTCTGTAAACAGCCCTACGCTTCTGAGATATTCAATATCCGCTTCTGAAAAATGGAGATTCTTAATATATTCGATGACCTGCTCCAGCCCTGCGCAGACTGCGAAGCCGTTTCCATCCGGATTGCTTCGGTAGAAGGCATCGAAAATGACAGTCTCATTGGCGTCCTTCTCGTGAAAATAGCCCTGCATCATAGTGAGCTCGTACAGGTCTGTCAGTAAAGTAAGATTTCGTGGCTCCATATCCTTCTCCTTGTAAGTATAGTAGTATGTTTGTGTTAATTGGGTAAAAGTATACCATAAAAGCTGTAAAAGAGGAAATGGATTGATAAAAAAATAACATTCCTGTCCGCAGGGCTTTTTCATCCTTCTATAGAATTTCGTAACTTCCTATGGTAGAATAGCAGAAGATGGAGTGAGAAAACGGAGGATTTATGTATACAATAGTAGTTGCAGATGATGAAGAGGAGTTAAGAAGAGCGATTATCCGCAGGATTAACTGGGAGGAGATAGGATTTCAGGTAGTGGGCGAGGCGGAGAACGGGGTGGAGGCCCTTGAGATGGTCAGCGAGAAGGAGCCGGATCTGCTGCTTACCGATATCAGGATGCCGTTTATTTCCGGCGTGGAGCTGGCCAGACAGGTGAGGGAAATCCGCCCGGCCACGCAGATTGCGTTTTTGAGCGGTTTCGACGATTTTTCCTACGCCCAGCAGGCGATCCAGTACAATATTATCAGCTATATGCTGAAACCCATTTCCATGGCTGATTTGACGGAGAATCTGATTCAGATTAAGCAGAAGATCGATCATTTATTCTCAGAGTTTGCCCAGAGAAGAAAAAATGAGCTGGGTATTTCTGAGTTTCTGCTTCCTCTTCTGTTAGACAGCTTTCAGACGAATTTCAGCCCGGAGAGGGAGGAGAGACTCTGCAGCCAGGCCAGGGCCTGCGGCATGATACGGCCGGAGAGTGAAAATATCCGTTACCTGGTGATATCCGTTACCTTCTGGGATGAGAAGGGGGCCAACTGCACCGATCACAGCCATGTCCATTCGGTGGACAGTATTCTGAAAAAGTATATTAAATATGAAAGCTTTTTTCTGGAAGACAGGATTGTATCTGTGCTGTGGGCAACGCCGGCGTCCTTTGACAAATATCTGCACATTTTGGCGGACGATATTGTCCAAAGTACCGACCGTATTCTGAATTTGAAGTGCAGCGTGGGAGCCAGCCGGGTTCTGAACGGCTTTACAGAGCTTTCCGAGGGTTACAGAGACGCGGTGAACGCCATGCGCTACGCCAGCAGAAGCAAAACGGGCGGCGTCCGCTATATTACGGATGAGGAGCCGTTTTCCGGCGTGGACATGGATTATGTCATGAAGGTAGTGGCCAGCATCGAGGAAAAGATCCGGGGCGGTTCCAGGGAGGAGCTGGAGGAATATCTGTGGGAGGTATTCGGCCACCTGCGGGATGAGAACAATTCCAGGGAAAAGGTCAATTTCATGCTGGTGGAGATTCTCTCCTGCGTCTGCCGGATTATGTATTCCGTATCTGCAGAGTCAGACGCGGCGGCTTTAAAGTCGGATCCGTTCATGCAGCAGATGGTATTTTTGGACAGCTCCTTAAAGGACGCGGCGGATCATTTCGTCAACTTCTGCATGACGGCCAGGGATCGGATTTCAGAGCAGAAGACAAAGAGCAGCATGGATATCTGCGACAAGGCGATCAGGCATATTGAAGATAACTATTTTAAAGCAGATCTTTCCCTGATGTCAGCCAGCACGGAGATTGGCGTAAGCCCCAATTACCTCAGTTCTCTGATTAAAAAGAGAACAGGAAAGAGTTTTGTGGATTATCTGACACAGAAGAGAATGGAGGCGGCAAAAACCCTGCTTCTCAACACAGCCATGAAAATTAAGGAGGTTTCTGAAACCTGCGGCTACAATGATCAGCACTATTTCAGCTACTGCTTTAAAAAGTATGAGGGAGTATCGCCGAATATGCTGCGCCGGCGGCTCAGCCAAGAGGAAACACAGGCATGAGCAGAAAACGGGGAGAGGAGTATAGACGGATGAAAGGGAAAGACCGGAAGATAGGACTTACCAGCTCCGGGATCATGACAATCCTGGTAGTATCTATGGTGTTTTTTTTCTCTTTTGGCGGGAATCGTCGTGTTTGTCACCACCTACCGGGCGTCCATGATCCAGAATGTAAAAACTTCCAGCGATCAGGCGGCGGTTCAGGTAGAGAGAATCGTAAGACAATTATATGGACGATATCAGCAGCTCGCTGAAGCTGATTGAAGGCTTCTTTCTGGAGGAGGATCCTGTCCGCGATGTGAATTTGAACCATATGGCGGATATTCGCTCTGATGTGACGGCTATCACCAGCTATGATCCGGAGACAGGGGAGTTGACAGGGGCCTGGACGGGACACAAGGTATTTAAGAAAGACGCCCTTGCCAATCTCTCTTTTAATAAAGAAGAGATGCCAGAGCTGGGGGAGATTGTCATATCAAGACCTCATGTGGAGAGCCTTCTGTTAAACGAGTATCCCTGGGTGGTGTCAATTTCCACCAGAATCAGGCAGGCAGACGGAACGGAACAGATCGTGGTACTGGATTCCAGATTTTCTCAGATTGCCAGCTACGTCGATACGGTTGGCGTCGGAAGCCACGGTTACTGTTTCATCATGGATCAGGACGGCACGATCATCTACCATCCCCAGCAGCAGCTGATCTTCGCCGGTCTGAAGGAGGAGAATACACAGAACATGACGGCCCACTCAGACGGAAGCTATGAAGAGAATAGTCTGATTTATACAATCCGCACCAGGAAAGGAAGCAGCTGGCGGATTGTGGCGGTCAGCTTTGTGGACGAACTGATTGAGGGCAGGCTGAAGGACTGTCTGATTCTTCTGGCAGGGCTGCTGCTGATTGTGCTGGCTGCGACGATTGTCAGCAGCGTCGTGCTGTCCAGGTATATTTCCAGACCGATTCACAGCCTGAACAAGGCAATGGGAGAGTTTGAGGCGAATGCGGAGGGCTTTTCCTATGAGCCGGTATATGGAAGCCTGGAGGTCACGTCCCTCTCCAACGCGTTCGGGCATCTGGTTATCAGAATCCAGGAGCTGATGAACCAGGTGAGAAATGAGGAGATTGTGCTGAGAAAGACAGAGCTTCGGGCTCTGCAGGCTCAGATTAACCCCCATTTCCTGTATAATACGCTGGATTCTATCGCATGGATGTGCGAGGAGGGAAGGACCAAGGACGCGGTGGAGATGGTAAACGCCCTGGCCAGACTGTTTCGGATCAGCATCAGCAAGGGACACGAGCTGATTCCGGTGGAGAAGGAGGTGGAGCACGCCAAGAGCTACCTCCAGATTCAGAAATTCCGCTACAAGAACCAGTTTCAGTACAGCTTTGATGTGCAGGAGAGCTGCCTTCACTATTACTGCAACAAGATTACACTTCAGCCTATTATTGAAAATGCGATTTATCATGGCCTGAACAGGATGATTGACGAAGGGTTTATTGAGATTAAAATTTTCGAGGACGGCGGCGATGTAGTATTTACTGTGGAGGACAATGGAGTCGGTATGACCAAGGAGCAGTGCGAGAGCATTCTCCACAAAGAAGTAAAGGGACAGACTGGCGGAATCGGTATTAAAAATGTAAATGACAGGGTGAAAATTTACTTTGGAGAACAGTACGGAATGAAGATAGAAAGTGAGCTGGATGAGGGAACGAAGGTTTCTATCCGCATGCCAAAGCTGGAGGAGGACTCATATGAAGCACGCTAGGAAAAGGAAAACCGTCTTTCTTCTCCTGCTTGCTGTGACCGCGGCTCTTTTGGGCGGAGCCGCCGCCATGCAGCGCTGCGGACAGGAGAGATACCAGGTTGCAATGATTGTAAAATCGACAGAATCAGCCTTTTTTAAATCTGTTTTTTCTGGAGCCGGTGCTGCTGCGACAGAATATAATATTGCCCTGACAATAGCAGGCGCCCAGTCAGAGGAGGATTATGAAGGCCAGAATGAGATAATACGGAATGCTGTGGAGAAAGGGGCAGATGCCCTGGTTATTTCAGCTGTAGACTATGAAAAGAATGCAGAGGCAGTAGACTGGGCTGCACAGAGGGGGATTCCTTCTGTAATTATTGACAGTGATGTGAACAGCAGCACGGTGAAAATTCGGATTGGCACGGACAACAAGGAAGCGGGGCGGATGGCAGCCAGGGCGGTTCTGGATGAGATGAAAGGAGAGCTGTGCATCGGCATTGTGAATTTTGACAAGCATACGGCCAATGGACAGGAGAGAGAACGTGGATTTAGGGAAGAGGCAGAAAAAGACAGCCGGGTTAAGGAGATTGTGACGATTAACGTGGCTTCTACTACAGAGGAGGCCAGAGCAGCGGCCAGGGAACTGATTCTGACTCATCCGGAGATCAATGTGATTGCTACGTTTAATGAGTGGACCAGTCTGGGGGTAGGCTGGGCTATCAGGGATCTGGAAAAAAAGGATGAGATATTTGTCGCTGCCTTTGACAGCAACGCTGTATCAGTTGGAATGCTGGAGACAGGTGAGGTAGATGCCCTGATTGTCCAGAACCCCTATGCCATGGGCTATTTGGGAGTGGAGAAGGCCTGGGAAATTCTGACAGGCCGCAAGGGAAAGGAAAAACAGATTGATACAGATACGACAACTGTAACAAGGGAAAATATGTTTCTGGAAGAATATCAGAAAATTTTATTCCTGTTCGATTGACAGGCTGCAAAGTGTTTGGCGAAGTATACAAGAAAAGGTGGGAAAATCAACAGGAGAATTGAAATTTGTACAAGTTTTGTTGATTATTCTATGTACTTTTGTTGAAAAAAACTCTATAATCCCTGTCTTTCGGAGTTGAGTTAAAAAAGTAGTGCTAAGCCACGGATTAAAACCTATGGCTTAGCATTTTATTTATGTCTTCGTTTCCAAGGAAATAAGAGGTAAGAGGCAATCCTGTCCTAGAAGAT
>ENA-OQAB01000262-OQAB01000262.1-human-gut-metagenome-genome-assembly--contig:-NODE-262-length-30353-cov-3.898531_pt1 | contig 30353 bp, 29 predicted proteins | sample MGYA00242490_ERZ504517 | MGnify/ENA primary metagenome ERZ504517 (study PRJEB26092, sample SAMD00036298) | human gut metagenome | host: Homo sapiens | study: EMG produced TPA metagenomics assembly of...
CAACTTTTGATCTTCATTTTCAAGTGTCCCCTGCAAATATTCTGCCAATTCCCTCAAAGTCTTTTCCATAACTCTGCCTCCCGCTGTTTTAAAAACGGCGGGCAGATCAACCGCCCGCCACATTTTCATTTCATTTTTTGCAATTACCGAATCAGTTACATCCACACCACCCTGAGGGACAGCATCTTTAATCAACACAGCTCCTAAGCCTTTTTCTTTAGCGACTGCATTTAACGCAGAATCCAGGCTTGCTTTTAATTTATTTTGCGCTTCTGATTGTACCAACTGCATTTCAGCCGTTTTATCTTCAACAATTTTTTTCTGTTCTTCCTGAGATTTGCCCTCCATCTCTTTAGTCATTTCTTCCTGCAATGCCTTTCCTTTGGTAGCAACCTCTTCTTTCACCGTTTTTACTATTTCGGCTTTGCTTTCAACAGCTTTCATATCAACCACACCAAATTCAGCATTACGCCCACTGCATCCAAAAGATATCATTGCAACTGCCACCATTAAGCCTGCCACTACTTGTTTTTTCATAATCTATCGCTCCTGTTATTTCATATTCTGCAAAGCCTTCACAACATCATCAGTAATGTCATCCGCTTTGATATTAACTTTAACACTATGAAAGACGATTGTATACTGCCGCTCGTGAGCAAGTTTTATCACATTGCTTTCAATATCGTTACGAATACCTGCTCTAAGCTTTTCATTACTTTCCTGCAGTTTATCAGCCTGCTTATCGATGGCAGCCATTGCCTTAGTCAAAGCTTCCGGAACTTTCGCCAAATCAGACTGGTCTTTTGATAATACCCCAGACATATCTCCCTGCATTTCCTGCTGCAGCTGCTCCGCATGCTGTTTTAATCTGGCCTGCGTTTCAGCCACCAAAGGCTCCATTTTAGCACCAATAATTTTATTTTTTTCTGCTAAAATCTGCTGTCTTTGCTGTTCCCGTTCAGACTGAACCTGGTTTAATTCATTTTGAACAACCTCACGTTCTGCAGGACGCATTTTTATAGCTTCCAGCCGCAATCTCAAATTTAAAATTTTTAGCTGGTACGCATCCTCCAGTTCCTTTTCCTGTTCGGCTAAAGCAGCATCAGCTTCTTTTACTGCTGCATCATAAGCATCTAAAAGTTTTTTCCGTTCTTTTGCTTCAGCAGCATACATTTGTGTCTGAAACCCGGCATCCAGAAAATTAGCTTTACTGTTTTGTTTCAGCTGCTGCAGTCTGGTTAAACCAGCAATCTGAGTTTTTGGCTATTTCTTGCCTGCTCCTCACGATAACGCAGTAATTTCTGCAATTCAGCTTCACCCTGTTTAAGAACAGTCTGTTTAGGATGAGCACTGAATGCCTTATCCCAATCAATAACGGCAATTTTATCCTTGCCGCCCGGATCATGACCACAGGCAGCAGTAAGTAATACGACTATCAAAATTATCGCGTTAACCAGCGCATACTTTACCTCCTGCAGTTAAACAGAAACAAGGCCCTTTTGTAAAAAGGGCCTTGTCCGACATTATTTACCGCTTTGCAAAGCCTTGGATACCTCATCAGTAATATCGAGACCGCCGTATACAACGGTATTTTTGTCAACAACTACGGACAAACCTTTTTTATCAGCAACTTTTTTGATTGTTGTTTCAATCTTTTTCAAAACAGGATCCATTAATTCCTTTTCTTTATTGGATAACCGTTCCTGCAACTGCTGATAATAACGCTGTTTTTCAGTATCATTCATGGTTTTACTTTTTTCATCAAAATCCTTCTGGGCATTATCGATTTCCTGCTTCATACTTGTCTGTACATTCTGCAGATCAGGCACTTGAGAAAGCAGCATCTGATAATTAACAACGCCAATAGCCGATTCACTGGAAGCAGCTGATGCCACGCTGTTAACACCACTTTGGGTAAGTGTTAAAGCAAAACAGCCTAAAACAAAGATAGCTGCTACGAACAAAGATATCATTTTCACATTTTTTGGATCACGTAATTTTTGCATCATAATAAAAATCCCTGCTTTCAGTTGTAATTATACTAAATAATTATATCAGTCAAAATCTTTTCTTTCAACCTTTATCACAAATTTCCAACAATCCTGAAGTATGGTTTATCATTTGAATAAACATATTCCGCGCTCAGGAATTCGTGTATCCGGTATCTGACTCCAATTTCAGTAGTATCGCTGCCAGAAAAATATTCTGCCCGCAAACGCCATTTCGGCGTTATATCCTGTTCCAAGCGATAGACATTTTCTCCCAGCGGACTACGTCGCATATAACTGACTGTCGTTTTTCCGTGATGCAACGCATAACCGGCGGAAAAATCCCAGTCGACATCATCCAAAGTCACTCCGACCTCTCCAAAAATCTCATCCCGTTTTGATATGTATTTGCCAAAATGAGCGCGTCCGGAAATATTGTTCTCATTGCGCCCTATGTCACCGTAGCCTTCAAACCAGATTTTATATTCATCTGACTCCAGACGAATCCTTACTCCTGAATTAACTCCCGGTGTCAAAACTACGCTTGGACGCAGATTATGTCTTTTTACTTCAGGCTCTGCACTGAGTTCTGCCAGCAGTGATCTTTCCAGCTCTTCTTTATGCCTGCTGACATACATTACCGGCAGTCCCCTTAACTCCTGTGTTTTCTGTGCATAACGCTGTTTAATATTTAACAGCAGCAAATTTGGTATAGACTGAGAAACCATCTCATAATCAATACTTTGCACCAGCTGCCCTACAGGATAGACAACTACCTGTATAACGGTTCGCCTGTCTTCACGCACCACATCTACAGCAGCTCTGAATTCAGGCAGTTCAGCTTCAACCTTTTCCCTTACTAACCGGCGTAATACTCCACCGGCCCAGTCGGACGCATCTGCAGAAGAACCCTGCAAAACATCCTCCAGCTGTTTTTGTAATTCCGGCAGTTTCGACTGCAATAAAGCCGCCGTATTTTCTTCGACTCCTGAAAACTGTAAATCAACAAAAACATCATTTATCACTTCATTCCAGGGTGAAACCACCATTGTAACCTGCGTTTGTGTCCCCAGCTGCAGCATTACCTGCTCCATCTGATATCCATTCAGGACTCTGTCCCCAACTTCTCCCAGAAGTCTTGTATATTCACTGCGCACAGGTTCTACTTTTTCTGTATCCTTATCAAGCAGCAGCTGTTCAGCAACAGTCTGCATACTTGCCGACATCCGCTCTAAAAGAACCTTACTGGTAGAACCTCTGTCCAGGACATTAACGCTTACACTTTCAATAATGGCAGCATTTGCTGCCACGGGCAGCAAACAAGCCAATAAAACTACAGCTAAAATTCTTACAATCTTCACGGCATACTACCGCCTGTTTTAGAATTGACCGCCGAAGCTGAAATGGAAACGTCCGCCCTGATCACCATAACCATAATCAAGCTTTACCGGTCCAAGAGGTGAGTTGATCCTTAAACCAACACCATAACTATATTTCAGCTCGCCCAAATCAAAGGCTGTTTCACGGTCTTTGTCCCAGGCATAACCGCTGTCTACAAACAAAACACCCTGCACTTTTTTCACGATCGGCATTCTATATTCAACAGTGCCTTTCAGCATGCTGTTGCCTTTGAACTGGTCATCTTTATAACCGCGCAACGTCTCGCTGCCGCCCATTGAAAATCTCTGGCTAAGCGGCATATTGCCGCTGGCATAACCAGCTCCAAGCTGTACGGCAATGACAATTTTCTGCGCCCTGACGATAGTAATAACGATAATCAACAGAGTATTTCGTAAAGTCAAAATCGCCGCCTAAACCGGCATATTCGATCGTATAGGCATTTCTTTTGCCTTCATGCGGATCATAAATATTATCGCGTGAATCATACACTCTGGCGACACCGATACTGCGGGTCAGGCCAAAATTCTTCTTACGTCTATATTCACCGTCATATTTAGGACCATCATATCTAGAATCATAATCGCTGTTATTTCCCCAAGAATCCTCATAATACTGAGTACTATAGCCGTCGACGGCGCCTTTATAAATGTCGTCACGATTCTTTAACGTCAGGTAATTGCTGACATACTCGTTATTAGTCTTACGACTGAAAGTCAATTCCTGCCCACGACGTTTTTTGTCATAACGGGCAATTTCGTCGGCGTTACGGTCATAGTCTGCATATTCGTTGGTAACGTCGTACAAAGTAATTGTTGCGCTTGTTTCTTTACTGTCGATCCAAGGTTTTGTATAAGAGAACTCATAGTTCTTATTATCCGCACCGCCGAATTCCCAGCGAATATTAACTTTATCACCGGTACCACGGAAATTTTTATCACCGACTGATACCATACCGATAAATCCGTCCGCATCACTGTAGCCGGCACCGATACCAAAAGTACCGGTATTCATTTCTACAACGGAAATCTCAATCTCTACAGCATTAGGCTGCTGACCGGGGTTCAATTTGATATTAACATCTTCAAAATAGCCTAGATTATAAATACGCTGCATACTGCGGCGGGCATCCTTAGCATTAAAAGGTTCGCCTTTTTTCAGTTTCATTTCACGGATAATAACATAATCTTTAGTTTTAGTATTGCCCTTAATTTTAAAGTCTTCAACAATACCTTCATTTACGACCAACAGCAGGGTTCCGTCAGGCTGCATTCTGATATCTGCAACACGTGCTAAAATGTAACCCTCTTTATTGTATTCAGCTTCCAAACGCTGTACTTTTGCGTTTACTTCTCTGATATTGATCAGCTGATTTTTGGGAAGATCCAGTAAGCTTTCAATTTTTTCTGTAGAAATCTTTGTATTTCCTTCTACTGCCAGCTGCTGATAAATAGGATTTTCCATAACATGATAGGTAACCTGCACACCTTCCGGAACCTGCTTAAATTCAGGCTGCAGATCATAGAACCATCCCATATTATAAATAGCGTATAAATCCTTACCTAAACCTTCAGACGTCAAAGTCATACCAGGTTTAGTTTTTAAAACATTAATAATCTCTTCAGTTGGAGTCACATTATTACCGCTGACCATAATTTTAGTCACCAGCTGACCAAAATACGGTGCCGCAGCCTTTTCTATTTCTGCGGGAGGACGCATTGGCGGCTCTTCTTCACGGACTGCTGTAGTATTTGTCTGCGGGGCATTGGCAACAGCTTCCTGAGCAGACTTCGCCGCATCTTCTCTGGCAGCCTCTTTTTCAGCTTCCTGTCTGCTTACAGGACGTTTAGCCTCTTCCTGCTGTTCAGCATCACCAGCTTCAGCCGGCTGTTCTTCAGTAGTGCCTTTATAGCGAGGATCGGAAATATCTTCAGATGGCTTATTATGCATATAATAAACTGTCTTTTTCCCCTTTTTACTCAGTCCGCCTTTATCTTTTCCTTTGCCTTTTTGTGCTTTCTGTGCTTTTTCAAGAGCAGCTTTGGTAACAATCTGCTCTTTTCCACCGATAGTCATGGTTTGGTTTTCAACGACATCGGCCGCACTGTTTTCCTGCGCCCAAACAGGAGTCGTCAGCAAAAGCGCTGCCAGGCTCAAAGATAAGGACCGCAACATATTTTTTCTTCTCATCCAAAAATCCTCCCTAAACTAGTTAGCATCCCGTAAAGTTCTGCGCGCTTCACGCACAAGCTGCCGCATATCTGCAGTAGGCAACTCCACACTACGCTGCTGTTCTTTTACTTGCTCTTTCGGATACTCTGACGGTATCACTACCGTTTTCTGTTCTTGTTCTGGTTTATCTGTAAAAGTCGGCACCATTTTATTGGGAGCCGCCTCTGTTTGAGGCAAATTTTTCTGCAGCTCAGTTGAAGCCATAATTGCAGCGGGATTTTGCAACTTCACCCCAGGTTCTTCTACTGTTCCAGCATATAACCAGCCACCATAGCCAGCTAATACTACGATAGCCGCAGCAAACAAAGCTAAACGCTGTCTGGTCCAAACAGAAACCCAGCCGCGTTTTTCCCGCAAATGCTTAATTTCCGCTTCAGCCAGCATCAAATCCAATTCACCGCGCATGCCGTTGTTTTCACGGAAACTTTTTTCAGCATTTTCTAAGCTGCTCTTAACATTGCGAATATGTTCACAAATGGATTTCGCCACCGTAAAAACCCCCTTCCGCGATTTTAAAATAATAAAAGATATATATATAATCACTAATATAAAAATTTTTTCACATAGCGAATTTTCTTAATATATGCCATATATAACGATTAAAGCTTATATAAGCAATTCTTGTTTTAAATAACGCCTGTTTTCTTTTATTAGCTTTTATTTAATTCGTTCATCAATCGTGAAAGCATACCTCTAACTCTGCGTACACCTTGTTTCTGCAGCCGATAAATGTGCCCCAGACTCACATCGATTGATGCCGCTAAATCTCCAGCGCTTTTATCTTCCAGATAAATACCTGTCAAAACCTGCTGTTCTTTTTGCGGGAGCCTTTCCATCGCCTGAGTTATCTTATCATTTAAAAAATGCCGCTCTGCCAACTCAAATGGAGTAGCTTCATTTGATACCAAACATTCAGACAAGGCAAGGCCTGCTGAATTTACTCCATCCAAAGACAACATCTGGCTGCCATATTCAGCCTGCAGAAAATCAAGCATTCTTCCTCGGATACGGTGGGAAGCAAAAATGCTGAAAGCAACACCGCGTGTATAATCAAATTTTTCAGCCGCTTCCAATAAACCTACCGTACCTTCCTGAATCAATTCCAGGGTCTGTGTTTCAGTAAGTCGGAAGGTCATTGCTATTTTAAAAACCAATGGCTGATAAGCAGTAATTATTTTCCTGTACGCGCTTTGATCACCATCAGCGCAGGCACGCCATAAATCAAGTTCTTCTTCCCGTTCCAGCAAATTGATTTTTTGTAACTCCGTTAAATATTGCTGCAGCATCTGCTTCCCTCCTTTCATTTCATTTAAAAGGTTAGCCGATATTCCAGGCCATACCAGTTCTCATTATTTTCATTTAAAGAATAATTTATATTCAAATGTTTACTGATCTCATACTGACCGAATACACTATGGTGCTCATTATCCATACTGGTAGTATAACCAACCATAAAGTTATCAGTCAAATATTTACTGAATAAAACATTATATTGATTACGTTCATCAGGTGTGAACTCACGGTTACGACGTGTATCCATTTCGATACCAGACCGCAGTTTTCCTGAATAAACCCTGAATTCATCAAGCCCCAGAGCCTCTTTAAAAATTTGTTCAACGTCACCAAATACCGCCATTTCCAAACCGGCAGTCATTAAATTCTGTAAATCATCGCTGTCGACACCTTCACTGCCGGTAGCTTCACGCTGGAGAGTCAGCATCCGCACGATCTGATCTTTGGTCAGCGGCGGCGAGGAATTGAGCTGTAGGTCCATTTCTTCAAGCGGTCCAGAAATACGCATTCCAATATCATAACGCTGGAACTTTGCTGTAGCCTCAAGATTCACCGTAGGCAGAACGCTTCCAGGTATAGGCCAGGCAGCAGAAGCAGAGCGAACTTTAAATTGTGTGCGCAAATAACTGATCGAACCTCGATCCGCACTGATTGTGCCACTTATATTAGTATACAATGTACTGCCCTGGATATGCAATCCTCCGGCAAGCCATAAGTCATATAAATATTTATTATACAAATGGATTTTCGGTCCAAGCGTTATCTGTACATCAAGACCAATATTACTTTCGCCTTCGCCAAACTCCGGTATTGTCGGCATATTGACGAGCACGTCATCAAAGCGCACTTCACCTTTAAGCAGCGGCCGATAACTAAAGCGAGGACCTTTTCCAGGAGGAGGAGGTGCGCTTCCTGCTTCTGGTCTCACAATGAACCTCTGCGGCGTTACTGTCAGATTGCCATTGATACGTCCTGTAAAAATATCAGAAGCTATTTCTGCGTTATCAGCAACCAGGTCAAGCTGATAAGCCTCACGTTCATTGGAGCGCAGCGCATAAGTACCGCTGCCTTTAAATGAACCCTTGCCAAGCTTGGCTGAAATATCTTTAAGCGCAACTTTATTACCTTCAAACTCTATATCTGTATGAATATTTTCAATAACAGTCTGTACATGTTTAAATTTCAAAGACCCATCAGGAATTTTTACAGCACCGTAAACCAAAGGTTCCTCAAGCGTACCTGCCAGTTTAACCTGCCCCTGCGTTTCACCTACGCCCCATTCCACCATTGGCGAAATGACCTGCAAAATACCCAGTCGCGCATTGTCCAGATTAAGCTGTACATTCATCTGCGCGTTAGGATCGCGCCGCTGTTCTTTTGATCTGAATAAATCCAGCGGTACATCACCATAGGCACTGGCCTTATAAATATCTTTATTTAACATCGCCTGCTCTATTTTCAGATTATCATTCGCAAGCGAAAGCATAGCTGTAAAGTCATCGAAGCCAATGCCGGCCACACTGCCGTTTTTCACTTCCACAGAACCGTTTCCTTCAGGATCCTTTAAGGTTCCATGCAGCTGTACGAACATATTTAGATCACCGGTAACTTCAACAGGATCTGACATAAACGCTGTTACCAACGCAGGATTAGCATCTACAGCACCGGCCTCAAGTTCCAGCTTCCCATTAGCCAGATCAACCTTGCCGCCGACAGCAACGATTCCCTTATCTGTAACGTCCTTTGTTTCCATCAGTTTGACATCATCAAAATACCAGACTTTATCCTGCAAATGACCTTTAAACTTCATTTCTTCATATTTAAGATCATTAATAGAAATATCATCCACCCAGACATCAACAAAAATACCTGATCCCGAACCATGCGGATTAATTGCAATTTCGCCCTGAGCCAAACCATCTACATTATAATCAGCTTTAGCCATTTTAAGTATAGACCTGACATTACCATATATAGCCACTATATTGCCCTGCAGCAATTTTTGCTCATGGTTATAATCAAGCTCTGCAGAAAGCACACCTTTAGGAGCCTGCTTAAATGATCCCAGCAAATGATTCTTTATTCCGCCGTCACTATCCAATTTGCATTGGATATCCGTCAATTCTTCGCCGTTAATCATAATAGATTTACTGCTGACGTCACCATGGAAAAATGGTTTCGACAAAGTGCCAGTCAAGGTACCATGTGCATTTGCATATCCGTCTAAATCAACAGTATCGTCATTAATCGGTAAAGCACTGAGATCAATGTCTCTTATATCAACTTTAAAATCAAGATTTTTTTCTGCATCCATTCGGCCATTAAGCTTGGCCTCTGTTGATAATGCAACAATATCACAGTCACTGATTACTAAATTATTGGCCTGATAACTGTAGTCGGTTTCAATCTTATCTATAAGATAACCTTCAGCACTGCCGTCGGTCAGCAAAAACTTACCGCTGATATCCGGCATCGTTAAAGTCCCTTTTACAAACATTATATTATTAACGTTACCAGTAAGCTTCACTTCCGGTGCTACAACCTTGATGAAAGGTTCGGCTCTTACTCCTGCTGTCTCAACATCCAAATCAAAAACAGGCTCTTCACCCTGGAGATTGATGCTGCCGTTTAAAACACTTTCACCTTGGGCCATTGTCACCTTGTAATTTTTCAGGACAACAATGTTATCCTGCATACTCAGTCCACCATGAGCTTCTTCAATTTCCAGTCCAGCTATATTGACCTGCTTCAGTTGAGTAACACCTGTAAAATCAACAGCATCCTCAGTTCCTGAAACATCAAATTGCACTGCTGCCAGACCGCTGCCCTGCTGGCCCATAAAATCAAGAACAGGTGCAATTGGGAAATCTGTTACGGATCCCTGCAGTTTAAATTCACCTGCACTGGAAACTGTTCCTTGAGCTAACAATGCTCCTGTTTCTGTAAACGCCGAAAAATTATTAATTTTAAGGCCATTTTGGTCAGCATCAATGTCAAATCAACTTTTTGCAGCAGCAAATCACGCCAACCTAAACGCACCGTATCTGCGGCCAGGTTGACTTCAAACTTATCATCTTTAATTATGCCTTTCATAGCCATGCTGCCATCTACAGTAAAAACATCGTATGGTCTGTCATGCAACGGCGCAGTTTTGACATGCTCTACGTCAAGTGCTGCCACTACATTTTCCGCTTCCAAGATCATATTCTGCCAGAAAATCAACTCTGCCTCCGCCAAATTCAGCACGTGCAGTATTTATCTGTGCCTTGTTATCAATGATTCTAAAAGGTACAGAAAGTTTTCGAACTTCTTCATTTTTTTATTTTCAGTAAGTCGGCAGTCAGTAACCCGCGCCCCTGAATGTTATCCTTGTCCTTAAAATCAAGATCCCCATTAAGCTGTGCCGTCTGTCCATCTACAGTCAGTAAAAGTTTGTCTGATTTAACGGCTTTGTCATTAAAAGCAACCTTTCCGTCAATACCTACAGGAAATTCCTCATCTCCGTAAACAGCAACGCCTGTCAGTTTTTTCTAAAACAACGGTGCCCGACATAGCGATATCTTCACCACTATTAGTCCACAAAAGATTAACATCCGCAACAGCACCCTGGAAATTTTTTAACTTTTCCAAACTCTTCTGCTAAAGGGGCAAAAGCAGTTAAAGCAAAATGGTCGCTCTTTACTGTTAAACTGCCTACAGCCTTCATGTCAATCAGGCCCTTGAGTTCCAAAGCGTCTTCATCATGTAACAGTTTCGCATCAATAGCAAATTTCGGATTACCGCCACCGTCAACAGAACCATTCAAACCAAAATCCCATTCCCCATATGGAGTTTTGGTTACAATATGTCCATTTGCAATATCTAAGATTCCATAGAACGGTGTCTCATCAGAATCTGACGGTTTCAAAAAAATCCTGCACGTTCCATTGCTCTGTTTTATTCAGTGTTAAATAAATAGTCGGCTTTTCCAAAGAAACTCTGTCTAAAGCTTTATTTGTATTAAAAAGAGCATGCCAAGGCGAGATATGCAGCTTAACATTTGGCAAATCAGCAATCAACTGCTGCTTCTTGTCCTTCACCTGCACATCAAATACGGACAATTCTAAGGCACCATTCCATTCTACACGGGCAATATCAATAGAACCAGTAATATAATCCTTAGCTAAATTCGACACCAAAGGCGGAATCTGAGCCAAATATCCCGGCACAATAAATTTTATGATACTGTAATATACTATGCCGACTATTGCCGCAATTCCCAGCAACCAACGAAATAGTTTATTCATGTTCTGCCTCCGCAGTAAAAGTCATAATACAACTTATTTTACTTCGACAAAAAACAAAAACCTCCTTCATTTTAATTATAAAATAAAAAATCCCGCCTGAGCGGGATTTTTATAATTATTCTGCTGCAGTTTCTGTAGACATAGTCGGCAGATTTGTTGTATTCGCAGCCGCAGTAACAGCTACAGGTACACCCATCGAAGTTTCCAATGCAATTTTCGAAGTATTGTAATCATACAAAGCATTGACAAAATTCGTTTTTGCCTCGGTCAGTGCAACCTGCGCGTCAATAACGTCCAGGTTAGTACCTACACCGGCCATATAACGAACCTGCGCAATATGGAAATCTTCTTCAGCCTTAGCAACCGCTACCTGTGTAGTAGAGATACGTTTCTCAGCTTCACGCAGTCCCAGATAATTGCTGCGCACTTCCAGTTCCACAGAATTTACTGTATCACGATAAGTTTCTTCTGCCTGCAGCAGTTTTTCTTCCGCCGCATGTACTTTAGACAAGGTAACGCCAGAATCAAAAATATTCATTGTCGCCCCAATGCCTACGGACCAGTTCTCTTTGTCATCACCAGGCCAGTTACTACCACTACCGCCCCAAGATTCAGTTGCAGATGCAGTAACTTTCGGCAAAAAACCGCTTTTAGCCACTTTGACAGCACCTTTAGCCGCATCTACAGCTAAACGGCTTTGCTCTAGCTCCGCACGGTTCATTGAAGCGTAATCAAGGCAATACTGCATATCATTCTCGTAAGGAGTATACTGCAGACTGTCTTTAAGTTTTAAGGTCGTATCTAAGGAAGTTCCAATAATCTTGTTCAACGAGGCTTCAGCTACATCATAATTATTAGTAGCCTGAATCAGCTGCTGCTGTGCATTAGCCAAAGAAACCTCACTGCGCAGTACATCTACCTTGGCTACAACGCCTACATCATATTGCGCCTGTACATTTTTCAGATGCTCTTCCAGCTGATTAACAGAATCCTGATAGAGGTTTTCCATATTGCCAGCCTGCAGCAGGCTGAAATAGCCGTCTGTAGCCGTCTTTTTCATTTCGATGTAAGCCTTGGTTTCACCCAAAGCATAGCTTTTGTAATTAGCCTTAGCCTGATCTATCGTTCCTGATAATTGTCCACCAGTATAAATGGGAATCGAAGCGGTAATAGAATTACTGTGAGAATTACCAAGATTTTTGCTATAACTGCTAGTAGCTGTATTCAACTGTGGATCTGCATATCCACCACGTCCAGATCTATGTTCCGCATCAATACTGATACCACGTCCGGCACGTGCTGCATTAAGTTCCGCTCTGGAACCTTTCTTTTCAGATACAGCGATCTTAATCGCCGGATTCGTTGTCAAAGCTCTTTGTACAGCATCGTCTAAATCAAGCTCCAAGGTTTCGGCAAAAACCGACTGACTGCATAATAAACTTACTGCAGCCGTAAGCACCAGCACCTTTCGGCTCTTTTTATAATTGAACATTATTTTCGTACCTCCAATCGACTGACTGGCTAGTCAGTATAAGAAAATTATATTTTTTTATAACCCAAAAGTCAAACCTTTTTTTAAAAATAACTGCGCAATCCGACATAAGTATTGTTTTTGTTGCCATTACGCACATCAGTCTGCTCACCCAGCAATGAAAGATTATCTGTCAGCTTCAACTCCCCGCCGACTTTTACTTTCGTATCGTTAAAGTCATAGACCTGACTGTACAGCTTAAAAGAATTTCCCAGTCTATAATCAAAGCCAACGCCAAATTCTCCCTGCATCGCTCCCATACTTACAGCAGCAGACCCAAAATTCTTTCCTAAGGAAAGATCGAGTTTGTTGGCATCACCAATATCATAACCGCCGATATAAACGAATGTATCCTCTTTAGGAGTAAAGGTAACTCCCAAATTGCTGCGCCAGTCACTGCCCTTGACACTGCGTGTTACATCAGCCTGCACCTTTGCCGTATCCAAAACTCCCAGCATTCTGTTAGCCTTATCACTTGCTTCTCTGGCGTTATGCAGAGTAGCTTTGATATCAGCTTCAGTCTGCGGATCTGTTGCGACCTTTTCCAATAATTCCGTGGCTTTTTCGATTCTGCCGCTGGCATTAGCAAGATTTTCAATGATTCTTGCCATATTCTGTCCAGCGCCACCCTTATTTGTCTCAACCATGATGTTTTCCATCTGGCTGGCAGCGTTATTCATTCTTACGGCCATTTCACTCATCTGCTGTACCATCAAATTTATTTCCTGCTGATTAGCTACAGCAACATCTGCCATGACCTTAGTAAAAGTGTTCATATTATTACTGATATCACGGGCATTTACAAACCCATCACGCATCGACCGCTGTACTTCAGGATCGCCAAAAACGTTATTCAGCGCTTCTGCAATCCCCTCAACTTTTGCCAGAACTTTAGATGAAGCATTCATAAACTCATCCAGCCCTGTTCCCTGCTCACCTTCCAGCTTATCGCCGGGATGAATATATTGTCCTGTCATTTTTACAGGAGGCAGCACATCTACAAAACGCTCCCCTAAAATACCATCAGACCCCAAAGAAAAAACCGCTCCCTTAGGAATCTTGATATCTTTATTGATATCAGCCACTACATCAACACTGTCACCATTTACATTAACTTCTTTAACAGTGCCAACCTGTACGCCGGCATACCTTACTACATGTCCCGGCATCAGCCCCCCAACCTGCGGATAAGAAATCTGCAGTTTATAACCGCTGCCAGAGAAACTGAAAGCGCCTAAAAAAGTAATGATTCCTGCTAAAAGTCCGATACCGCCTAAAGTTAAAGCGCCAACTTTTACTTCGTTTGAACTCATTACTGTACCGCCTCCTCTCTGATTTCTTTACCGCGAATAAACGCATCCACAATTTGATTATGACCATTTCTTATTTCTTCAACAGTGCCCAAAGCGACAATTTTTCCCTTATAAAGCATAGCAATCCTGTCCGCCGCATAAAAAGCTGATTCCATATCGTGAGTTACTAAAACCGATGTCACCTGCAATTGCTGCTGCGTTTTCCTGATTAAACGGCTGATATTATTTGACATGATCGGGTCCAGCCCCGCCGTGGGTTCATCATATAAAACTATTTCCGGTCTATTAGCTATAGCTCTGGCTAAACCGACTCTTTTCTTCATGCCACCTGATAACTCAGCCGGATATTGTTCTTTTGATTGAGGCAAGCCAACAAGTTCTAACATCTCATCAACGATGCCTTGAATTTCTGATTCACTTTTATCAGTATGCTGGCGCAGTCCAAAAGCAACATTTTCACCAACTGTCAAAAATCGAATAAAGCAGAATACTGAAATACCATTCCCATCTTTTGACGCAGTTTGTTCCAGCCATCTTCATCCAGAGAACTTACCTGCTCCCCCTGAACAAAAATTTCTCCGGCAGTAGGTTGCAGCAAACCTATCATTGCGCGTAAAATAGTACTTTTACCACTGCCCGACGGACCTAAAACGGCAAGAGTCTCCCCTTGTCTGATATCCAGATCAATATTATTTATAACCACATTTTCACCAAAAGTAATATTTAATTTTTTAAAACTGATAATCGGTTCTGCCACAGGCAGTACCTCCTTTAAACATACAATAAAATTGACAAAAAGTAGTTAGTTATAAATATAAGGACTATAGATAAAACAACTGAACCAGTCGTAGCGATACCAACACCTTCAGCACCCTGTTTGGCACCCAGCCCTTTATAACAGGCTACAATAGCAATAATACCGCCAAAAACAGCACTTTTAAGCATACCGCCAACCATATCAAATGGCTCAGCAAACATTTTTATAGAATTTATATAAGTAAAAGTACTAATTCCGGCATAATAATGAGAAACCAGCCAACCGCCAATATTACCAATTGTATTAGCAAAAACAATCAGCACCGGCATCATTAAAACAATTGCCAAAAATCTTGGCACAACCAGATAAGTTGTAGGATTTGTAGCCATTACTTTCAATGCATCGATTTGCTCTGTTACTTTCATCGTGCCGATTTCCGCAGCAATGGCTGCACCAATACGACCAGCAACGACAACACCTGTCAAGACCGGTACCAGTTCGCGCCCCATCGCAATGGCTACAATACCGCCAACTGAGGAAGAAGCACCAAAACGTACAAATTCCTTCGCTGTCTGTACAGAAAAAACCATACCTGTAAAAAGTATCGTCATCATAACTATCGGCAGTGAATCAGCTCCCAGCTTCGCCATTTGTCTGACGGTTTCCTTCCCGTCAGCCTTGCTGATACGCTTAAGAGTATCCGTAAAAAGCAGCATCATCCGACCGGCATTAGCACAGCCTTCAAGCATAATCTTGCCTATGTCGTTACATATAGTCTGCAGCATTACGAAAGCTCCTTTCTCTCACAAATAAAACAATAATTGTCTATAATTCAATTTTTTACTTCAAATTTCCTGCTTTTAAATATACTTTATTTTTATGGCTTTTTTATGGCTTCTGTCAACAAATTATTTTACTACATCAATAACAATATCTGTTGTACCGTCAACAATAAAATTCATTGTAGTTTTTTGTTTCATCGGACTGCCCTCAAGCATAGACGCAAATCCGCCACCCGACTGCATTGCTGCGTTAGGTGCGCCCTGGCCGGCGGCAATATCCACAATAAGATCATTATTCTGATCAGCTTCGTTGATGCTTTTTATAAAATCATTTAAAGTTTTACGATTATCCTTCTGCTGTGCCGGCACACCCTCTTCACGCTGTTTCCTCAGCAGATTCTGAATCCATGCCAGTGAGCTGCCGCCGCGGACAGTCAGAGGCAATTTACCTTCCCGCTGCTCTTTCGGTATCTTAAACAGTACGGTCTTCGTAACTTTTGGCGCCCTGTAAGGCTGCAGCTGCACATCAATATGGACAGTATCCCCAGGTGCAGCCTCTTTTTCCCTTACTGCAGCACTGATAATTTCGGCTACTTCTGCTTTATCATCAAGAACAATATTGATATTGACTCCGTAAATATCAACTTTTTCAAATTTATTTTGTGTTAAAATCGTTCCTGCTTCCACCAATTCCTGATTGATCAGTTTGCCGATTCCTGCCGCTGCATAATACATATTTTCCCGCTGAACATTGATCGGCCCGCTGACATCACCTCTGCCATCAATACGGAAAGAAAATCTTGCTGTGCCGCCGCCTTCACGATCCATAGTTTTAGCAACAGTATTATAAGCTACTGCATCCAGCATTGCCGGCAGCAAAACTTCATCATCTATAACTTCCACACGTGAGCTATTATTGATGCCTCTGGCTCCATCAGTAACAGAAACATACACTGGTACAACAGGCGGACCCTGACCGATCTTACCTGCAATTCCAGCACTGCGGTCCTGAGTGATAGTACCAATAGTTTCACCTATATTACCAACTTTATAAGCTGATTCCAAATTGGGCAGAGAAGCTAAAATCCAGGCCTTATTCATAAAATAACAGGAATCACCGCGCTGCATAAAAGGATGGCCAAATGCCAAAATTTCACCGTCATCGCCAACCCAGGTAACTGTTCCCAACGCCCCTAACTGGATATCACCACGCATTAAAGAAACACCTACGGCACTTCCTGGCTGTAAAGGCTGCGTGCTCGAAAAAGAGCCGCTGCCGCCGACACCTGTTGCTTTCAGTCCAAACGGTTCCAGCTTTTCACTCAAATAGCGTACACCTGACTCTGTAAAACCGCCTGCCATCAAAGGTGTATTTTTCGGTAAAAATTCTGACGGACGCGGTGCCGGTTCATTTAAAAGATCCAGCATCCTGCCTATAGGCGTTAAAAAGCAATACTTGGGATCGGTAAAAGCTTTACCGAATGCCACCGCGCCGGCAAGTCTGCCATTAATATAGACTGGACTCCCGCTCATGCCCTGAGCAATACCACCACTGCGATCAATAACATCACCACTGGCTTTAATCAAAATATTATGCCCCATAGCATCGTTACCAATGACACCTAAAACTTCTATATTAAATTCTTCGATAGTGTCTCCTTCTATGACGGTCTTCGCAATACCGCGCATACCCGGAACAATATCCTCTACCGGCATCAGCGGCACATTTGCACAAACCAGCGCACTGCTGAGACACCAGATTATTAAGCTTAAAATAAATATCTGTTTTTTCATAACTCTCCATAATAGTGCAAAACCGGCGTGAGCAGAGCAGCACGCCGGTTTCAATTTTGTTCTTAATTAGCCGCTATACGCACCACAGTTTGTCCGTTGCTGATATTATCTCCCGGTTTAACCAAAACAGCAGTTACTTTTCCGGCAATATTAGCTCTGGCTGCAGGCGCAGGACCGGCAATAGTTTTGACTTTAACCAATACCTGACCTTCACTGACCTGCATTCCTACAGCAGCCAGCCCATCTGCCAAAACAACGCCATTCAAAGTAGTTTTCTGATCTACAGAAGTATCTGCGAATGCCAAAGTATAAGCTCCGCCTAAAATGCAAAGTACCGTCAGCACTGCAATAACTTTCCAGTTAATTTTTTTCATTTTTCTCACTCCTTCCAAGAGGAAGCATCGGGATTTCTGCATATCTCCCTATATTGTATTATACTATTCTAATTTAGCTTTGACAAGTCAGTTCTTCTTAGAGAATAAGCCTAAGCCTACACTGACAGCCCGTTCGTTTCCGTCAGAAGGATTATTTAAAATCTTATTATTGAGTACCATTTCACTGGACCCGCCGCCATCAAAATTAAGTGCTGATACCGCCCCTAGTTTAATCATATAACGAGCAACTTCATCTAACGTCATCCCCACAGAATTAGTACGGCGTCCGTCTGCTACCAATATCACCACAGTACCGTCTTTTTTTACCCCAATAGCGGTTCTTGGAGCTCTGCCATAGGCAATATCTCCGGCAATCTGCTCACTGACAGAACGCACATTTCGTTTGCCGTCTTCTACCAGCATCGGACCTGCACCCAAAACCACTTCAGCTTTATCAGCAACAGTATTCCCTAATGTTTGCTGAACACTGGCTCTATCGCCAATCTGCAGCTGTTCCAGTATTTTGGCATTAGTTCCATGCGCGGAAACTATCACACTGTTTTTGTCTATGCGCAGGTTCCCTGCTTTACTGATTTCAGCGACCTTACCATCTTTAATACGTACCTCACAGCCAAAATTATTTGTTCGTGTCGACGGGCCAAAATAATGTGTATAAATGACGACATCCTCCGCAATACGTTCCCTGTTGATCCCTTTAACATGCAGTTTTACGCCCAATGCCGGCAGCATAACACTACCGTTATAAGCCAGATCTTTCATAATTTGCGGTTTGCCGTCAGCAATAACAAACGCACTGCGGCCCTTATCCTCCATACCAAGCCACTCGCCGTCAATTTTTAGATTGCCAATAATCCAGCCGCTGGTATCGAAATATGAAGCATTGACAGCTGCTTTCGCCCCTAAAGTATTAACGGCTTTCAGCAGCCTTCCACGTCCGTTCCTGTCTATAGCTCCCGAAAACGGCAGTATTTTATAATCACTATTCGGTGCTACTTCCAAAATATGCATCTGAATCGGCAGACCTTCCATATCATCCTGCCAGAAGGTATATTGCAATCCTTTGCCCTGGTTCACTGTGTTTTTAGTCACCAGGATACGGTAAATATCTAAAACAATACGGTTTGGCTGCTGCAATGCAAATACTTTATACTGCTGCTCTTTATTAAGAGACACAACCAATTTAGACGCCTTACGTCCGTCTTTTTTCAAAACCACGCTTTTAATGATTGGGTCTTTGACCTTTTCACTCATTTCTTTAGCAACAGCTGCATCAATATTCACTACTATTGATGAACCCTGTTTCTCATCCTTGTACTTAACTTTTTCATCAGTATCAAGTACAATCCTTACCCGTGTAGGGCTGCTGCTGTAACGCATTTTATTTACTGTCGCCGCCCAGGCCTGAACAGGAAGCAAAATCAAAAGTGCCGTTAATATTATTTTTAAAAAAATATTTTGTCTGCAACATTCTATCGAACCTCCTAAAAAATAATACACAGCCGCAAGGACTGTGTATTAGCACTTACAAACTACCGTTACCAACAATAGAACCGGGACGCAGTTTATTCAAATCGATTAAAGCCTTACCTGTCCCCAAAGCGACGCAGTCAAGCGGTTGTTCAGCGACATAAGTATCAATACCGGTTTCGTCCTTCAATACTTGGGAAATACCATCCAACAGCGCACCGCCGCCAGTCAGATAAATCCCCTTGTCAACTATATCCGCTGATAATTCAGGCGGACATTTTTCCAAAACTGATCTTACTGATGCAACCAGTGATGCAACAGACTCTCTCAAAGCCTTACGACCATCCTCAGACGTGACTTTGATAGTAGTCGGCAGTCCAGTCACCAGATCACGTCCGCGAACCTCCTGCTCTACCTGCCTTCCTTCAGGATGCACCGTCGCCACATTAATTTTTATCTCCTCTGCTGTACGCTCACCTATCAAAACATTATGAATGCGTTTGACATGCCTGATAATAGCTTCGTCAAAAGCATCGCCGCCAATCCGCAGGGAGGCGTCAACAACAACCCCACCCAAGCTCAATACGGCAATATCAGTAGTTCCGCCGCCGATATCGACAACCATACTGCCAGCTGCAGCTGCAATATCCAAACCTGCTCCAAGAGCAGCTGCTAGAGGCTCTTCTATCAAATATGTTTTCGAAGCCCCAGCCTGCATCGTAGCTTCTAAAACAGCACGTTTCTCAACTGAAGTTACCCCGGTAGGGATACATACCATAATACGCGGTTTACTGAAAAAACTTTTACCTGCAACTTTATTAACTACGTATTCCAGCATTTTTTGGGTAATTGTATAGTTGGCAATAACGCCTTCTTTCAAAGGACGAATGGCAACAATATTGCCGGGCGTACGTCCAATCATCTGGCGCGCCTCTTCACCTACGGCTAAAATCTTATTTTTGTCTTTATCAATTGCCACAACAGAAGGCTCATTCAAAACGATCCCCTTCCCTTTGATAAAAACCAAAATATTGGCAGTCCCCAAATCAATACCTATATCAACACTATTAAAAAACATTTTTTCACCCGCTTTTAATCATTCCCGCCGACACGTTTAATATCAGCGCCTAATCCCTGAAGTTTAGCTACTATTTCTTCATAACCGCGATCGATATGATAAATATCACAAATCTCGGTTGTCCCTTCAGCAACCAACCCAGCTAAAATCATTGCTGCCCCTGCACGTAGATCCGTTGCCCGCACCTGACAGCCTGTAAGCTTTGCCGGACCATCAACAACTGCACTGCGACCTTCGGCAGTAATACTTGCTCCCATACGGTTTAATTCCACCACGTGCATAAATCTATTTTCAAATACTGTTTCAGTGACTTTGCTGCGACCTTCGGCGATCGCCATCATTGCCATCATCTGTGCCTGCATATCTGTAGGGAAACCAGGATAAGGCAAGGTTTTTATGTCAATAGCCTTAAGCTTTTCTCCACCTACCACACGTACTCTGTCGACATCTTCTTCAACTGTTACGCCGGCTTCACGCAATTTGGCAATCAAAGGTTTCTGATGTTCTGTAAGAACATTCTCTACAACGATATCTCCGCCAGTCATAGCAGCAGCAATCATATATGTTCCAGCTTCAATACGATCAGGAATTACTGTATGATCAGCACCGTGAAGCTCTTTTACTCCTTCAATGCGGATAACATTCGTGCCTGCGCCACGGACCTTTGCTCCCATTTGATTCAGGTAGTTAGCCAGATCTACTATTTCAGGCTCTTCCGCAGGATTTTCCAAGATAGTAGTTCCTTCTGCCAAAGCGGCCGCCATCATCACATTTTCCGTAGCACCAACACTGGGGAAATCAAAATAAATAGTAGTTCCAACTAACCCATTCGGCGCCGTAGCTTCAATATAGCCATGTCCCTGTTCTATTTTTACGCCAAGAGCTTCAAAACCTTTTAAATGAAGATCAATCGGACGTGTACCAATCGCACAGCCGCCAGGCTGCGAAATACGCGCCTTTCCTTTACGAGCCAACAATGGACCCATGACAAGAAATGATGCTCTCATACAGCGTACCAACTCATAAGGTGCTTCACAGGAAGTTATTTCCGTACTATCTATATTCAGTACATGGGGTTCACTGGCATCGACTTTGATACCAAGGCAATTTAAAACAGCACAAATCGTACTTACATCATCAAGAGCAGGAATCTCCTCTAAACGACTTGGGGTATTTCCCAAAATCGACGCAGCAATAATAGGCAATACAGCATTTTTTGCTCCACTAGTTTTCACAGAGCCTGTCAGACGATTACCGCCTTTGACAACTAATTTCTCCACCCAGATAGCCCCCTAAAAAATTCTATATTTATACAAAACAAGTTAATTCCATAAAATAAAACTTACTGTAATATTTTATCATTTTTGATGTACTTGTACAATGACTTTTAATGGTTTTGAAAAATTTCACATTTATCACAGTTTCTTCGCAAGTTTACAGCGTCAAAGTGTTATAATATTGATTAAAGGAGATGAAAAACTATGATAAATGCAGAAATAGAAGCTCGCGAGCTTCAGAACAAGCTTTCGCACATTTGCCCTGATGCAAAGATAGACTTCAAAATCCCTACTGCCAATGAAGCAGTGATCACAATCCATAACCCTAACGGCGGTTTGCCTATCAATATTTTCAGCAATGATTTTGATCACGAATTCAAAGTAATTTACTTCAAAACGCCGCGTTTTTTCCCTTCTAATCAAGACGGGATCGATGCTTTGCTTAAAGCAATTTCTGATTATATTACAGGTAAAATTGTTTATATGGACATTATAAGTACCAGTAATAATTCATATCCTCGCGATCGTTTAGTTCCTGTAAGTGAACTTCCGGAAGCTGATCTGGATAAACTTGCCCGCCTTTGTATAAACAAGAATCTGCTTAGTGAAAGCGAACTCCGCTTTGAACTGCAAGCCGGCTCCTCTATTTGTATCAATTTTTGGGATCAAAACAAAAATTTCTGTTATAAGATGCAAAACGGAAAATTAATTAAAGAATAATTTTCAAATAAAAACTACCAATCATTTGATTGGTAGTTTTTTATTTGCTTAATCTTTGGCGATCTGCCAGGATATTATAGTAAGTTTCTTTTTCCATAATCTCCCTGCGAATGCTTTGCTTAGCACTTTCCTCAGAACACTCAGCCAAACGTTGGCGCAGAAACGCGAGATCTTGTTTCAGATGCAGCATTTTATTTCCCGAAATATCCATAATTGGATCCGACACTTCTGATCACCTTCCTTTATCAACAGAATACTATAGAAAAGTTCTTTTAGCAAGTAAAAAACCCACTGTTTTACACAGTGGGTTTTAATTTAATTGTCGTATGCGATCAACGTCCTAATTTATTGTATGCACCCAAGCGGGCAATAGCCCTTCTCAGAGAGTACTGAGCTCGGTTAACATCCAGGTTTTCGGTCTTATTTTTCAAACGCTCTTCAGCACGTTCTTTAGCCGCTTCTGCTCTGGCTTTGTCAATATCGTCAGCCATTTCAGCAATAGTCGCCAGAATAGTGCATTTATTAGCGTTCATTTCCATAAAACCACCACAAATCGCAACATAACCTTCTGTGCCATCGGCCAGACGATATTTCATCGGCGCGATGTCCAAGCTGGCAATAACAGGAATGTGGTTAGCCTCGATGCCAATACCGCCATCATTAGTGCGGAGGCCCAAGTATACAATTTCATCGGAGCTGAAAAGCAATTTATCCGGAGTGACAATTTCTAATTGCATACAATTAGCCATTATTCAGCCTTCATAGTCTCAGCTTTAGCAACGGCATCATCAATGGTACCAACCATATAGAAAGCACCTTCCGGCAAATCATCATGTTTGCCTTCCAGGATTTCTTTGAAGCCGCGGATTGTTTCTTTCAGCGGAACATATTGACCGGGAGTACCGGTAAATTGTTCAGCAACAAAGAATGCTTGGCTGAGGAATTTTTGGATTTTACGAGCACGGGCAACAGTCAGCTTGTCGTCCTCGCTCAATTCTTCCATACCAAGAATTGCGATAATATCCTGCAATTCTTTGTAACGTTGCAAAATAGCTTGTACGCCACGAGCTACATTATAGTGCTCTTCACCGATAACCAGCGGATCAAGGATACGGCTGGTGGAGTCAAGCGGGTCAACTGCCGGATAAATACCAAGCTCTGCAATTTGACGGGAAAGTACAGTGGTAGCGTCCAAATGAGCGAATGTTCCTGCAGGAGCAGGGTCAGTCAAGTCATCCGCAGGCACATATACAGCCTGTACAGAGGTAATAGATCCAGTCTTAGTGGAAGTAATACGTTCTTGCAAAGCACCGATGTCATTAGCTAAAGTAGGCTGATAACCTACTGCAGACGGCATACGGCCAAGCAATGCGGATACTTCGGAACCAGCCTGGATAAAGCGGAAAATGTTATCAACAAAGAGCAGTACGTCCTGGCCGCCAACATCACGGAAATATTCCGCCATAGTCAAACCGGTCAAGCCTACACGCATACGAGCTCCAGGAGGCTCGTTCATCTGACCGTAAACAAGAGCGGTCTTATCGATAACTCCTGATTCTTCATTTCGCACCACAAGTCGTTGCCTTCACGTGTACGTTCACCAACGCCTGCAAATACGGAATAACCACCATGAGCGGTAGCGATATTATGAATGAGCTCCATGATAATAACTGTTTTACCAACACCTGCGCCGCCAAACAGACCGATCTTACCGCCAAGTGCATACGGAGCGATCAAGTCAACGACTTTAATGCCGGTTTCTAAAATTTAGTTGTTGTAGCTTGTTGGTCGAAAGTCGGAGCCGGTCTATGGATAGGCCAGTAGTCGGCAGCATCAACTTTTCTCTCGTCGTGGTCAACAGTTTCACCCAATACGTTAAATATGCGGCCCAAAGTACCAGGACCAACCGGAACACTGATTGGTGCACCGGTATCAACAGCTTCCATTCCACGAACAAGACCATCGGTAGAACTCATTGCAACCGCACGGACTACATTGTAGCCGATATGCTGCATAACTTCACAGGTAAGATGAATTTTCACTTTACCATCGTCAGTTGTACCATCGATTTTGATAGCGTTCAGGATTGCAGGCATACTTTTCGGAGGGAATTCAATGTCAACAACAGGGCCAACAACTTGTACTATTCTACCAGTATTCAAGGTTTTAGCCTCCCTACGAATTATTCTTATTGTTGTTTCAATGCTTCGGCGCCGCCGCAGATTTCGCTGAGCTCACGGGTAATAAGTGCCTGACGTGCCTTATTATAAGACAGTTCCAGATTCTTAACCAGCTTGCCGGCATTATCCGTCGCAGAAGACATCGCGGTCATTCTAGCGCCCAATTCACTGGCAGCAGATTGTACCAGTGCGGCATAAACAATAGTTTCAAGATAACGCGGTGCCAAAACCTTCAAAATTTCTTCAGCTTCGGGTAAGAAAAGGTATTCAACACTTTTCTTAGTTACACCGGTTTCTTTTTCCGGTGGTTCTACCGGAAGGATGATATCGCTTGTCGGAATTTGCGACAGAGCGGTTTTAAATAAAGTAAAAACAATATGCAATTCATCAAACTGCATATCACCGAAACGTTCAGCCGCATCGGTAGCGATAGCCACAGCATCATTGTAACTGGGTTTATCAGAGAAGCCAAGATGCGAAGAAATAACATTATAACCACGACGCGTAAAGAAATCTCTTGCTCTGCGTCCACTGGTGATAATAACTACGTCTCCTTCAATTTCAGAAATCTCGGCAACTGCCTTTTTTAAAGCATTACTGCTATAAGCACCGGCAAGACCTTTATCAGAACATACAACCAAATAGCCGATTTTTTTGACTTCGCGTTTTTGAAGCAAAGGATGCTTTTTGGCGTCTAATCCGGCCACCATGCCCTTATCACAAACAATATTAGCCAATACTTCTTTGATCTTCAAAGCATATGGGCGGCTGGAGCCTGCTTTTTCCTGCGCTTTACGCAATCGGGCGGCAGCAACCATTTTCATAGCTTTAGTGATCTGACCAATATTTTTGATGCCTTTCATGTGGCGATGAATCTCGCGTGCAGTAGCCATCAGTCAATCACCTACCTTCACTGACAATAAAGGTATCCTTGAACTCAACGATCGCTTTTTTCAAAGCTGCTTCATTTTCGTCGGTGATTTTCTTTTCGTCACGGATAGAAGCACCAATTTCAGGATGGTTTGCATCCATGAAATCAAGGAATTCACTTTCCATGCGAGTGATGTCTTTTACTGCAACATCATCTAAATAACCTTTAGTACCGAGGTAGATAGCCATAACTTGTTTTTCTACCGGCAACGGCACATACTGGCCTTGCTTCAGTATTTCAGTCAAACGTTGGCCGCGATCCAGCTGAGCTTTGGTAGCTTTATCAAGATCGGAAGCAAACTGAGCGAACGCTGCAAGCTCACGATATTGTGCCAAGTCCAAACGCAGAGTACCTGCGACGGATTTCATTGCTTTGATTTGAGCCGCGCCGCCTACACGGGATACGGACAAACCTGAGTTAATTGCCGGACGGATACCGGAATAGAATAATTCAGATTCCAGGAAGATCTGACCGTCAGTAATAGAAATTACGTTAGTAGGAATAAAGCCGCCAACGTCACCAGCCAGTGTTTCGATGATAGGCAATGCGGTGATAGAACCATTTCCAAGTTCTTTATTCAATTTAGCAGCACGTTCCAACAAACGGGAATGCAAGTAGAATACATCACCGGGATATGCTTCACGTCCTGGAGGACGGCGGAGCAGCAGGGACATAGCACGATAAGCAACAGCATGTTTAGACAAATCGTCATATACACAAAGTACATCTTTGCCCTGATCCATAAAGTATTCTGCCATTGTTACACCAGCATAAGGAGCCAGATACTGCAAAGGAGCAGAATCAGCAGCAGTAGCTGCAACGATGATAGTATAATCCATAGCCCCATGTTGTTCCAAAGTACGAACAATACGTGCTACGTTGGAAGCCTTTTGTCCGATAGCTACATAAATGCAGATAACACCGAGACCTTTTTGGTTAATAATAGTATCAATAGCAACAGCAGTTTTGCCTGTGCCACGGTCACCGATAATAAGTTCGCGCTGACCACGTCCGATAGGGACGAGAGCATCGATACATTTGATACCAGTTTGCAGCGGAGTATCAACAGATTCACGATCCGCAATACCATGAGCAGGAGATTCAACAGGGCGTTTTTCTGCATAAGCTATCTCGCCCTTGCCATCGATAGGAGCACCAATAGCACTGACAACACGACCCAGCAAAGCTTCGCCTACAGGAACATCCATGATATTGCCGGTACGGCGAACCAAATCGCCTTCTTTAATGAGGGTTTCGCCACCCATTAAAACGATACCAACAGAGTCAGGATTCAGATTCAGTACCATACCGGAAACATTGTTCGGCAATTCAACCAATTCGCCGGCCATAGCGTTTTTCATACCGATAACGGTAGCGATGCCGTCACCGATTTTTTCAACTATACCGACCTCTTCTAAGTTAACATCCACATTGTAATTCTCCAGCTTTTCGCTGAGAGCATCAGTCATTGCTTCTGGTTTTTCCAAAGCATAGTCATGAACGTCAATACCATTCATAACAACTTCCATTTTCTTCAGTTTACGAAGTGCGGAAGCATCATATACTTTGTCGCCAATTTGAACGATGATACCACCGAGAATAGAAGGATCAACATTTTTATTAAGGAAAATGTCGCGGCCTAACTTTTCGGTAAGAATTGCAGAAATGGATTGATACTCATCTACAGTTAATTTTTTAGCTGTAGTAACTTTTACATCTAAGAGTTCTTTAATAGAACCAAGATCAATTTTGAAGTCGGACAATTCTTGCTTAATTAAAGCAATATTTTCTTCACTCTTCATAATTGTACCAATCACCTCCGTATACCGGCTCTCATTATTACCGCCTTTCGCTAAAGGGCGGTGTTAATTTCGTCCGGCCTATTGAGCAACAAGCAAATTATTGTTTCAATACAGCATCAACAATATCGCCTGCTAATTTTTTGTCTTCTTCAGAGCCTAATTTTTGTTCAACAATCTTGCTGGCAGCAACCAGGCTAAGATTGATAACATGGGCGCGAATTTCGCTGAGAGCCTGCTTTTTCTCAAGAGCAATAGCTTCTTTAGCAGTTTTCACAATTTGATCTTGTTCTGCTTTAGTATCAGCAAGAATCTTATCGTGCGCAGTTTGCGCTGTTTTACGCGCATTGTCGATAATGGCTTGAGCTTCTTGACGTGCAGCAGCTAATTTAGCAGCATATTCTGCTTTAATGCTTTCAGCATCAGTTTTAGCAGTTTCAGCAGCAGCTAAATCGCCGGCAATTTTATTCTTGCGGTCATCCATGATCTTCATCAGGGGTTTATAAGCAAATTTCGCAAGAATGAAACGAGAATCAAAAGTTCAGGACCTGCGCAATAAGTGTAGCGTTAAAATTAACCAATTATAGCACGCTCCTTTTCTGGTTTTCCATTACGAAATTATTTAATGAAGGGGTTAGCAAATACGAGAACGATAGCGATAACGTAGCACAAGATAGGCATGGATTCAACCAAACCTACACAAATCAGCATAGTAGTCATCAATTTACCGGATTCTTCCGGTTGACGAGCCATAGATTCGATAGTTCTGCCGCAGAGGTGACCGTTACCAGTACCAGCGCCATTTGCAGCGCCTAAACAAACAAGACCCGCGCCGATTAAAGATGCAGCGGTAATGATTGCGTTTTCAGTCATTTCATTCATCCTTTCAAAATAAGAAAAATTTTAGAGTTGATTAATGCTTAATGCTCATCATGAAATGCGATGGCAAAGCTGCTTAAAGCAAGCATCGTAAAAATAAAGGCCTGCAAGAAGCCGATAAACAAACTGAACATTACCCAAAGCTCCGGGATGACCCACGGAGTCAGTTGATACAAAACGATCAACAGAATTTCGCCTGCCAGGATATTACCAAATAGACGAAGGGCCATGGTCAGCGGCTTTGTGATAGCATCAAGAAGGTGGATCGGTAAAAAGCCTGGTTTCGGACTGATAAAATGTTTAAAATGTCCTATTCCCTGCTGATGCACACCAACTGCATATCCGCCAAAGGCTACCATTAAAGAAAGCGCAAAAACAGTGTTGATATCATTGGTCGGGGAAGTCCAATGTACACCGATTTGCGGTAGCATACCAAGTTCATTGCCAATGAAAATGAACATGAACAAGGTGATCATAAACGGCGCCATATACTTGCGTCCCTTCATCCCCAAAGTCTCTTCCATCAATCCGTTTAGGAAATCAATAAAAAATCTCCATTCCGTTTTGCAAGCCACTTGGAACCAGCTTCGGATTTCTAGAAGCAATAAAGAACAGTAGAAACACGATCGCCATTGTAATCCATGTCATATACATGGTTTGCATATGTATTACAACTCCTGGCGCCCATTCCTGCGCAAAATAATGAATTATCTCATTTGCGTTCTCAGCTTCTTTAGCCATAGCAGCTGCTTCTGTTCCCATTCTCTCACACTCCTTTCTTCACGCCCTGCTTTTTATTGAGCTGGTACGCGATAAATATTAGATTAAATATTAAAAATATATGTATCAGCAGAAACCCCATGCATACACCAAAAACATGGTATTTCAACTTTAACATCACAATAACTAAAGCACCGGCTGTTATTCTTCTGACCCAACGAAAGCGCTTCATGGTTTTAAGCGCCGCTTCTGGCTCTCCCTGCGGCAGTGAACGCTGAATCCCCACAAACATAATCAGCGTATCCAATAGCCCAACTGCACCGCCTAAAGCAAGCCCGGAAGCCAGCTCCTGATAACCCGCCATTTTCACGGCAAGAGCTACTGCAAAAGATGCAATAGCCAATCTTGTCAGAACTTTTTTATACCCCATTGTTACTAAAGGGGTGAAGTCAATCATTTTCATCAGTTTTTACTACCTCATAAAACTGTCCGGCTTCAACTAAATATAAAAACAAAATAGGCATTTTGGAAAAAATCAAGAATAAATCATAATAATTTTAATATTTTTCACAATTTTTGTCTATCTTAATTAGGACTGAATTCAGATAAAATTTTGATGTCATAACCATTTTCATGCAAAATCTTTCTGATGATCCGCTCGCAGGCCCTGCCATCACCATACGGATTAGCAGCTTCAGCCATACTTTGATAATATTTACTATCATCCAACAACAGACTTGTTTCTCTCAATACATCATCATAAGCAGTGCCAACAAGCTTTACAGTACCTGCATCAACCGCTTCAGGACGCTCCGTAGTATCACGAAGAACCAATACAGGTTTGCCAAGGGCAGGAGCTTCTTCCTGAATCCCCCCGCTGTCAGTCAGCACAATATCTACCTTCGCCATCAAATTGGCAAAAGGTTCATAATCCAATGGCTCAATCAAATGCACCTGCGCAAGCTTACCCAATTCTTCATCAACAATTTCTCTTACTTTAGGATTTTTATGGACCGGAAAAATTGCTTCAACATCAGGATGATTTTCTAAAACCTTTCGCAGAGCCTGATAAACATGCCGCATCGGTTCACCTAAATTTTCGCGGCGGTGCGTTGTAACTAAAATCAGGCGTTTTCCTCCTGCAAGAGCTTTCTGCAATCCAGAGTCCGTAAACCGGTAATCAGCTTTAACTGTAGTCTGCAACGCATCAATTACCGTATTACCAGTCACTACGATTGCCGCCGGATCAATATTTTCTTTCAGCAAATTATTCTTACTGGTAGAGGTAGGAGCAAAATGTATATCAGCAATGGCTCCGGTAAGTTTACGATTCATTTCTTCAGGATACGGAGAAAATTTGTTTCCTGTCCGCAGTCCGGCTTCTACATGCCCCTACTGGAATCTGGGCATAAAAAGATGCCAAAGCCCCTGACAAAGGTCGTAGTTGTATCACCATGCACCAGCACCATATCAGGCTGTGCCTCTGCCAATACGTCTTTTAATCCTGCCAAAGCCCGGCCAGTAACGTCATAT
>ENA-OQAB01000264-OQAB01000264.1-human-gut-metagenome-genome-assembly--contig:-NODE-264-length-30237-cov-3.844736_pt1 | contig 30237 bp, 27 predicted proteins | sample MGYA00242490_ERZ504517 | MGnify/ENA primary metagenome ERZ504517 (study PRJEB26092, sample SAMD00036298) | human gut metagenome | host: Homo sapiens | study: EMG produced TPA metagenomics assembly of...
TGTCTGCCTTATTCAGGTGACTATAGCACTGAGGTTCCACCTCTTCCCATTCCGAACAGAGAAGTTAAGCTCAGTCACGCCGATGGTACTGCGTAACAGTGGGAGAGTAGGTAGTCGCCGTTTTTTTTAGAGAAGCCCCCGTATCGATAGAAAGATACGGGGGCTTTATTGTTTTTGTCCCTTTGGGAACGGGGTTGCCGGAATGTATCCCCATTGAGGGGACTTCTCTAGGGGGATTTTCATACGGCGGTTCTCTGGGGATAGCCTTTATTTCTTCTTTCCTTGTTATCTTATCGTTATCTTTACAGAACAAAATTGGTGAAAAACGATGTTTTTTAGGAAAATGGGTTACTTTTATTTCATTCTTCTTGTTTGATATCAAATGCTTTTTCGTAATTTTGGCGTGAATCTAATAAGGACTGAGAAAAATCATGCAATTAATATTGTAATCAATCATATAATAACTCCTGTAAAATATGGAAAACAAGATTCAAGAGCTAACTGATAAGATTTATCGTGAAGGGGTGGAAAAAGGTAATGAAGAAGCCCAAAAGCTTATCTTAAAAGCTCAGGAAGAAGCCAAGAAAATTGTAGAGAATGCGCAGAAAGAGGCTGACTCTATTGTGGCTACCGCGCGTAAGTCTGCCGATGAGTTGGCGGAGAATACCAAATCAGAGTTAAAACTGTTTGCCGGTCAGGCTGTGAATGCCTTGAAATCTGAAATCGCTACTTTGGTAACGGACAAGATTGTAAATGCTGATGTGAAAGCTTTTGCCGCAAATAAAGATTTCCTTAACGCTTTTATTGTAGCATTAGCGTCTAAATGGAGTGCCAATGAACCTATTGTGATCTCTACATCGGATGCGGACGATTTGAAAAAGTACTTCACCGCCCAAGCAAAAGGTTTATTGGATAAGGGTGTGAAGATTGAGCAAGTAAATGGAAACAAGACTCTTTTCTCTGTCTCGCCGGCGGACGGTTCTTACAAAGTGAACTTTGGTGAAGAAGAGTTTATGAATTACTTCAAGGAATTCCTGCGTCCGCAATTAGTGGAAATGCTGTTTTAATTCCCCACAGGATTATGAGTAAATACTATTACTTGGTAGCCGGTTTGCCAGAACTTACTTTAGAGGATAGCAAATTGAGCTATACGGTAGCTGATTTCAAGACGGAATTGTATCCGGCTTTGTCTGAGGATGATAAAAAGTTGATAGACTTGTTTTATCTTCAATTCGACAATGCAAATGTCTTGAAATTATTGAAAGACAAAGACGCTGCGATTGATAAGCGGGGAAACTACTCGGCGGAAGAATTGGCTGAGTATATCTCATTGCTGAAAGAAGGCGGTGAGTTGGCTGATCGCGTGTTCCCGTCTTATCTGTCTACTTTTATTTCCGAATATTTCAGCTTATCCGTTGAAGATGAATTTTTGCATGAAGATCGTTTGGCGGCACTTTATTATGCCTATGCCATGGAATGCAAAAATAAGTTTGTATCTGCATGGTTCGGTTTTAATCTTGTGATTAATAATGTATTGGTCGCGCTGACGGCAAGGAAGTTTAAAATGGATGTAGCTCCGTTGATAGTGGGAGATACGGAAGTTTGTGAAGCTCTGCGCACATCCGGCGCTCGAGATTTCGGATTAAGCGGTGAAGTGGAGTGGCTGGATCAGCTGGTGAAAATCAGTGAGACGGAAGAACTGGTGGAACGGGAGAAAAAGATAGACCAATTACGGTGGAATTGGACGGAAGAAGCTACTTTCTTTGACTATTTCACAGTGGAACGTCTGTTCGTATTCCTGTTACAGCTCGAAATGATAGAGCGTTGGATTGCATTGGATAAAGAAAAGGGTAGTCAGCTGTTCCGTAGTATTATCGCTACATTGAAGGATGAAGTGCAGATACCCGCAGAATTCAGATAAAATAAATTACATAATTATATGGCAACAAAAGGAACTGTTAGTGGCGTAATAGCCAACATGGTAACCCTCGTCGTTGACGGCCCCGTGGCACAGAATGAGATTTGTTATATCTCGACCGGCGGAGACAGATTGATGGCGGAGGTTATTAAAGTGGTAGGCACTCAGGTCTATGTACAGGTGTTTGAAAGCACCCGTGGACTGAAGGTGGGAGCCGAAGCTGAGTTTACCGGACATATGCTCGAAGTGACATTAGGTCCCGGTATGCTTTCTAAAAACTATGACGGTCTGCAAAATGACCTTGATAAAATGGATGGCGTTTTCCTGAAGCGCGGACAATATACGTATCCGTTGGATAAAGGAAGTAAATGGCATTTTGTACCTTTGGCAAAGGTTGGCGACCAAGTGGAAGCCGCTGCATGGCTGGGACAAGTGGATGAGAACTTTCAGCCACTGAAGATTATGGTTCCTTTCGAGCAAAAGGGTGTATGTACCGTGAAGTCTATCGTGGAAGAGGGCGATTACGGTATTGAGGATACAATTGCCGTTTTGACTGACGAGGAAGGTAATGATGTCAAGGTGAATATGATTCAGAAATGGCCTGTGAAACGTGCCATGACGAACTATAAGGAAAAACCGCGTCCTTTCAAATTGTTGGAAACGGGTGTACGTGTGATTGATACCGTTAATCCGATTGTAGAAGGCGGTACGGGATTTATCCCCGGTCCGTTCGGTACGGGTAAGACGGTGCTTCAGCATGCTATCTCCAAACAGGCTGAAGCTGACATTGTAATCATCGCCGCCTGTGGTGAACGTGCCAATGAGGTTGTGGAAATCTTTACGGAATTCCCCGAACTGGTTGACCCGCATACAGGCCGTAAATTGATGGAGCGTACTATTATTATCGCCAATACTTCCAACATGCCGGTAGCCGCCCGTGAAGCATCTGTGTACACAGCCATGACGATTGCGGAATACTACCGAAGTATGGGATTGAAAGTATTGTTGATGGCCGACTCTACTTCCCGTTGGGCTCAGGCATTGCGCGAGATGTCCAACCGTATGGAAGAGTTGCCCGGTCCCGACGCATTCCCGATGGACTTGTCTTCTATTATTTCCAACTTCTACGGCCGTGCCGGATACGTGAAGCTGAATAACGGTGAAACCGGCTCTATTACGTTTATCGGTACGGTATCTCCTGCCGGCGGTAACTTGAAAGAACCGGTAACCGAGAATACCAAGAAAGTAGCCCGTTGTTTCTATGCTCTTGAGCAAGACCGTGCGGATAAGAAGCGTTATCCTGCCGTAAATCCGATTGATTCGTATTCCAAATATATCGAATACCCCGAATTTGAGGATTATATAGCCAAACGCATCAACGGTGAATGGATTGGCAAAGTGAATGAAGTGAAGACCCGCCTGCAACGCGGTAAGGAAATTGCGGAACAAATCAATATTCTGGGTGATGACGGTGTACCTGTGGAATACCACGTAATCTTCTGGAAATCAGAATTGATTGACTTTGTAATCCTGCAGCAGGATGCTTTCGACGAGATTGATGCCGTAACTCCTATGGAGCGTCAGGAAGAAATTCTCAACATGGTAATTGATATCTGCCATACGGAATTTGAGTTCGACAACTTCAACGAAGTAATGGATTACTTCAAGAAGATGATTAACATCTGCAAACAGATGAACTACTCGAAATTCAAATCAGAGGAGTATGGCAATTTCTACAAACAGTTGCAGGAATTGATTGAAGAACGTAAAGCATAAATAATAAGATGGCAACAAAAGCATTTCAAAAAATATATACCAAGATTACTCAGATTACGAAAGCCACGTGCTCGCTGAAAGCTACGGGGGTAGGGTATGATGAGCTGGCAACCGTAAACGGCAAGTTGGCCCAGGTGGTTAAGATTGCCGGTGACGATGTGACTTTGCAGGTTTTCGAGGGTACCGAAGGTATTCCTACGAATGCAGAGGTAGTGTTCTTGGGCAAGGCTCCTACAATCAAAGTGAGCGACCAGCTTGCCGGACGTTTCTTCAACGCCTTTGGTGATCCTATCGACGGCGGTCCGTCTATCGAAGGTCAGGAAGTGGAAATCGGCGGTCCGTCCGTGAACCCGGTGCGTCGTAAGCAACCTTCCGAACTGATTGCAACCGGTATCGCAGGTATCGACCTGAACAATACCTTGGTGTCCGGACAGAAAATCCCGTTTTTCGCAGACCCGGACCAGCCCTTCAATCAGGTGATGGCGAATGTAGCCTTACGTGCGGAAACCGACAAGATTATCCTCGGCGGTATGGGTATGACGAATGACGACTACCTGTACTTCAAAAACGTATTTTCCAATGCAGGCGCGCTCGACCGTATCGTCAGCTTCATGAATACAACTGAAAATCCTCCTGTGGAACGTCTGCTGATTCCGGATATGGCATTGACTGCGGCCGAATATTTTGCGGTAAACAATAATGAAAAAGTATTGGTATTGCTTACGGATATGACTTCTTATGCCGATGCGTTGGCTATCGTGTCCAACCGTATGGACCAGATTCCGTCCAAAGACTCTATGCCCGGTTCGCTTTACTCGGATTTGGCGAAGATTTACGAGAAAGCGGTACAGTTCCCCAGCGGTGGTTCCATCACGATTATTGCCGTAACTACCTTGTCCGGTGGCGATATTACGCACGCTGTGCCCGATAATACGGGTTATATCACTGAGGGGCAGTTGTTCCTTCGCCGTGACAGTGACATCGGTAAGGTTATCGTTGACCCGTTCCGTTCATTGTCTCGTTTGAAACAGCTTGTTACAGGTAAGAAGACCCGTAAAGACCATCCGCAGGTGATGAATGCCGCCGTACGTCTGTATGCCGATGCCGCCAATGCCAAGACAAAACTTGAAAACGGTTTCGACCTGACGAACTACGACGAACGTACTCTTGCCTTTGCCAAGGACTACTCCAACCAGTTGCTGGCCATTGATGTCAACCTCGATACCACAGAAATGCTCGACGTAGCCTGGAGCTTGTTCGGTAAGTATTTCCGTCCGGAAGAAGTGAACATCAAGAAAGAACTCGTGGATGAATTCTGGCCTAAAGCGGAAAACTAATCACTTAATCATTAATCATTAATCACTAACGAAGTGGCTATTAAGTTTCAATATAATAAAACGTCGCTCCAGCAGTTGGAAAAGCAACTGAAAGTACGTGTGCGTACGCTTCCTATCATTAAGAACAAGGAGAGCGCCCTGCGTATGGAAGTGAAGCGCTGCAAAGCCGATGCTGCCGCGCTGGATGCGAGGTTGGAAAAGGAAATCCAAGCTTATGAAGCCATGTTCGCCCTTTGGAATGAGTTTGATGCCTCATTGATAAAGGTTAACGACGTTCATCTTGGCGTGAAGAAGATTGCCGGCGTAAGAGTGCCGTTACTCGAAAACGTAGATTTCGAGATACGTCCTTACAGTTTGTTCAATGCGCCCAAATGGTATGCAGACGGGTTGCATTTGCTCAAAGAACTGGCACATACGGCTATTGAACGGGAATTTACCGTCGCCAAGCTGAACTTATTGGAACATGCGCGTAAGAAGACCACCCAAAAGGTGAATCTTTTTGAGAAAGTACAGATTCCGGGCTATCAGGATGCGCTGCGCAAAATCAAACGATTTATGGAAGACGAGGAGAACCTCTCCAAGTCGTCGCAGAAAATCATGAAGTCCCACCAAGAGAAAAGGAAGGAGACAGAAGCATGATTACAAAAATGAAGAAGCTCACGTTCCTTGTGTATCATAAGGAGTACGAAGCATTCCTGAACGGCGTGCGCGACCTCGGTGTAGTGCATGTGGCTGAAAAGCAGCAAGGCGTTGCCGACAATACGGAGTTGCAGGATAGCATTCGCTTGTCCGGCCGTTTGCAGGCTGCGGAAAAACTGTTGCAAGCGTTGAAGCCCGTCAAATCGGCGGTAGCTGAAACACCTGCTTCGGCTGCCCGCGGTTTGGAAGTGCTGAACGAGGTGGACGAGCTGCAAGCTGAAAAGAATAAATTGCAACAGCAATTGCAAGCTTACCAGAAAGAAAAAGTTGCGCTGGAACCTTGGGGCAATTTTGAACCTGCAAGTCTGTCGCGTCTGCGCGATGCCGGACTGACGGTAGGCTTTTACAGTTGCTCGGAAGGTAATTATGACGAAACATGGGAAGATACCTATAATGCGATGGTTATCAGCCGTCTGTCCTCTCGCGTCTATTTTGTTACCGTAACCTATAATGCGGCAGAAATAGATTTGGACGCAGAACAGGCAAAGCTGCCGCCTTATTCATTGGAGCGCGTACAGATTCTTTGTGACGAGACGGAACATGCTTTGGCAGATAACGAGGAGAAACTGAAAGCGCTTGCCGAAAAAGAAATCCCGTCGTTGCGTGCAGCCTTGAAAGAGGTGAACACCGACATGGAATTCTCCAAAGTAATGCTGAATACGGAGGCTACGGCAGGAGAGAAACTGATGTTGCTGCAAGGTTGGGCGCCCGCTTCCAAGACAGAAGATATTTCGGCATGGCTCGATGCGCAGCATGTGTACTATGAGGTTACATCTCCCGTACCGGGCGATAACGTGCCTATCCAGCTGAATAACAAAGGTTTCTTCGCCTGGTTCGAGCCGATATGCAAGCTCTATATGTTGCCCAAGTATAACGAACTGGACTTGACGCCGTTCTTCGCACCTTTCTTTATGCTGTTCTTCGGCTTGTGTTTGGGAGACTCCGGTTACGGATTGTTCCTGTTCCTCGGAGCAACCCTGTATCGTCTGCTGGCTAAGAATATCAGCGCGACGATGAAACCCATCCTCTCATTGATACAGGTATTGGCCGCATCCACATTCTTCTGCGGATTGCTGACAGGTACGTTCTTCGGAGCGAATATCTACGATATCAACCTGCCTTTCTTCCAAAAGATGAAAGAAACCTTGTTCATGGACAACAACGATATGTTCCAATTGTCATTGATACTCGGTGCGGTACAGATTCTGTTCGGTATGGTGCTGAAAGCTGTAAACCAGAGCATTCAGTTCGGGTTCAAGTATGCCGTGGCTACGATTGGCTGGATTATATTATTGGTTTCCTGCGGAGTAGGAGCGCTGTTGCCGGAAGTTATGCCGTTGGGCGGTACAGTACATTTGTGTATCCTCGGGGTGTCGGCAGCCATGATATTCCTCTACAACAGTCCGGGAAAGAACATATTCCTCAATATCGGACTCGGATTCTGGGATTCCTACAATATGGCTACGGGTTTGCTCGGTGATGTACTGTCGTATGTACGCCTGTTTGCCCTCGGACTTTCGGGCGGTATCCTTGCGGGTGTGTTCAACAGCCTCGCGGTAGGTATGAGCCCCGATAATATCATTGCGGGACCGATTGTGATGGTGCTGATATTCGTTATCGGCCATGCTATCAATATCTTTATGAACGTGCTTGGCGCAATGGTTCATCCCATGCGTCTGACCTTTGTGGAATTCTTTAAGAACTCCGGATACGAAGGCGGCGGTAAGGAATACAAGCCGTTTAAGAATTGAGATTTAAGAATTAAAATTAAAAATGGAAAATAAGGTTGCCTGTAAACGGGGCGGCCTTCATTAAGAGAAACAAATAAAAATATAAACAATAAAAACGAATAAGATTATGGAAATGAATTTATTGATTGCCTATATTGGCATTGCAGTGATGGTTGGTTTGTCAGGTATCGGTAGCGCCTACGGTGTGACAATTGCCGGTAATGCAGCTATCGGCGCATTGAAGAAGAATGATCGGTGCGTTCGGTAACTTCCTGGTATTGACAGCGCTTCCCGGTACTCAGGTTTGTATGGTTTTGCCGGTTGACTTTATGTTCCAGACTATTTTCGGCCTTCTCACTCCGGATATGACAGCCATTCAGGCTGCCGCTATTTTGGGTGCGGGTATTGCTTTGGGATTGGTAGCGTTGTTCTCCGCTATCCGTCAGGGACAGGTTTGCGCCAACGGTATCGCCGCTATCGGCCAGGGACACGACGTATTCAGCAATACGCTGATTCTCGCCGTATTCCCCGAACTTTACGCTATCGTAGCTTTGGCTGCGACTTTCTTGATTGGTAGCGCACTGACTGCATAAGGAATATTTTAAAGACAGGAAGCCCCGGAACATCCATGCGAAGTTCCGGGGCTTTTTTGTAACTTCTTCCGTTTTTTCCCTACATTTCGTCGTGACTTGCATTTTTTTTCTTTTCGGTGGCAATCCTCTCGTTTCCCCGTATTGGCGGGCTTTTGTCGTTAACTATAACATTTATGCAAACGATTGTTTATATACATTTAATCAGTTTTTTCGATTAAAAGGCTATTTTTCAAAGAATAATGTGTACTTTTGCAGCCGTAATTATGATAAAGAGATTATAACATATATGGTTAAAGAACTACTTACCCCCGATTACATCTTCGAAGCGAGCTGGGAAGTATGTAATAAAGTAGGCGGTATCTATACAGTTTTGTCTACCAGAGCGAACACTTTGCAGACAAAATTCCGTGATAGAGTATTTTTTGTTGGTCCGGACTTTTGGCAAGGAAAAGAGAATCCCTTATTTATCGAGTCCGATAACCTTTGTGCCGCATGGAAGAAATATGCTATTGAAAAAGATAACCTTTCTGTTCGCGTAGGTCGCTGGAACATTCCGGGTGAGCCTATCGTCATATTGGTTGACTTCCAACCTTTCTTTGCGCAAAAGAATGAAATTTATGCGGAAATGTGGGAACACTATCAAGTGGATTCACTGCACGCATACGGTGACTACGATGAAGCCTCGATGTTTGCATACGCCACAGGAAAGGTTGTGGAGAGCTTTTATCGGTATAACCTGACGGAAACGGACAAGGTTGTATTCCAGGCGCATGAGTGGATGACGGGTATGGCTGCGCTTTATTTGCAGACCGCCGTTCCTGAAATTGCTACGATATTTACCACACACGCCACCTCGATAGGCCGTTCTATCGCAGGCAACAACAAACCGCTATACGATTATCTTTTCGCTTACAACGGCGATCAGATGGCGCAGGAGCTGAATATGGAATCCAAGCATTCCATCGAAAAGCAGGCCGCCCATTACGTGGATTGCTTCACTACCGTAAGTGAAATCACCAATAACGAGTGTAAAGAACTGCTTGACAAGCCTGCCGACGTAGTCCTTATGAACGGTTTCGAAGACGATTTCGTTCCGAAAGGCTCTACCTTTACCGGTAAGCGCAAGCGTGCACGTTCTACCATGCTGCGTGTGGCAAACTGCCTGTTGGGACAGGAGTTTGATGATGATACGCTTATTGTCGGAACCAGCGGCCGTTATGAGTTCAAGAACAAAGGTATCGATGTATTCCTGGAATCATTGAACCGGCTGAACCGCGATAAGAACCTGAAAAAGAAAGTGCTGGCTTTCGTCAACGTGCCCAGTTGGGTGGGCGACCCCCGCGAAGACTTGCAGCAGCGTCTGAAAAAGAAAGACGAGCACTATACCACTCCTTTGGAAGTACCTTTCATCACACATTGGCTGCACAACATGACGCACGACCAGGTGTTGGATATGCTGAAATACCTCGGTATGGGCAATCGTCCTGAGGATAAGGTAAAAGTAATCTTCGTTCCCTGCTATCAGGATGGTAAAGACGGTATCCTCAACAAGCACTACTACGATTTGTTGTTAGGAGAAGACCTTAGCGTTTATCCTTCTTATTATGAACCTTGGGGATATACCCCGTTGGAGAGCGTGGCTTTCCACGTGCCGACCATTACGACAGACCTTGCCGGATTCGGACTTTGGGTGAACAGCCTCAAGAACCAGCATGGCATTAACGATGGAGTAGAGGTGCTTCACCGTTCGGACTATAACTATTCCGAAGTGGCGGACGGTATTAAGGACACCATAGCCTTGTTCTCTACAAAGACCGATGCGGAAATTAAAGAAATCCGTAAGCGTGCCGCCCAAGTGGCGGAGCAGGCTTTATGGAAGCATTTCATACAATATTATTATGAAGCCTACGACCTTGCCTTGCGCAATGCGATGAAACGTCAGCTGGCTTAACCGAAAAAGAATTTATTATATTAATCAATCAAGTAATCATACAATGAAGATTAAAGTTAGTAATGTAAACACTCCAAACTGGAAAGATGTGAACGTTAAGTCTCACATCCCTGCTGAATTGGAGAAATTATCCGAACTTGCACGTAACATTTGGTGGTCATGGAATTATGAGGCTACCGAATTGTTTAAAGACCTTGACCCTGCTCTCTGGAAAGAAGTCGGACAGAATCCTGTCCTGCTGTTAGAACGTATGAGCTATGCCAAGCTTGAGGCACTTGCTAAAGATAAGGTTATCTTGCGCAGAATGGAAGACGTATATTCCAAATTCCGCAATTACATGGATGTAAAACCTGATAGCAATCGTCCTTCTGTTGCATATTTCAGTATGGAGTACGGTTTGAATCATGTGCTTAAGATATATTCCGGTGGTCTGGGTGTACTTGCCGGTGACTATTTGAAAGAAGCTTCCGACAGCAACGTAGACCTGTGCGCCGTTGGTTTCCTGTACCGTTATGGCTATTTCACTCAGACATTGGCTATGGACGGACAGCAGATTGCCAACTACGAAGCCCAGAACTTCGGTCAGTTGCCCATCGACCGCGTGTTGGATGAAAACGGCAACCAAGTTGTTGTAGACGTTCCTTATCTGGATTATTACGTACACGCTTGCCTCTGGAGAGTCAACGTAGGTCGTGTTTCACTCTATCTGCTCGATACGGATAATGAAATGAACAGCGAGTTCGACCGTTCCATCACTCACCAGCTTTATGGCGGTGACTGGGAGAACCGTCTGAAACAGGAAATTCTGCTTGGTATCGGCGGTATTCTTACTTTGAAGAAACTGGGCATCAAGAAAGACGTATATCATTGCAACGAAGGACACGCGGCGCTGATTAACGTACAGCGTATCTGCGACTACGTGGCCGAAGGTCTGACTTACGACCAGGCTATCGAGTTGGTACGCGCTTCTTCTTTGTACACCGTACACACTCCGGTTCCTGCCGGTCACGACTACTTCGACGAAGGCCTTTTCGGCAAGTACATGGGCGGCTATCCTTCAAGAATGGGTATCACTTGGGACGACCTTATGGACCTCGGCCGTAACAATCCGGGCGACAAGGGCGAACGCTTCTGTATGTCAGTCTTCGCTTGCAACACTTCTCAGGAAGTGAACGGTGTAAGCTGGTTGCACGGAAAAGTTTCCCAGGAAATGTTTGCCCCCATCTGGAAAGGTTACTTCCCGGAAGAAATGCACGTTGGTTACGTTACGAACGGCGTACACTTCCCCACATGGAGCGCGACGGAGTGGAAACAGCTTTATGCGGCGCACTTCGACGAGAACTTCTGGTACGACCAGTCCAATCCTAAGATTTGGGAAGCTATCTATAATGTAGCCGACGAAGAGATATGGAAGACGCGCATGGCCATGAAGAATAAACTGATTGACTACGTTCGCAAGGAATACCGCAAGACATGGTTGAACAACCAGGGCGACCCTTCACGCGTTGTATCTCTGTTGGACAAGATTAACCCGAATGCGCTGTTGATTGGTTTCGGACGTCGTTTTGCTACTTACAAGCGTGCGCACTTGCTGTTCACCGACTTGGACCGTCTGTCTAAGATTGTGAACAACCCCGATTATCCGGTACAGTTCCTGTTTACAGGTAAGGCTCACCCGCACGACGGCGCAGGTCAGGGATTGATTAAGAGAATCATCGAAATCTCCCGCCGTCCCGAGTTCCTGGGTAAGATTATCTTCCTCGAAAACTACGATATGCAGTTGGCACGCCGCCTCGTATCGGGTGTGGATATCTGGCTGAACACTCCGACACGTCCGCTCGAAGCATCCGGTACTTCCGGCGAAAAGGCGTTGATGAACGGTGTTGTAAACTTCTCCGTACTCGACGGCTGGTGGTTGGAAGGCTATCGTGAAGGTGCCGGTTGGGCATTGACCGAAAAGCGTACTTACCAGAACCAGGAATACCAAGACCAATTGGATGCCGCTACCATTTACAGCATCCTCGAACAGGAAATCCTGCCGTTGTACTATGCACGCAACAAGAAGGGATATTCTGAAGGCTGGATTAGAACCATCAAGAATTCTATCGCGCAGATTGCGCCTCATTACACAATGAAGCGTCAGCTGGACGACTATTATAGCAAGTTCTATACAAAAGAAGCGAAACGCTTTAAGGCGTTGGCTGCCAACAACTATGCCAAAGCCAAGGAACTCGCTGCATGGAAGGAAGAGGTTGTCGCCAAAGTGGGATAGCATCGAAGTAGTATCTTGCGAAAAGACGGAAGAACTGGTTAAGGGTTCCATCGAAAGCGGTAAGGAAATACGACGATTACTTACGTTATCGACGAGAAAGGCCTGAACGATGCCATCGGTCTGGAATTGGTGACTACTTATACCGCTCAGGACGGTAAGCAACACGTTTACTCGGTAGAGCCGTTCAATGTAGTGAAGAAAGAGGGCGACCTCTACACATTCCAGGTGACACATAAGTTGGAGAACGCAGGCAGCTTCAAGGTAGCTTACCGTATGTTCCCGAAGAATGCAGAACTGCCTCACCGTCAGGACTTCTGCTATGTTCGCTGGTTCATTTGAGATGAGATAACAAAACAGATGGTGCGTTTCATGTAAACGCACCATCTGTCAGCACTAAACGCATCATCCGTTTGATGCAGACAGACCATCCGTTTCGGGTAAGCGGATGGTCTGTTTTTTTATATGCCTAAATATGCTTCTTAAGCTCTGCCGTCCAGTTGTCGATGCGTTCGGCGGTCTTATCGCTCTCGTTTACCTCGTCGAGGGCAAGTCCTACAAAGGCGCCGTTTACTACGGCGATAGAGGAAGAGAAGGAGTATCCGTCCGTGCCGACCTTGTTTCCGATGAAGCTGCACCCGCTGTCTTTTAAATCTTCGTACAGGATACCCATTCCGTCGCAGAAGGTGTCGCAATAGGATTCGGAGTCGCCGCAGCCGAACAGGGCGATACTCTTGAAAGACAAATCGGCCGACTTCAATACTTTTATGCCGTCGTACCAATCATCCTGCAATTCGCCGTCCCCCCAGGTGGATGTACCTAAAATCAGCAAATCGTACTCTTTTACCAAATCGGCGCTCAACTTGTCCGCGCTGTACACATCGGATGCGGCCACTCCCATTTTATCGGCTATCTGATTAGCCAAGTCTTCGCATGTTCCGGTACTGGAACCATAAAAAATACCTGTTTTCTTCATTCTGACTAAAGTATTAATTTGTTCGCTGCAAAGTAAAGGCTTTACGGGCTTTGGTGAAATACCTATTTATAGGGCTTTTCTGCCGGTGCGGCTCCCTATTTCCGGTTAACTCGCGGTGTCGTTACGGATGTTAAATCTACCTATAAATAGGGAGATTGGGATGCTTTTTGATGAAAAGTAGGTATTGTTAATTTTCTCAAAACGCGGGAACTTTGCGCAACAATATAAAAGGGGTAAGCTATATGGTTAAGTTCGCGCATTCCGCTTCGCCACATCCGCGTTCCGCATCTGCCGGCAAGTGGGTGGTATGGGTGGCTTTGATGGTGTTGTTGGCAGGGGTGGCTATTCTGGTATTTTCTTTTTTCTCGCATGATGCCGCCAATCCGGCCTGCCGTTGCATACTTTGCGAGTTCAATCACGTGCCGCAGGACGGTGAGTTGGTGTACAACCGTTATTTGCCGGTCATCAGTATGGTGTGGGTGGCATTTATGATATTATTGGTGTATATGATGCGCCGTTATATGAACAAGCGGTGATGAATGCGTGTTCTTAGTAGAAACAGAAAGGAGATTATCAGAGATGAAAAAGATTGTTTTACTCCGCCACGGCGAGAGTGCATGGAATAAAGAGAACCGTTTTACGGGATGGACGGATGTAGACCTGACGGAAAAGGGCGTTGCCGAGGCGCTGAAGGCGGGTGAACTGCTGGCGGAGAAAGGCTTCCGCTTCCAAAAGGCGTATACGTCTTACTTGAAACGCGCCGTAAAGACATTGAATTGTGTGCTCGACCGCCTTAATCAGGATTGGATTCCGGTAGAGAAGTCATGGCGGCTGAACGAAAAGCATTACGGTCAGTTGCAAGGGCTGAACAAAGCCGAGACCGCCGCCAAGTATGGAGACGAGCAGGTATTGGTGTGGCGTCGCAGTTACGACATCGCCCCTCACGCGCTGGCGGAAGACGACCCGCGCAACCCGCGTTTTGAAGAACGTTACCGGGAAGTGCCCGACGGGGAGCTGCCGCGTACCGAATCGCTGAAAGATACGATTGACCGTATCATGCCGTATTGGAAATGCGTCATTTTCCCAAGCCTGAAGACGGCCGATGAACTGTTGGTCGTGGCTCATGGCAATAGCCTGCGTGGCATTATCAAGCATCTGAAGCATCTGTCGGATGAAGAGATTGTGCATCTGAATCTGCCTACGGCCGTACCGTATGTGTTTGAGTTTGATGACGAACTGAACCTGACGAACGATTACTTCCTGGGCGACCCCGAAGAAATCAGGAAACTGATGGAAGCCGTGGCAAATCAAGGCAGGAAAAAATGATAAGGTAGGATGAAAAATCCGTCTTGCAGGATGAAAATATTCGTCTCACGAGACTGAAAAATTCATCCCGTGAGATGATTTATTTCATATCACGGGATGAGTTTTTTTTTATCCCATAGGACGGATTACGGGCGATGCAGGTTCGTTTATTTTCCTACTTCTTGGAAAAGGATGATGCTTAGGAATACCCCGATGATGATGCAAATCAGAATCAGAAACCAATTCATGAGGCGTGCGCCCGGTTTCGTTTCTTTATGCAGGTTTTGGGCTACATAGTTCTTGAAGAACAGATAGATGGCGGGTACGGTGGCGCTTGCCAGCAGCAGGTCTTCGGGTATCTTGTACACATACACTTTGGAAAAGGCTATGAGCGCCCAATGGCAGAGGAAAAGGATGACGAGCAGATTGACTTTGCGCGAGAATGCCAGCAGCAGTCCGATGGTAAAGGCGGCTACCGAGCAGGGCATCACCGTTGTCGTCATCATCGGGAACTCCATGCCGCGCGCCCACGAAAGGAGAGGGTAGAGGAAGGGCATCGCATAAAGTACTCCCACCAGTACACGGTATTTGGGATTGCGCTCGAACGGGGTGTAACCGGTAAATAAATCCCATAGCCAAATCAGGGCGATTACTCCCCAAAAGATGGCGAGTACATGGTGATAACTGCGTGTGTCACAGTACATCAGATAGTACACCGACGCTATCCAGCCGTTGAGGAATACCATATATATTTTCATGGAGCGTTTTACCCGGACGGTGGGTTTGCGGTATAGCAGTGCGGTCAGCAGGACGCCTGCTACGGTAATGATAATCTGCGCCCACCAGGTGTTTTCGTTATATTGCGCGATAGTGTTCCAAAATATTTCCATATCAATCAGCTTTTGTTTTTGGGAGTATGATGAAAGTCCGGTCTGTTGTTTTTCCCTTCTCTAAAAATGTGTGCAAAGGTATGGGTTTCCGATGAGATATGAAATTCTTTTCTATATTTTGCCTATCTTTGCACTCCTCTTTAAGGATAGGTAAAAAACAGGATAGTAGTTAGTAGAATTTTTTGATGGATAATACAATGGTTGAGCAAGAAATTATTTTGCGCAGGAAGCTTGATTTATTGCTTCGCACAGGGAAAATATTAGTGGAGAGTGCTGCCGATACCAATCGCATTGTGCGTAATATGCAGCGGGTTGCGGCTTATTTGGGACTACCCGAGGAGAATCTTCACATTGACGTGACTTATACAATGCTGGTGGTGAACCTGAGTGACGAATCGCATTCTTATTCCAAATTTCAGAAGTGCGAGAAGCACGGCATCAACATGACGGCCATTTCCGAAATCAGCAAGCTTTCCTGGCGTGCCATCGAAGAGGATTATTCGCTCGATCGCTACGAGGAAGAATTGGAGAAGATAAAAGGAAAGAAGCGGAACTATACTCCCTATCTCGTCGCCATCGGAGCGGGGTTTGCCTGCGGCGGTTTCTGTAAGCTATTCGGCGGCGACTGGATCGCTTTCTTATTCGCCTCTATCGCCGCTTTTGCCGGTTTTCGTGTTCGCGCGCGTTGCGTGGAGTTCGGCATCAATCTATATATGAGTATCGCCATCGCGGCATTGGTGTCCACCTGCTTTGCTTATATCACTACTTTTACAGGGCTGTCGGGAACTCCGTATCATCCGTTGCTGGCTTGCGCGCTGTTCATCGTGCCGGGAGTGCCTATTATAAACGTTTGTGGACGACATGATTGACAATTACATACAGGTGGGAATCGTGCGTGCCGTCAATACGGTGCTGATGGTGTGTGCCATGGCTTTCGGCATTGTGATAGCCATGCGCCTGCTGGCTATGGAAGATGTGGTGATTGACAAGAAGTTCAGCGAACTGAGCATGGTTCCGCACGATCCTTATTATATATACGCCATTGCGGCGGCCATATCCGCGATGGGTTTCTCCATGATATTCAATATCCAGCGCCGTCTGTTGTGGGTAGTTGCCGTCGGGGGAATCCTTGCCGTATGTACGCGTAATTTTGTCAACTTCGAGTTGGGGCTCGGTCCTGTCATCGGTTCTTTTACGGGAGCTATGGTGGTGAGCCTGGTGGCGGTGAAAGCCGTCCACTGGTTTCATGTGCCCAATCACGTGCTGACCATTCCCTCTGTCATTCCGATGATTCCGGGGGTGCTGATGTATCGTGCGCTGGTTGCCCTCATCAATATGCACGGAGTGGTAGGTGAGGTGACGGTGGCTGTGTCCAACGGTATCAATGCTTCGCTGATTATTCTCTGCATCGCGTTAGGGGTGGCTGTGCCCAATATATTCGCCCGCCGCTATATCGCCAAAGACCGTCAGCGCTTCTTGAAAGAAGAGTTGCAGAAACGCAGGGAGAGGGGAAAATTCCTTGAGTGGTAAGAGTAGGTATGTTTGATATAAAAGGGGCTGTCTCAATCGCTGAGGCAGCCCTTTTCCGTTTGTGTCTTTTCCCTTATGCGGCAGAAATAGGATGCTGCGAAAGAACGGGTGCGTTTACCGCAACCATTCGTTTAGCAGCTTCATCACTTCTTCTTTCTCCTTTTCGGGCAGTGTGGAGATGCGTGCCAGGTGGCTGCCGCCCGGCTGAATGAATACGTGAATATTCTTTTTCCCTTTGAGCCAGGTAACTCCGGCAGCCGTCCAGGGATCGTTTTCGCCGTAGATGAATATCATTTTCGGGTCGTTCTTTTGCAGGAATCCCTTAATCTTCTTACTGAGTGTCTTGTCAAAAGGCATATCTTTCAGTTCTTCGGGAAGCATCAGGCGATGCAGGTAGCCTTTGCCGGACTTGATGGAGAGATACTTTTTGAAAGGACGGGTGTCGTAGCCGTAATAGCCCAATTCGCGTGCGGCCTGTACGAAGAAAGAGGCGTTGGTACTGTCGGTTGTGAAATAGGACGGGTCGCTGATGGCCAGCAGGTGGGCTATGAGTTCTGCGTCGGTGGCTGTGGGTAGCGGGATGCTGCCGACGGGAGTACCCCATTGCCAGAGCGCGAATGAATATTCCAGTACCGAATAGTCGTATATCTCTTCGATAGGAGCACGGAACTTATACTCCTGTTCGGTGCAGTATTTCTCGAAAAGGGGGAGTAAGGCCGCTTTGCGTTTCAGGATTTCCAGCTGGAAGTCGGTAATTCTTTTACGGTCTTCATCCGTAGACACTTTTTTGAGGAACGGTTCGTGACGGCCGTCCTCTGTTCCGTAGCAGAGGGGAGCCACGTAAGGAACGGATACATCCACATCGTCCGGATAGAATGTGCGGTAGAGCAGGGCGGTCTGTCCGCCTTTGCTGATACCGGTAGCAATCCATTTTCCGGGATATATGTTTTTGAATGCGGTTGTTACCGCGTGCAAATCATCGGCGGAACTTTCGGCTGTAAGGTATCGCCAGTCTTTGGGTTCGGGAGTGGATTCCAGGAAATAGCGGTATTCCACAAATACCATATTGGCATTGAGGAGCCTGGAAAGTTCCTCGCGATATTGGGGCTTGAGCGCGTAGGCGGCTCCATACCCTTCGGTTATAATGACCGTGGGACGATCGAAGCCCGCGTGCGCCACGATAACCCGCTGGCGGAAACTTCCTTTCTCGGGATGCCGGTGGTCGAGCGGCTGGGTGAAATAGGTTACATACTTCTCCGAAAACTCGGTAGATTCCAACGGTTGGGTTTCCGTTATGGCGGAAATCTCACTTAGTTTCTGCTGTAAGCCGGTCTGTGCGGATAAGGATACCGATGCCAGCAAGAATGTAAACAGCAGCAATGCTGTATGGCGTATACGCAGGTCTTTCATAATGTGTTTATTTGTAATTGGGGACAAAGATAATCTGTTTTCCTCTTCAGGCTGCTGTTTGCCGGATAAAAAAAGGGGAAAGAACTACCATCACGGCACTCCTTTCCCCTGCAAACTTAAAACAACCAACAAAAGAAATAGATAATTTCCGGTTTCAGAGTTTGTATGTCTGAAATAGCTCTTTATCTTATAAACAACAGTTCCCTGTATTTCGGTAATGTCCACATCTGGTTGTCGACGATGAGTTCCAACTTGTCGATGTGATAGCGGATTTCTTCCATCATCGGTACGATGTTGTCGTGATAAGCGATGGCTTTGTCGCGTTCACATTCAATCTTGTTGGCAACCTTGCGGGCTTCTATCATGGCATCTACATGTTCCTTGATGAAGGTGGTACGGTCGGCAATCTCTTCGATGAGTTCCAGATTCTTGGCAGACAGTTTTGCAGCTTTCTCTGCCGGGAAGAGGTCTTTCATTTTGTAGACATTGTCTATCAAATCCGTCTGATATTGAGTGGCTACGGGAATGATGTGATTCATCGCCAAGTCACCGAGCACGCGGGCTTCAATCTGAATTTTCTTGGTATAGGTCTCCCACTTCACTTCGTTGCGGGCTTCCAGTTCCTTTTGCGTCATTACGCCTACAGACTCGAACATACGGATGCTTTCGGGCTTCAGATAGTTGTCGAAGATGAGGGGTACACTGGTTTCGCAGTCCAGACCGCGTTTTTTGGCCTCGGCTTTCCATTCGTCGCTGTAGCCGTTACCGTCGAAGTGAATGGGCTTGCATATCCTGATGTATTTGCGGATAACGTCGAGGATAGCCGAAATCTTCGGTTCACCCTTTTCGATAAGTTTGTCTACATCCTTCTTGAATTCCACCAATTGCTCGGCAAGGGCGGAGTTCAGGGCAATCATGGCGCTGGCACAGTTGGCTTCCGAACCTACGGCGCGGAATTCGAAGCGGTTGCCTGTAAAGGCAAACGGGCTGGTACGGTTTCGGTCGGTGTTGTCTATCATTAGCTCGGGTATCTGTGGAATGTCCAGCTTCATACCCTGTTTGCCGCTGAGGCTGATGAGGTTATCCTTAGTGCTTTCCTCAATATGTTCCAGAACCTGGCTCAACTGCTTGCCGAGGAAGCTGGATATGATTGCAGGAGGCGCTTCATTCGCTCCCAGTCGGTGGGCGTTTGTGGCGCTGGAGATGCTGGCTTTCAGTAATCCGTTATGTTTGTAGACTGCCATTAAGGTATTTACTACGAAGGTGATGAAGCGTAGGTTGTCTTCGGGCAGTTTGCCGGGGGCATGGAGCAGGATGCCCGTGTCCGTACCCAACGACCAGTTGTTGTGCTTGCCGCTGCCGTTGACACCCTTGAATGGCTTTTCGTGCAACAGTACTCGGAAGCCGTGATTACGTGCCACCTTGCGCATCAGAGCCATGATGAGCATATTGTGGTCTACTGCAAGGTTGCATTCCTCGAAGATAGGAGCCAACTCGAATTGGTTGGGAGCTACCTCGTTGTGGCGGGTCTTGACGGGGATTCCGAGTTTCAACGCTTCGATTTCCAACTCCTTCATAAAGGCTGCCACACGCGGAGGGATGGCGCCGAAGTAGTGGTCTTCGAGTTGTTGGTTCTTGGCACTATCGTGTCCGGTCAGTGTGCGGCCGGTCATCAACAGGTCGGGGCGGGCGGCGTAAAGGCCTTCGTCAATCAGGAAGTACTCCTGTTCCCAGCCCAAGTACGCCACTACTTTCTTTACGTCCGGGTTGAAGTAGCGGCATACGTCTACCGCTGCCTTGTCCACTGCACGCAGTGCTTTGAGTAACGGCGCTTTGTAGTCAAGAGATTCACCCGTGTAGGCAATGAAGATGGTAGGAATGCAGAGCGTATCATCTACTATGAATGCGGGAGAAGAGGGGTCCCATGCTGAATATCCGCGTGCCTCGAACGTGTTGCGGATACCGCCGTTGGGGAAGCTGGATGCGTCCGGTTCCTGCTGCACAAGCAACTTGCCTGTGAATTCTTCCATCATGCCGCCCTTGCCGTCGTGTTCCACAAAAGCGTCGTGTTTTTCGGCAGTGCCTTCGGTGAGCGGATGAAACCAGTGCGTGTAGTGGGTGGCTCCCATCTCAAGCGCCCATTTCTTCATTCCCGCCGCCACTTCATCGGCAATACTGCGGTCCAGCGGCGCACCGTTGTCAATTACATCAATCAGTTTGGCATATACCTTGCTCGGCAGATACCTGAACATCTTTTCCTTGTTGAATACATACTTGGCGAAGTATTCCGACGGGCGTTCCGCCGGGACTGCCACTGCAACGGGTTTCTTCTTGAACGCCGTCTCTACTACTCTGAATCTCAATTTTGACATAATACCTTAGAATTGTAATTGTTGGTTTATAAATATATGATAGAATAAAAAACTTGTTTTAGTTGTAAGCGGACTCTCCGTGCTCGTAGATGTCAAGTCCTTCTTCCTCCACGCGAGCCGGAACACGCAAGCCGTGTATCTTGTCGAGTACTTTGAAGATGATGAAGCCCATACCTGCCGCCCAAAGTCCGACAATTACCGCACCGAATATCTGTGCTCCGAGGAAGCCCGCACCCGCACCGTAGAACAGACCTTCACTGGTAGAGAACAGTCCGGTAAGTACCGTTCCTGTGAAACCACATACGCCGTGTACGGAAGATGCGCCTACGGGGTCGTCGATTTTCAGTACTTTGTCAATGAATTCTACGGCATATATCATCAGTATGCCACAGATGGCGCCGATGATGACCGCACCCAGCGGAGCAACGGCGTCGCATCCTGCCGTAATGCCTACCAATCCCGCCAAAATACCGTTCAGCGTGAGTGACAGGGACGGTTTGCCGTATTTCAGCCAACTGACAGCCAGGGCAAAGAAACCACCAGCGCAAGCTGCCAAGTTAGTGTTGAGGAATACGAGCGAGACAGTTACCTGATCCTCGGTAGTGGCTGCCGCCAACTGAGAGCCGGGGTTGAAACCGAACCATCCGAACCATAGGATGAACACGCCCAGTGCCGCAATGGTGAGGTTGTGTCCGGGGATGGCTTTTGACCGGCCGTCTTTGCCGTACTTGCCGATGCGCGGACCGAGGATAGCTGCACCTACCAATGCAATCCAACCGCCTACGGAGTGTACAATGGTAGAACCTGCGAAATCGTGGAAGGTAGTTCCGAATGTTTCCGTCATGAAGGAACCTGCTTCACCGTTCATCAGCCATCCACCACCCCAAGTCCAGTGACCGGAAACGGGATAAATCAGTACGCTGATGAAGATTGTGTAAACCAGATACATGGAAAACTTTGTACGCTCCGCCATAGCTCCCGAAACAATTGTGGCGGAAGTGGCGCAGAATACGGTTTGGAATACGAGGAACCTTCGGTAGGCAATGAAGCGGGTCGGGCAGGCCATTGCTATCGAACAACAGGCTCATGAGGTGAGGAGTTCCGAAGAAGTCGCCTAAACCGAACATGATGCCGAAACCTACCAGCCAGTAAAGAAGTGAGCCGAACATGAAGTCCACGAAGTTTTTCATCAGTATGTTGGCGGTGTTCTTGGTGCGGGTGAAACCGGCTTCCACCAATGCGAAGCCCGGTTGCATAAAGAATACCAACATGGCTGCAAGTAACATCCAGACGGTGTTGACACCGGAAACCAACTGGGCGACGGTATCGGTTGCCACACTATCCGCAGCTACGGCGGTTTGTGCATACATATCTGTTGTGAGGCAGCAAGCTATGAGTATAGCAAGGGCTGTACGCAGTTTTGTGAAACTGCGTTTCATATATTTGTCCATAATCTTTTGGGTTTTTAGTTGTACTTGTATTTTGTTTTTCACTGAGCACGCCGCTCAATGAAAATCCTGTGGGTTGAGTGCTGCCGGTTATCTTTCCTGTTCGGCATTATAGAGGGCAATGTCACCCCGTTCTCCGGTGCGGATGCGGATAGCGTCTTCAATGGGGATGACGAAGATACGGCCGTCGCCGATTTCGCCGGTTTGTGCGGCTTTGATGATAGCTTGTACTGTCTTTTCTGCGTTTTTATCGCGTACAACGATAGAGATGAGGATACGTTCGATGGAACTGGTGTCGTACAGTACACCACGGTAAATACGGGCTTGTCTGGATTTTCCGATACCTCTTACATCGTAATAAGAGAACCATTCGATATCTGCTTCGAGGAGTGAGTCTTTCACTTCCTCGAATTTGGTTTTGCGGATGATAGCTTCAATCTTTTTCATACCTTAAGTGTTTTATTGTTCTTAAAAACTTAATCCTACTACGAAGTATGCTCTTTCCGAACAGGGATTCCAAGTAGCTTTGGCAAAGAGTGGCAGGGAGAATGAATTGGTTATCCTGATATCCTTTGTAGCTCCGAGGCTGACGTCGCATACGGCAAATCCGCTTGCTCCGTAGAAGTCCGTTTCCCATGGAGTGGCGCCTACTTCGGCTGTCCAGTCAAGTCCGCCCAATTTGAACGGAGCGGCTATGGAGATATAGGATGAATAGGCTCTGTCACCATTCTCCTTGACACCGTCGTCTCCGGCAAAGTTGGTGTACCAGTTTACTGCTACCGGTCCGAAGTCGTAGCCCACTTGGGCTTCGTACAGGTGGGTTGTATTGTGGGCACCGTAGTGGAAGTAACCTGCTCCGGTATTATACCAATAATCAGTGATGGATACGCTGAAACCACCGGTGGAGTAGCCCAGTGTGAGGTCGAACTCTTTAGCATCGTAACCGTCGGCATCTGTCTTTTCAATACCTACCGATCCCCATGCTTCCAAAGACAAACCTTTATAGGCGATGGATGCGTTGGGTTGAAGGCTTACACCGCCCAAGTCTTGTCCGCGCCAGATGTAGCCGCTTACGATGTCTGCGCCTACGGATGCTTTTACTTTGTCCTGTGCCTTTGCCGTGAAAGGCATTGCAGCTGATAGTAACGTTATTGCTATTACTCCTAATTTTGTGTTTCTTGTTTTCATACCTTCTTACCTTTTTAGTTAGAAAAATTGCGGATGATCAGTCCGGTTCTGTTAGTATAGTATTGCGCTTGAACTATTAAATAGTAGGATGTTTATATTCTTCACTTTTATTTCAGCCAGTTGCGGATGCGTTTCATGGCTTCCACACAGTCTTCGTGTTTGCCGAAAGCGGTCAGGCGGATATATCCCTCACCGCTTGGCCCGAAACCTACACCCGGAGTACCCACTACATTGGCTTCGTACAACATTTGTTCGAAGAACCGCCAAGAGCTTATGCCGTTCGGGGTTTTCAGCCAGATGTATGGGGCGTTCACACCGCCGTACACTTCCAGCCCGGATGTTTCCAGTCCTTCTTTCATGGTGCGGGCGTTGTTCATATAGTAGTCAATCGTTTCTTTTACCTGCCGTCTGCCTTCTGCGGTGTAGATGGCTTCGGCGGCACGCTGGGTAATGTAGCTTGTACCATTAAACTTGGTGCATTGGCGGCGGTTCCACAGTTTGTTGAGGGAGATACGTTCACCTTCCAGCGTAGCGGCGGTCAGTTCTTTCGGTACTACGGTGTAGCCGCAGCGCACGCCTGTAAATCCGGCGGTCTTTGAGAAACTGCGGAACTCGATGGCGCATTTTTTCGCCCCTTTTATTTCGTATATGGAGTGGGGCACATCGTCCTCTTGGATGAAAGCCTCGTAGGCGGCATCAAATAGGATAAGCGTGTCGTTGTCAAGGGCATAGTCCACCCACTTTTTCAGTTCGGGTTTGGTAAGGGTAGTACCCGTAGGATTATTGGGGTAACAGAGGTAGACGATGTCGATGCGTTTGTCCGGTATTTCGGGGATAAAGTTGTTTTCGGCCGTACAGGGCATATAGGTTACATTGCTCCATTTGCCGTCTTTTTCCAATATGCCGGCGCGTCCGCACATTACGTTGCTGTCAATGTAGACGGGGTAGATAGGGTCGGTTACTCCCACACTGTTGTCATGGCGGAGTATGTCGCCTATGTTTCCCGTATCGCTCTTGGCTCCGTCGTTGATGAAGATTTCCTGTGGGCTGAAATGAACGCCGCGTGTCGCGTAATCGTGTTTGATAACGGCATCAATCAGAAAGTCATAACCCTGTTCAGGACCATATCCGCGGAATGTCTTGGCATCAGCCATCTCATCCACTGCCTTGTGCATCGCTTCGATGCAAACTTGCGGCAGCGGACGGGTAACGTCTCCGATACCCAGACGGATGACTTCTTTTTTAGGGTGCGTTATCCTGAAAGTATTAATCTTCTTAGCTATGTCCGAAAATAAGTAACTTCCGGGCAGTTTCAAAAAATGTTCATTAACTAATGCCATATCTCTGTTGGTTTAATTATTTAATAATGATGAATTAATAATGAAGAATTGCCATGTGGCACAAAAGCGTATATTCATTCATAATTCTTCATCCGTCTCCATCTCTCCCTCGAACACCTTGGTTGCTTCTCCCGTCATAAAGACGTGCTTGGTGGCTATATCCCATTCAATGGTGAGTGTTCCTCCATCCATGACGATGATTGATTTTCTTCCGGCACGTCCTGTGAGGAAAGCGGCTACGGCTGTGGCACAGGCTCCTGTTCCACAGGCTTGGGTGACGCCCGAACCCCGTTCCCATACGCGCATCCTTATCTTTCCCTCTTCCAATACTTGGGCAAACTCCACATTGATGCGGTCGGGGAAGAGAGGGTGATTCTCCAGTTTGGGGCCGATAGAGGAGAGGTCTACCTTCGTAATGTCGTTCACGAAGATTACCAGATGCGGGTTTCCCATGGATACGGTAGTACCCGTATAGCGTATGCCGTCTATTTCGATGGGATGTTCTGTCATCGGCTTGCTCCCCTTGCCGTCATAGTTCACGGGTTCGTCAGACGGAATACCCATGTCAACGGTTACAGTGTCTACTTTATCGCCTGTCGCGTGTAGTTTTAGAATCTTGATGCCGGACAGGGTATCGAGTGTGATTTCTGTTTTGGAAGTCAGCTTGTAGTCATAAAGGTATTTGCCGATGCATCGGCTGGCATTGCCGCACATCTTGGCTTCCGAACCGTCCGCATTGAAAATGCGCATGCTGAAATCGGCTTTGTCGGAGCGCCCTATAAGTACCAGACCGTCACTGCCGATTCCCGTATGCGGTGCGCTCCATTTCTTCGAGAGTTTCTCCGGATTCTCGATAGGATAGCGGGTAGTGTCTACATATATGTAGTCGTTTCCTGCACCATGCATCTTGGTAAACTTTATGCTTCTTGTCATTTTGTACTTACTTGGTTAGTTAATCATATCCTTTTGTCTTATTTCACTGCAAATATACGACGTTTTGGATGATTTTTATCTGTATTGATATCTGTTTTCTATTTATTTCTATTCCTGCTTTCATTCAGTGCAAATATATACGATTTCCCTTTCAATTTAAAAGTATATGATGCTATATTCGTAAAGATTGTAATATAATGCTCTCGTATTCTTGCGGGGGAATAATAAAAATGATTGTTTTATTCGCTTATTACTACCTTTTTGAAATATAAAAGCTGCTTCATTGTTTTCAGAATGAAGCAGCTTGTCTATAATAACTTTCTAAATGTATTGTAAACTGATGCTTTTACTGTAATATTTCTTGCAGTTCTACGGGGACGTTGGTAGTGATGAAATCCACACCGTGGTCAATCAACCACTTCATGTCTTTGGCATCGTTTACGGTCCAAGCATTTACTTTCATGCCCAAGTCGTGGGACTCTTTAATCCATTCGGGATGTCTTTTGAATACGCTGAAGTGATAGTCGGGTCCGGCGCATCCCCATTCTTTCAGTTCTTTGGGAGAGAGGTCGCCTTCCAGATAATATACCGGAGTTCCTTTGGGGGTAAGACGGATAAATTCTTTGGTGGCGTGTCGCGAGAAAGCGATGTATTCCATGCGGTTCTCCAATCTCATGTCTTTCACCATCTTCACGATACTTTCTACAGCACGTGTTTCCTGTTCGGGTGTCTTGTGGGATTTCAGTTCCAGAATAAGGCGCGTTTTCAGTTGTCCGGCTTTCTCCAAGTATTGCCGCAGGGTGGGGAGTTGCTCTCCGTTGTCCAGTATGACGGCGGTACACTGTTGTGCGGTGGATTTCTGCATATTCACTCCCTTGAAAGTGCTGTCGTGGTTTACTACAAGTTGGTTGTCGGCGGTGAGCCATACATCGAACTCGGAACCGTAACAATTTATGGAGTCGGCTTTCACCAGTGCGGCAATGGAATTCTGTGCCGAACCGTCTGTTTTCCAGAAGCCGCGGTGAGCAATGACTTGGGTGGACTGTGCCTGTGTATAGCCACAAGCGGCAAGTAGCAGGGCGGAAGTGATAATAAGGCTTTTCAGTTTCATGGGCTTTAGAATTAATTATTTTCATCGTTCTTTCGCAAAGGTAGCATAAGCTTACGAATATGAAACAGAAAGTATATTAAAAATCCGTTGCATTTGCCGTGTGGTTACTTTTTTTAAGGTTCAGTCCTTGTAGGCTTCTTCGTGCACACCGGCAACGGCGCGTCCGCTAGGGTCGTTTTTCCCTTGGAATGAGACGTCCCATGCCAATGCTTCGGCGGTGGAACAGGCTACACTCGGTACGCTGGGTACACTGCGGGCGGCACTCTCGCTGGGGAAGTGCTCCTCGAAAATAGTGCGGTAGTAGTATTCCTCTTTGTTCATCGGTGTGTTTACGGGGAAGCGTTCGGAGGCTTTCAGCATCTGTTCATCACTGACGGCAGCGGCAGTGACAGCTTTCAGCGTATCAATCCAGCTGTAACCCACACCATCGGAAAATTGTTCTTTCTGACGCCATGCGACGCTTTCGGGCAGCATAGCCGCAAAGGCTTCGCGAACCACTTTCTTTTCAATTTCTTTTCCGGGACACATCTTCGTGGCAGGATTCAGTCGCATGGCTACATCCAGAAATTCTTTGTCGAGAAACGGGACACGTCCTTCCACGCCCCAAGCGGCAAGACTCTTGTTGGCGCGCAGGCAATCGTAAAGGTACAGTTTGGAGAGTTTACGTACTGTTTCTTCATGGAAGGCTTGTGGTGTGGGCGCTTTGTGGAAGTAGAGGTAGCCGCCGAATACTTCGTCCGCACCTTCACCACTAAGTACCATCTTGATGCCCATGCTTTTGATGACACGCGCCAGCAAGTACATGGGCGTGGATGCGCGGACAGTGGTTACGTCGTAGGTTTCGATGAAGTAGATGACATCGCGAATGGCGTCCAGCCCTTCTTGAATGGTGTAGTTTATTTCATGGTGGATAGTGCCGATGTATTGCGCCACTTCACGTGCTTTGATGAGGTCGGGAGCACCTTTCAAGCCTACTGCAAAAGAGTGGAGTTGAGGCCACCACGCATCTGCCTTGTTGTCCGTCTCAATACGTTTTCCGGCGTATTTCTTGGCGATGGCCGAGATTACGGAAGAGTCCAGCCCGCCGGACAACAACACGCCGTAAGGTACGTCCGACATAAGTTGGCGCTGTACGGCGGCTTCGAGGGCATCATGTACGGCGGAAACCTGAGTTTGGTAGGTTGTGGCATTGACGTCAGGGTAACCAGTATGATAGTTGTCTTTTACGGCAAGGTATTGCATCCAGTCGCGAGTGTACCAGCGGTGCATTTTACCCTCACGTCCCCGGTAATAGTGTCCGGGCAGGAAAGGCTCGTACTCGTCGCAGAAGCCTTCGAGAGCTTTCAGTTCGCTGCCGAAGTAGATGCGGCCTTCCTTGTCGCGGCCTATATATAAAGGTATCACTCCGATGGGGTCGCGGGCTATGAGGTAATCGTCCGTCTCTTCATCGTAGAGGGCAAAGGCGAAGATACCGTTCAGTTCTTCGAGGAAATTGATGCCCTTGTCTTTGTAGAGGGCGAGGATGACTTCGCAGTCCGAACCCGTCTGAAAGGTGTACTTTCCGGCGTAATGTGCACGGATATCGCGGTGGTTGTATATCTCACCGTTGACGGCAAGGATTTGCTTGCGGTCGGGCGAGTACAGAGGTTGCCCACCCGATTGAGGGTCGACGATAGAAAGCCGCTCGTGTGCAAGGATTGCGGAGCCGCCTACATAAATACCGCTCCAGTCCGGTCCGCGATGGCGGATTTTCTGTGCCATTTTTAAAGCTTTACTCCTGAGTTCCGGAGTCTGGGATTTTATGTTGAAAATACCTGCTATTCCACACATGGTTGTAGTTGTTTTAGAAGTTGATATCGGGATGATGTTAGTTGTATCGGGTGAGACTGGCAGTTTCGTCCGTTGGAACGGATTGTTTCAAGCGTTGAAACGAGTCGTTTCACACCGGGGGACAGAAAGTTTCATGCGTTGAAACTCTTGGTATCCCTCTTTGAAACTTTTTTCGTTGCCGCAAAACTACCGGTTGAAGTATTGGTCAATCCGCCGGGCTACTTTGCGACCGTCAGCCAGTGCACGTACTACGAGACTTGCACCATTGGCGGCATCTCCCGCCACGAATACATTCTCTGCAAATGTCGGCTGTTCCGGTTTGAGGAAGCCCATAGCCAACAGCACCATATCGGCTTCAATGACTTCTTTCTTACCCGTAGGTTTCATGGTGGGGCGGCCACCGTCTTTTGCCGGAAGCCATTCCACTTCTTCCACTTCCACGCCGCAAACCTTTCCGTTCTTGCCGATGAATCTGTTGGATGCCAGTGACCAGCGGCGTGTGCATCCTTCTTCGTGACTGGAAGTGGTTTTCAGGACAACGGGCCATTGCGGCCAGGGCGTAGCGTCATTGTGGCCTACGGGTGGTTGTGGCATGATTTCTATTTGTGTCACGCTCGTAGCTCCTTGGCGGATGCTCGTGCCGATGCAGTCCGAGCCTGTGTCGCCACCGCCAATGACAAGCACCCGTTTGCCACGGGCATTGACAAGCTGCTCTTTCGGGAATGTCTCTCCGTCGAGGATACGGTTCTGTTGAGCCAGCATATCGAGGGCAAAGTAGATACCTTTCAGTTCACGGCCGGGGATGGTAAGGTCACGGGCAGTGGGAGTGCCTGTGCAGACGGCGTAAGCATCGAAACCTGCGGGCAGCTTCTGCATATCGATGCAGACACCCATTTCAAACCGGATACCTTCGGCTTTCAGTACATCCATGCGACGGTCTATCACTTCTTTGGGTAGTTTGAAATTGGGAATACCGTAGCGAAGCAGTCCGCCCGGCATCGGTTTGGAATCGAATATCGTGACTTCGTAGCCACAGGCATTCAGCCGTGCGGCAACGCTCAGCCCGGCAGGCCCTGCACCGATGACAGCTATTTTCCAGCCATTGCGTTCGGGGCGGACAGGCACGATATATCCTTCACGAAAAGCGGCTTCGGCAATGGCTGCCTCATTCTCGCGGATGGTTACGGGAGCATCGCAGGAGAGTTTCAGCACACATGACTTCTCACAAAGTGCGGGGCAGATACGTCCCGTAAATTCGGGGAAATCATTCGTCTCGTTCAGTACTTGATAGGCTTCGCGCCATTTTCCTTTGCAGAGTGCGTCTTGAAACTCCGGTTGCTTGTTGCCCAACGGACATGCCCAATGGCAAAAAGGTACACCGCACTCCATACAGCGTGAGGCTTGGAGCTTGCGGTCGTGACTGTTCAGCGTCTGTTCCACCTGGCTGAAATCTGTGATACGTTCGTGTATCGGACGGTAGCCCGCTTCTTGGCGGGGGATATTTAAGAATGCTTTTGAATCGCCCATGATTGATAAATTGAGAATTAAAAATTGAAAATTAAGAAATAATACTCAGAGAATCGAAAATTAAAAAGAACGTGGAATTTGTAAGTACGCACTATTCTGTATTT
>ENA-OQAB01000265-OQAB01000265.1-human-gut-metagenome-genome-assembly--contig:-NODE-265-length-29991-cov-3.019924_pt1 | contig 29991 bp, 29 predicted proteins | sample MGYA00242490_ERZ504517 | MGnify/ENA primary metagenome ERZ504517 (study PRJEB26092, sample SAMD00036298) | human gut metagenome | host: Homo sapiens | study: EMG produced TPA metagenomics assembly of...
GGTTTCCCCAAGGGTATGATCGCTCTTGCCATTATGGTTATGGTCTGCGCAATCCTTGGAACCATCGCTATGGGTATGATGTTCGATCCTACTGTGATCAACGAAAGCTCTGAAAGCTTTAACTCCTATGTATCCAACGGCGCTTACTGGTCCTTCCAGAAACTGGGTGAATACTACCATGTAGGAAACCTGCTGTTAATTATCTATGCAGCCTGCAATGCCATCGGCCAGTTCTCTACTCTGGTTTTAAGTATCGATGCTCCGCTGCGTATGCTTCTTGACAATGAGGATGCAAGACAGTTCGTTCCTACCAAATTGTTAAAGAAGAATCAGCATGGCGCTTATATCAACGGTATCTTTATGGTAGCCGGCCTGTCCGGAAGTATTATTCTGATCCAGTCCTTCGTTCCCGGAGCCGCAGCTGTACTGACACAGTTAAACAAGTTAAACTCTGTCACCATGCCTCTGCGTTACCTGTGGGTATTCGTAGCCTACATCGCTCTGCGCAAGGCAGCAGACAAATTCCATCCGGAATACCGTTTTGTAAAAAATCAGGGCATTGCTCTGACTGCCGGCATCTGGTGCTTCGTTGTCACTGCATTCTGCTGTATCTTTGGTATGTATGTAGAAGGCGATCCGGCATCTACGGCTTTAAACGTGATCACTCCTTTTGTGCTTACTGCTCTTGGCCTGATCCTTCCGATCATCAAGAAAAACGAAAAAGCTGCCGGCTGAAAAAATACCTGAAAAAGCCCTGTGCATCCGTTCATCCGGATCTCACAGGGCTTTTTCCTTTCAGACTTTCATATCTTCCATTTTTTCGTAATAGCTGTACCTTCTTTTTCCCTTCTTCTTGCTCTCATACAGGGCCGTATCTGCGCATTTGAGCGCTTTTTGATAATCAAAGCCTTCTCCCGATACAAAACAGATACCGGCACTGCAGAAAAGAAAGTCCCCGCAGGAATCATTCAGCCGACTAAACAGCTGATCCATTCTCCTATCCAGGATTTCCTTATTTTCAATGCCTTTTACAAATACAAGAAATTCATCTCCGCCCAGACGTCCAATCAGATCGTGGCTTCGGAAGGTATGGCGCAGCACTTCTGCCAGTGATTTCAATACCTCATCTCCCTTTAAATGGCCAAAGCGGTCATTGACCTGTTTAAAATCATCTAAATCCAGGATCAGCAGCGCTCCCCTTGCAGAATCTTCACCGGTTGTCATAAAATCAGATACCTCTTCTTCAAAGCTGCTCCGGTTGTATACCCTGGTAAGAGGATCACTTTTGGCCGCTGTCTCAGCCGCAAGCTCTCTCCTCTTTTCAGCATCAATATTTTTTCCAGATACACAAGAGCATACATATTTTCTGTATAATGATCCTGAAATACGTGGATCACCAGCTTCATCCAGCAGAGACGCTCTTTCACATAGTGGCGGAAGCACAATTCAACCGTATTGGTTCCGCTTTTATACATTTCCTTCATATAGGAAAGATCCATATACATTTCATAAAGCTCCCGATCCTCACAAAAAATCTGATCACTTCTCATCTGCTGCTGAATAATGCTTTCAAAATCCTGTTCCTGATCCTTGCTCTGGACGAATGCCCACAGCCCTGCTGCCTCCATAATATGGCCGCTTTCCACATCTATCTCTGCATGGGCCACAGTTTCCGAAAGAAGAGCCTCATAAAAATCCGTCTTTTTCATATATTCCAGCTCTATGGCACGTTCCTGATCTGCAGGATCCATGAGCACTGCAACTGTATAAACATCCTCCCTTTTTATCGCTGAGGTGACGGGTCTTTACCTTAAACCACTCATAGGAACCGGATTTGGTCCGAAAAAGCATCTCGCTGCCTGCCCGATTCCACTTATCCTTAACATCCCGGAACATAGTTTGAAATTCATCTGCAAAATGAGGATGGACAATCTGTTTTCGGATCCAGCATTCCGGAAAATCCTCTTCCCGGATCTTATCTCCCGCGATCATCTGACGCTTCGTATGGAAATAAATGGTTTTCTTATGCTCGTTGTATTCAAAGATCTCGCTCTTAAGACCGCCAGGCAGAAAATCAGGCCGTTCCAGATCGCTGATGATCCGGTGATACCCCTCCAGCCAGACCGTGCTGTTCTCCCTTTTGGCCCGTATCATCATACAGCGTACCGTAACCTCACCTCTGGAAGGATGATTCCATGTATACTCGACCTGTGTATCTTACCCGTTTCAACCGCACTCTGGATCGCAAGGTTAATATAGTTGTAATATCCGTCATTGATCCTGTTGTACCAGTGGAAATAACATTCTTTTGGCGAAAGAGCCGTTTCCACTCCCATGACCCGAAGCATCACCGGATCTGCATACAGCTCGTAGCACTCTGTTTCAAAATCTGCGCATATCCTCCACAGTCCCAGGCTGGTATGCTCCAGAATGTCTTCATACGTCTCCTCCGTACGCTCTTGTGTACCATCCAGCTTTCCGTCTCTGGCAGCCGGACACCTGAATTTTAACAGCCACTCTCTCCGTTCCTTATAGGCCTTTGAATCCCGGTTCAGATAGGTCTGTTCAAATTCCTCTTTTCTGCAGGGTCTGGCAAAAAGATATCCCTGAAGCACATCCGGACACAGTTCCTTTAAAACAAACAGCTCTTCTTCCGTCTCAACGCCTTCACAGCAGACACGTATCCGGGCGCTGTGAGCCAGCTGTATTACATTATCCAAAAGCCTGTAGTTGTAGGCATTTTTCTGGATACGATTCACAAAACAGCGGTCAATCTTTGTTTCATCAATATCAATGCTTTTTAAATAGCTTAAGCTGGAGTATCCTGTTCCGAAATCATCAATGGCAATCTGGATCCCTTTTCGCTTCCAGTCATAAAAGATCTTATTATAATAGGTATAGTCCTGAAGCTGCATACTTTCCGTCACTTCCAGAGTGAGAGCGTCTCCCGGCAGTCCTTCTTCCCTGAGAATACCTAAAACCTCTTCCTCGATCTCCTTTTGACGAAGCTGCACATAGGATATATTTACGCTGATATGAAAGCTTGGAAGAATCCTGCGCCATAATACGCTCTGTCGGATGGCTGTCCTCAGTACCCATAATCCTACTTCACAGATCAGGCCGCTCTGCTCCAGCAGAGGAATAAACTGATCGGGCCCTACCATCCCGCGTTTTCCTGATTCATAGCGAAGCAGCGCTTCGGCTCCGTACAACCCGTAGTTTTTACTGTCAATCTGGGGCTGATAACAGAGATAGAATCCCCTGCAGCCCTGATCAACAGCTGACTTAAGCTCATCCAAAAGCTCAATCTGATCCAGTTTTTTCTGATAATCTTCGGGAGAGAAGAAAATAAGCATATTTTTTCCCTCTTTTTTTGCCCGGTCAAGGGCATTTTCCGCAAACTGGTATACGGTCCAGCCATCCATGCCCCGGTTAGGGGAATAAGCGGCAGCTCCCGCTGATAAAGTGCACTCTTTTTCCATCTCCTGCCTGACGGTATCGTAAAAGGAAAATACTTCCTTTTTCCCTTTTCCCGGAAGGGTTGCTGCAAAACAGTCTCCATCCAGCCGATACAGCGTAACCGAACAGTCTGCATTTTTTTCCAGACTTTCTGTCATCCGCTTTAAAACATCATTTCCAAAGGGTCTTCCATTTTTTACATTGATATGCTTAAAATTATCAATTCCAAAAACGATAAAATATCCCTCTTCTTTTAAAACAGCAGATTCCAGATCCTCTGTACACTTATCATAATTCCACAATCCGGTCAGACTGTCGATCCTCTGTCCCAGGACAAGCTCATCCATGCTCCCTAAAAGAACTGCCGGCTTTCCTGACTTATCCGCATGCACCGTTGCACGCCAATGAACGCCCACCCGGTTTCCTTCCCTGTCGATCATCCGGCATTCGATATCACAGCCGTTTCTTTTACCCGAACGAACCGCCTCCATATCGTCTTTTATGAGCTTTACATCCCGGTCATAAATAACAGCTTCCCATTCTTTAAACGGGATTCCCTGCTCTCCGGAAAAAGGCAGTGCAAATCTGCGGCAGATCTTATCTGTAAAATACATGCGGTCATCCTGCAGATCACAGGCATAAAGATATCCATTGACGCTTTCATCCAGAAGACGGATGATCTGCATATATATATTCAAATCTTCCCTTATATCCATATGTATCAAATCTCCTTTATTGATACTATGTATTTTATCATCTAACCGGAGATTTGTGTAAAAAATTTCATTCTTTTCAGATCTTCTTCCAGGTCCTCTTCATGGAACTGATGGCCCCCTTCATAACAGCGGTGGACCAGACATTCTGCGGCGCCGTTTAACCCATAGGCTTTTCGTACGATCTCCACCTGTTCCTCTGCATTGACAATGCCCCTTGGGCCGTTTAAGTGATCTGCCCTGCCGGACTGGATCACAAGTGGTCTGGGCGCAATGAGGGACGCAATATCTCCCATATCCAGCGCATTCCAGAGCCCCGGGACATAATTGCAGCTGCAATTTCCATTTAATTCCAGAAGAGAGTCTTTAAATCCATACAGATAACCGCTGATCACTGCATAACGTACACGCTCATCCAATGCAGCCAGATACAGCGTCTGAAGTCCTCCGCCGGAAAAGCCCACGCAGCCCAGATGCTCTGTATTCCATTCTCCCCTCTCTTCCAGATAGTCGATCAGGCGCATCAGATCCCAGGTATTCATTCCTGCCACAGTCATTCCAAGGGGCTCTGCCATATGGGCCAGATAGAAACAGGTTCCGCGCATAAATGCATTTTCCTCATCCTTCTGAAAAGCCAGATCCCTCCGCTCGCCAAAGCCTCTGGCATCGGGACAGACGGCAACATATCCCAGCCGGGCCAGATAGAGGCCGTAATCGTAATGGAAACGGTCAATCGCCTCTGCCACTGCCGGAATCTCCCTGCAGCCGGCCACACTGTATTTTCCCGCCCCCTGATGTCCATGGGGAGCAAGGACACAATCGGAATGACGTCCGCTGCCCGGCGGGATCAGCAGATACACCGGCATCCATATATCCGGTTCCACCTGCAAAAGAAGCTTTTCCCTCAGGATCCCTCCGTCCAGCATGACTCGTTCCGCTATTTCAGGGCAGGGGGAGCAGATTTCCATTTTGTCCATTCCCAAAAGCTCCCACAAGCGTTTCTTTTCCTTATTTTTCCATCCCGTCCATTCTTCCACGTTCGTTCCTGAAAAAGCCTCCTGCCTTGCCAGACGGTCATATTTTCGCTTCATCCCGTTTAGGCTGTCATAATAGCGGCTCACTGGCAGGATCCGTTCTCCTGTGTTACTCATCTTCGTCCTCCTTACTGCTATTTTCCCTTATCCTGTCAAAGGCTCTGCGTATATGGAAGGCATTGACCACAAAAATCAGCGGACAGCCGAAAATAAGAAAAATAATGGCCGCCTGGGGCAGAAAGGCAATACTGAATACTGCAGCGATCCCCAGTACAAGATCCTGAAGGATCATGGCAGAGGTTGCCCCCAGTTTGATGCTGCCATCATGTATGCACTTTTTATGGTTCCCATCCATGTATTTTCAAAGGTTACAAGTACCGGCCACAGCCACAGCATAAGAATCCCGTAAAGAATGGAAAGAAACACGGTAAGAGCCAGCATAAAAAGTCCCGCCGCTCCCTTTGGCTGTACCGGGCCGGAAAGCAGGTACAGATCGGTTCCGATCACCGCACCGGCTAAAAGACTTATAACTCCCAGAGGAAGCGCCTGAAAAAAATTAATCCGGAAGGCTTTAAAAAACATGGAGCACACAGAGCCGCCTTCATCCCTGACAATCCGCAGGGCTGCATAATGGGCGGCTGCCAAAGCAGGTCCTGCCGTTATAACCGGCAGGCTGCAGAGGAGCCAGAGTACGTGAAGGATGATCATGTCTCCCAGTTTCATTAAAAACGTTATAAATGGTCCGTCATATCGCAGCATATTTTCCTACCTCACCATTCTCTGAAGCTGTTCCATCTGATAAAATTCTCCTTTTTTTGCCATCAGCTCCTGATAGCTTCCCTGTTCCCTGATCCTTCCCTGTCCGATGACAAGGATCCTGTCGGCTCCGCGCACGGTAGAAAGGCGGTGAGCCACAATAAAGGTAGTCCTTCCCTTTGTGAGGCGTTCTAAGGCCTCCTGGATCTCCGACTCAGAGATGCTGTCCAGAGCCGACGTAGCCTCATCCAGAATAATGACCTGAGGATTGCGGATCAGCGCCCTTGCAATGGAAATCCTCTGGCGCTGGCCCCCGCTTAAATTGGCTCCATGCTCTTCGATCATGGTGTCAAGCCCCTGGGGCAGCCTTTTTACCACCTCGGACAGATTGGCTGCTTCTACCGCCTGCGCGATCTGTTCCTCGCTCACATGTTCCAGACCATAGGTAATATTTTCCCGCACCGTTCCGGTAAACAGTACCGGCGTTTGGGGCACCACGGACAGAAAACGGCGGTAGGTTCTTAAATTCAGGCCTTTCATGTCTTTCCCGTCTAACATAAGCTGTCCCCCAGAAGGCAGGATAAAACCAATGAGCATATTTAAAATAGTTGTCTTTCCAGAGCCCGACTCGCCTACCAAAGCAATGGTTTCACCCTGTTTTACCGTAAAATCCAATCCGTGGAGCACTTCTTTGCTGCTGCCCGGATAGGAAAAACTTACCTGTTTAAAAGCGTATTCTCCTCTTAGGGAAAGCAGCTCTTCCTTTCCTTCATTTTCCTCTATCTCATCCGAGGACAGTACCTCCCCGATGGAGGAAACGGATTCCAATCCCTTTGTAAGAATAGGAAGCAGATTGATCAGAGCAGAAAACTGATTCACTACCGTCGTAAAGCTGGACTGATAAAAGGTCACATCCCCCACCTTTATGAGACCAGACATAGCCATAAAACCAGAAACCGCCAGACATACCACCTGAAATACCTGAAATACCACCCAGCTTACAGCCCCAAAGTGGGCCTGCACCATATCCAGCCGGTAGCCCCGGTTGGCTGTTTCTTCAAGGAGGGCGCTGATCCTGGCCGCTTCCTTATCCTCCAGGGCATGAGCCCTGGCGACAGGAACCATTTCTACCATCTCCATCACCCTTGCGCTGGTTTCCTCCATTCCCTGACGGAAGGAGCGGTTTTCCCTGTGGATCTTGGCTCTGAATGCCACTACCGCTCCGGCAGCCACCGGAGCAACCAGAATAAAAAACACAAGGATGAGCCTGTTTTTTACGGCTGTGATAGACAGTGTGATAACGAGATTCATCACAATATTAAGCAGATTGACAAAAAGCTGGGATGACAGGGTTTCCACCGCCTCCACATCACGCATGATCTTTGACTGAAGGCGTCCCGACTGACTGCCCGTATGATAAGGAATGGACAGCTCCTGGAGTTTTCTTACCAGAGCCGCCCGAAGTCCGGCTTCCGTATTTCGGATCACACGGCTTTTCAGCTGATTGTGGATCCAGTTTGCAGGCAGATGGATGCTCAAAAGCCCCAGCCAGATTCCCACATTAATAAAAATTGCCCTGCTCCCGGCTTCTCCTCCCTCGATCACCCCATTGACTACATTTGCGATCAAAAGAGGGGAAGGAGGGCCGGGGAATGTTTCAGCAGGAAAAACGAGAGTGGAGAGAAGAAATTTGTGATACTGTCCCCTGTAGAATTCCAGAAGCACCCGTACAGAGTGCTTCCCATGCTTTTGATAACAGGCTGCAAAGCGGCGCTCCATCTCCTGATACCGGTCCATTTTACTGCTCCTCCTTCTCCTCTGCCAGAAGGCTGCTGTATGGCTCTCCCAATGCCCGAAGGCCCTCTGCAAGGAATCCGGCATCATAACGGCCCCTTCATATTTTAAATGGGTATTGTCCTTTGGCCACACAAACAGCGGACGAGACCACAGTTCCCCCACCTGTGCCCAGATACTGTTCTGTCACAGTAGTAAGATCCACAACCGGAACGCCTGCTTCCTTTGCCGCCTCTTTCATCGCCCTGGGATAGGCACCGTGGCTTCCCGGTTTAAAAGTTCCGTTTCATCAAACAGCCGTCTGGCAATGGGGTAATAAATACGGCCTTTGCACCGCAGGCCTTTGCTGTCTCTGCAAACATCCGAAGATTTTCCTTAAAATCCGTATCCGGATCGGTGTGACGCGCTTCATCTGCTTTTGAATCATTGTGACCGAACTGGACGAACAGATAATCCCCCTTCTTAAGTTCCTTCTCAATGGCGGCAAGCCGTCCCTCTGCAATAAAGGACCTGGTGCTGCGACCGTTTTTTGCAAAGCTTATTACCTGGATATTATCCTTCAGATACAGCGGAAGAGCCTGGCTCATACCGGTCTGGGGATATGTATTGATCTTATTAAATGCTACGGTGCTGTCTCCAGCATATAAAATTCGTTCCATTGTTATACACTCCTGTCATTGCTCCTGTAAAGCGTTTTCCTTTTTTTAATCCCTCTGAACAAAGGGATGTAACGTGATCCAAAACGCCGACAACGGTTCCATTGATATAGAAAGACCGCTTAAGCCCTTCTGTGACTATTTTAAGGTAAACATGGCTGCTTCCCGGCTCGAAATCCTGCTCCAGACAGCGGACATAGGCATTGTCCACATATTCTCTGACAAACAGGCAGCGATCCTTTATGCCAAATTTTATAAATGTGTTTTCATCATAATATAAGGTAAGTCCGGCGTCCCGGTATCCATCCTCATCCGGAGCCCACATTTCATATTCGCAGGTAAAGTTAAAATCCGGCTGGCGTTTTACCAGAAGGCTGACGCAGCTTCTGTCATTTAAGTCCTTTCCTTCTCCCCGGATACGAAGGATTCCTTCGGGAGAAACGAAGCTACGCTCTCTGTCAATGGTTCTTGGACAGAGCCAGCCGTCATAAGGAAGCTTAACCGGATCCGGTTTCTGCAATCCATTAAGAGGAAGCTTTGCCATATAAGAGGGGCCTTTTCTCTGATTTACCAGCGGCCAGCCATCGGGTGTCCAGGTAATCTCATCCAGACACGTTTCTCTTCCCAAAATTCCCCATTTTCCGTTCAGATACCGCGAACAGAGATATACCATATACCAGCGTCCGTCTGGAGTACTGACCGGTTTTCCATGGCCGCAGCACTGGATGGCTGCAGCCGGATCCTTCTGGGTCATGATCGGGTTATAGGGACAGTCCTCATAGGGGCCCATAAGCTGCCGGGAGCGGGCCACCGTAATTTTGTGTCCGATCCCGGTTCCACCCTCAGCCAGGAAACAGTAATACCAGCCGTCCTTTTTCAAAATATGAGGCCCCTCAGGCCCATGCTTATCCCAGCCATACCAGATCAGCTCCGGTTCTGAAAGACATTCTTTCCCGTCCTCAGAGATCTCCATGATGCGTGCTCCGCGGTTAAGAAGCATATAGGTGCGCCCGTCCTCATCATGGAAAATGGAGGGATCGATTCCTAAAACTTTGTGGATCACCGGTTTCTCATAAGGGCCTTCCGGCTTTCTGGAACGGGCCACAAACTGGGTTTGGATACAATCCGCGTCATCATTCATCCGAAGGGTGGCACAGACGGTAAACCAGCCGTCATGATAGCTGATATCCGGCGCCCAGAAGCCTCTTCCGCCCTCTAACGGCCCCAGATACTTCCTGGCCCAGTCCGGATCCGCCGCCACATATCCAATGGTTTCCCAGTGGACCAGATCTCTGGAATGGGACACCGGAATTCCCGGAAAAAAGATAAAGCTGGAATTAACCATGTAGTAGTCTTCTCCCACACGCACAATGCTGGGATCTGGGTACATCCCCCGGACCACCGGATTGCGGTAGCAGGCTTCATGGGAAAAGCCGCAGACGGAAGCAATCCAGGCTTCCATTTCCTCTGCCGCCAGATCGCCCGGATGCTCCTTGGCCTGGATATGAGCCAGATCAAAGGGCGTTACCAGATCTGCATTGGCCCAGGTCAGATCCAGCCCTCCCGCTTCTGTAAGGAAACGCACCAGCTCAAGATTTTTGCTTCTTACCGCATAATGAAGAAGGCTGTTCCCTTTCTCATCACAGGTTTCCAGATGGAAGGTATGGCCTGCCAGCTGCTTTACTTTGTCCAGATCGCCCAAAAAGAGCCGCCTGAAAAGGCCTCCTCAGCGATCTTTTTTTGTGGCTGATGTGTATGTAATCATATTTCTCCCCATCCTCCTGATGCGATATTGTTCCGATTGCAGGCCCACAGGCAGAGCTTGGCCCCTGTCCAGGTTCCCTTTGCCAGATGGAAGGAAGGGCCGAAGGGGAGGAAGGTGCTGCCGTCGTCAGAAACAGAAAAGAAAAACATTTTGTCTTCACCAAGCTCCATGCGCAGCCACAGGGCTTTATCCTGATTCCACTCCTTTGAAGCAGCCAGTCCCTCCATCGCCTGGCCTTCAAACTCTTTTCCTGTGACAAAGCCTTCGTAAAGGCGCAGCCAAAGCCTTTCGTTTTCCCGTTCCAGACCGCAGAACGCATAGTGATGACCCGTCATGCCCAAAACGGCCATATCGCCGTCACAGCCCTCTGTCCCGTCGCCGCCAGACAGCTTAAGCTTTACTTCTGCCGTAAATGCATTGGACTGAGGGATCTGGGTCATCACGTTGGGAGCATACCATAAAAGATTCTCACGCTCTGGATTTGCCAGACAGGCCAGCTTAAGGCTTCCCTTTTTTGCTTCCTGCGCAAAAAAATGCTTCTCTGGGGTTGGACTGCCACTGCCACTGCAGGCCCGGACGTCCGGTTTCAAATTCATCTGAGTCCGCAATCCTGTAAGCAGGCTGTCCTGCTTTAGGCAGCTCCCACTCCTCTACCGGCTCTCCGATCATATCGCCGTTTGTTTCACAGCCGATAAAGGGCCAGCCATCCTGGAAGCACATAGGCTGCAGATGGACAATGCGTCCTAACTCTCCTACGTCCTGAAAATGGATAAACCAGCTGCTTCCTTCCGGCGTGTCCACCCATGCGCCCTGATGAGGCCCATTGACGGCTGTATTCCCCTGGTGCATTACAATCCTGTACTCATAAGGCCCCCAGATCTTCTTTGCCCGCAGGGCAGACTGCCAGCCAGTGGCAACACCTCCGGAAGGCATCAGTACATAATACCAGCCATCCTTTTTATACAGTTTTGGCCCTTCGCTGGTAGGCGCAAGCTGAGTGCCGTCAAAAATCACCTTTGGCTCTCCCTTTAACCGGGTACATTCCTGATCCATTTCCACCAGAGCCAGACGGTGCTTAATCCCGCAGCGGCTTCTTGCATAAGCAAAGATCATATAGGCTCTTCCGTCCTCATCCCAAAACGGGCACGGATCAATCCAGCCTCTGGATTCACAGAGGCGGTTCAGTGTAAATATTCCCTTCGGGTCTTTGGAGCGCGCCACAAAAATCCCCTCATCCGGCAGTGGAATAAATACAAAAAACTCTCCCTTATGATACCGGATGGATGGCGCCCAGGTTCCCGAACCATGAGCCGGCCGGTCATATTTCTCAAAAGGCAGAGCCGGTACGCAGTAATTGATGATCTCCCAATGAACCAGATCCCTGGAATGAAGGAGAGGCACCCCCGGAAGATATGTAAACGAAGATGCCACCATGTAATAATCTTCCCCGACCCGGATTGCATCCGGATCGGAGTAGTCTGCATATAAAATTGGATTTTGATACGTTCCAGTGTTCATACATTTCTCCTCCCTGCGTCTGTCACTCTTTGACAGCGCCGATATTCACGCCGGAAATAAAATACTTCTGGCAGAATGGATAGATGATCACAAAAGGAAGAATGGCTACAATAACTGCCGCATTCTTGATCGTGTTCTCCGTTGCGCTTCCCACTGCAGAGGGAAGGTCGCTTCCTAAGATCAGGGAGCGCAGCTTCATCTGGAAATTATACAGGTTTTCATTTGTAATGTAAAGTTTATAATTGGTGTAATCATTCCAGTACTGAACCGCAAACATCAGTCCGATGGCTGTTAAAGCAGCCTTGGATAAGGGAAGGACGATCTTAAAGAAAGTTCCCATAGGAGAACAGCCGTCAATCTCAGCAGACTCAAACAGGCTGGCCGGAATTCCTTCAAAGAAGTTTCTCATCAGAACCAGATTGTATACATTGATCGCAGGAAGCAGAATTACAACCCAGAGCGTATTCGTCAGGCCGAGAGCCTTCATAACCAGATAGGTAGGGATCATACCGCCGTTAAAGATCATAGTAAATAAAAGGAAATTTGCCAGCAGCTTGCGTCCCGGCATCTTCCACTGGATCAGCACATAGGCGCCCAGTGTGGAAATGGCAAGTCCTGCGAAGGTTCCCGCAATGGTAGTCACACAGGAAATCAGAAACGGCTGGAACAGGGTAGGATTGGTAAATACGGAAATATATCCGTCCAGTCCAAACTGCTGAGGCAGAAGACGCATTCCATAAGCGGTCTTTAAATCAAAAGAATCCACCAGAACCTTATAAATGGGAATCAGCATGATCAAACTGATCATTACAAACAGGATGACTGAAATTATATCAAAAACAGTCCTTCTTTTCGTTCTCATAATTTTTATTCCTCCTATACAATGCCTCTGCCGCGGACCTTATAGCTTGCCCGGTTGCACAGCAGCACCAGAATACAGCCTACAACAGACGCTGTCACACTGACTGCCGTGGTATAACCAAAATCAGGAAGCGCTCCTGAGTTAAAGGTCTGGGTATAGATATAGGTCTGAAGTACGTCTGCCTTCTGGATCACCGCGTCATTCTGCAGTACAAATACAGACTCGAACAGATTCATAACCTTTGCAAGATTCAAGATCAAAACAGTAATAATGGTATTAGCAAGGGCGGGAAGCGTAATGTATCGGATCTGATTCCAGCGGTTTGCCCCGTCCATGGAAGCCGCCTCATAAAGCTCCGGATTGATGCCGGATAAGGTAGCCATGAAAATGATCGTTCCCAGCCCGTATCCTTCCAGATATTGATCGCATAGAACATACTTCTCCACCACTCTTTATCTCCCAGAAAATAGATTCCCTCATCAATAATCCCCAGCTTGATCAAGATTGAATTTACCAGTCCTGCATCACCGGGAGAAAGGATCAGGGTGAATACAGAGGCAGTCACAACCCATGACATAAAATGGGGCAGATACACGATGGTCTGCGTTACCTTTTTAAACTTCATAAAGCGCAGCTCGTTAAGCAGAATAGAGATCAGCACTGCCATAAATGTATTCAGCAGAAGCTTTACCACACTTAACAGGATCGTATTTCCAAAGGCGCTCCAAAAGCCCGGCATGGAAAACATACGCTCAAAATTTGCCAGTCCGATAAATTCCGGAGCCTTAATACCCTTGTAGGAAAACAGGGAATAGCGGATTCCCAGCATTGGCAGATAATGAAATACGACTGCAAAAATAAAGACAGGGATAAACATAATATAGAAGCTTCTATAATAATAGATCTGCTGCTTCAGAGATTTTTTTATGCACCGTTCCCGTTCCCGGGTTTGATGTTTCTTTTTTCATTCTATTTTCCTCCCGTTTTCTTTTGTTTACCTGGATGACTCTGTTTCAGCCAGTCTGTTAAGAGAATCCACGATCATATTAGACCACTTTACGCCGTGTTCCTTTTCAAACCGCTGGTATGCCTCCTCTACCGGCATTCCCTGGACTACTACATCTGCTACAATGGAGCGCTTTAAAGTTGTCAGATCGCCATTATAGGTAGCCATTTCCGTTGTAGAAGGAACCATAAGGGACTGTTTGCAGTGTTCTTTGAATATCTCCTGTGAATTCTTTGCCGCTGGTGCAACAAAATCAATACCGGGATCATTTTCCCACTCTACAATGGAAAGGATCGGATCCATATGTCCCTTTGTGTACTGGGTTCCCGGCTTGTCCATGCTCTCCAGACCATGGAACTGGCCTTCCTCATATGTATTTCCGCAGACAGTCTCAGCCTGAACCGACCAGTGCACGCCCTCTACTCCATAAGTCCAGAGCGTCTGCATATCCCCGCCGTCCATCATGGATTCAATAAAATATTTATACACGGCTTCCGGATATTTACAGGAATTGGTAATACACCAGACAGCCGGCGTTCTCTCTATATAATTTCCCAGCTCCTTGATCGGCGGAAGGGGAACCAGCTCGTCATCCAGTCCATTCTTTGCCAGATTGCTCCGCAGGTTTTCCGCCCAGGTTCCGGACCAGTAGGTAAATACGCCGCAGCGGTCTTCGTAAAACTTGTTGCGCACATCGCTGGTGCCGTTGGTCAGCGTTTCCTTATCAACATATCCGTTTACATAAGCATCCCTTAAACGAAGCAGAGAATCCTTGAAATCCTGCTCCATAAAGCCGTCATACCACATTCCATTCTCATCCTTTGTAAAGGAAGGATAGGAATTCTGATAAAATTCCGGCAGGTAGTTGGTATAAGGAGATTCCTCACCCATAAAGCCGGCTGCGGAAAGAGCGTATGTATCGCCGTTCACACCGTTTCCGTCCGGATCTCCCTCTGTAAATGCTTTTAACATATTCATGTATTCGTCATAGTTTGTCGGCACTTCCAGATTACAGTTGTCCAGCCACTTCTTTTTTACATAGGTAATACATCCGCCGCCGCGGTTTACAGGAAGTCCGTAAAGCCGTCCGCCGATGCGCATTCCGTCAATGACATCTTCTCCTGTCAGCCGCCCGGATTTCTTTAAATCAGAATTTTCATACGTCTCTGTCAAATCCCACAGAGCACCTTCCTCCGCATAGCCGCTGTAATAGGTAGAACTTAACAGGATCACATCCGGCCAGTTTTTAACGCCAGAAGCGAATGTCTGTCCTACTACGTCGTAATAAGCGCTGTGATCCGGCTGGATAAATTCAATATCAATCCCTGTCAGCTCTTCCCAGCGCGCCTCAAAGGCATCGCGTCCATTCCGTTTCGTAAAAACCGTACCGTCTGCCATAACCGTAATTTTTTCCGGTTTGATCAGTTCTCCGTCTGCTGTGTACTTCTCCACATTTTCAGGTGCTGTCACGCCATTCTGACCACAGCCGCCAAGCAGAGACGCTGCCATGACCGCTGCAGCGAAGGCTGCGGTACACCTAACCCTTTTGTTCATGGTTTTCCCTCCATATCATAGATTTCGTATGCTGATTTCACCACACGTTTTTATGTGTCTACAAAATTATCACTCTTCCTGCTCCATATCAACTGTTAAAATTTCATTTCATTGTGCATTTTTCATGAAATTCTTTGTTTTTATGTCTATTTCTTTTTCTTTATAGCATTCAAAGTTTTTTCACGTTTCCATTAAGATCTGGACTGCAAAACATACATTTTTTACGGATAACATACATTTTTCTCTTTTTCAGTTGATTCTCTCCCGTTCTTATATTATAATGGCACCTATGAAAACACTAAAAAACATATCCTTTAAAAACAGGCTTGCACTGTCATACAGTTTTATTCTGGCCCTGATGCTGATCAGCGCAGCTATTTTTATCATACATCCTACCATCATTTAAAAAAAGGGCTCCATTCCCAGACAGTCAGCGTACTCTCATCCTCTGTCCGTCAGATGGATGATCTTTTAAAACAGATCCATACTGCCAGCCTGCAGCTTTCTTCCAGTTCTTCTTTTAAAGCCCTGGCAGATTCTGAGAATATGGAAACGGAATCCTTTTCTTACTCCGCATGGAGGGTTCAAGAGCAGCTTAAACTGATTCTCCCTTCAAAGGAGCTGAATACAGGCGGACAGCTGTTTATCTATCTGAAAAACAGCGGATATATCTTATCCTCCAACTTCTTTTCCGAACTGGAGCTTGCCAGAAAGCATGATTCCCGCTACACATTTTCCGTCGACTTAATGTCCCCGTCTGCATGGAGAACATTTATTCCGGTCAATGAAGGAGATAGCTTTCTCTATATCTGCCCTGTAAGCAGCTCTCTTATTTCCATAAATGGAACGGTAAACAGCGTCCTCTGCTTTATGGTTGATCGAAACAGCATGGAACGCCTTTTTCCTGAAATCCGCCTGTCAGACGACTATCAGATCTGTGCATTGGATAAAGATGGCAGCCCTTGTTTTTCCGTCCGCGGCTCTGCCTCTCCTGAGATTGACCTGCAGCTTCTTTCCGGTCTTTCCTATTCGGATAAAACGGCTGATTTTAAAGACAAGGGGCGTTCCATAAGCGCAGTACAGACAGTATCGGACTATAACGGCTGGAACTGGTATCTCATTCAGCCCTCTTCTACCCTTTATTATTCTGCTGAAAACTACCAGCGGCTTTCGATTGTACTGATCATTCTGACCGTACTGTTAGAAAGTGGCTTTATTGTCCTTTTAACGGCTTATAACAGCAGATCCGTTGCCGATCTGAGCAGTGAACTGGAAAATCAGCATCATCTGGCTTCTGCCCTGACTACTATGGTAGAACAGGCAAAGCCTCTTGTATCGGAATCCTATATCCGTAAGGTGATGGAGGGTAATATTACAACGAATGAACAGATGGAGCGGATCACCTCTGAACTGGGCTTAAAACGGGAAGGATGCCGCTATCAGGTTCTTTATATAGGGGCAGCTCCCCGCCATGCCCATAACCTGGATGCAGAAGCCCTAAAGCTGTGTATTGAAAACCATGATATCCTGGTACAGGAAGCGCTGAAGCGCTACTTTCCCGACACCGGACATATCTATAAACCCGGCGATGCTGCCTTTGCCTGTTTAATTGCCGTTCCCTCCGCTCGTTCGGACAATGAAAATACCGAACAGAATATACAGATATTCCGTTCGGTTCATCAGGAGCTTTTAAATCTTTATGATATTGAGATCAGGGGCGGTCTGGGAAATATCTGTGAAGTAGTTCCCTATATCTGGAAATCATACCAGGAAGCCCACAACGCATGGTCCATGACTACCGATCAGCGCTGTATCATCAGCAGCCTGCGTCTTGATTCCTCCACCGATACATACTATTTTCCTGAAAGTCTTGCCGTACAGCTAAGCGGCTTTATTTCTACCGGAAGCAGTTCTCAGACAGAAGCTCTTTTTTCCTGTTTAAAGGAAGAAAACCTGGAGAAACGCACCCTTTCCTTTACACAGCTTCGCTGGCTTGTTTCCGATATAAGAACGGTTCTTTTCAGAAAACGCCTGTCTGTTGACCCATCCTTAACAGATGCTCCGGAACGAAAGGAGCTGTTGGATCTGATCGACCGTCAGTTTGAAAATGAGATCAGCCTGGATTCCCTGCAGTCCATCGCACTGCAGCTGTGCAGCTTTTATGGCTCTTGCGGCGACTCCAATGAACTGATCCAGAAAATCCAGAATTATCTGAATCGTAATTATATGGACTCCTCCTTATCTCTTTCTAAAATCTCTGAGGAATTCCATATTTCGGAAAATTACTTCAGCTTTCTTTTTAAAAAAGAAGTTTCTGAAAATTTTTCCGTATATCTGGAAAAACTGCGGATGGCAAAGGCAAAGGAACTGGTACTGGAATCCTCGATTTCCATTTCTGAGCTGTACCAGTATACGGGCTACAACAATGCGGCTTCCTTCCGCCGGGCATTTAAGAAAAAATTCGGCGTATCACCAAAAGAAATGCGTGAAAAAGCAGCCTCCGGTCTATAAAGCGCCCTTTCCCAAAAACTCTGCTCTTTCTCCCAGCTCTTCTTCAATCCTTAAAAGACGGTTGTATTTTGCCACCCGTTCGCTCCGGCTGGGAGCCCCTGTTTTGATCTGTCCCGTATTCAAGGCAACTGCCAGATCGGCGATCGCCGTATCCTCCGTTTCTCCGGAGCGGTGGGAAATAACCGCCGTGTACCCGGACCGGCGGGCCAGTCGGACCGCTTCCAGCGTTTCTGAAATCGTTCCGATCTGATTGGGCTTGATCAAAATGGAATTACCGCATCCCCATCCAATACCCTTTTTCAGCCGCTTTGTATTGGTAACAAAAAGATCATCGCCTACCAGCTGGATCCTGTTTCCCAGTTCCTTTGTCATATACTTCCATCCTTCCCAGTCCTCTTCATCAAGACCATCCTCAATGGAATATATGGGATACGTTTCACACAATTTCTTCCAGTGCTCTGTCAGCTCTGAAGAGGTAAACTTTTTTCCGCACTTGGGAAGAATATATTCTCCCGTCCTTTCCCCTTTCCATTCGCTGGCCGCCGCATCCAAAGCAAGCACAAAATCCCTTCCCGGCTCGTATCCGGCCCGTTTTACCGCCTCTAAAATACAGAGGATTGCTTCCTCATCGCTTTCAAGATCCGGAGCAAATCCCCCTTCGTCGCCTACAGCAGTAGCCAGCCCCTTTTCTCTTAAGAATGCGGCTAAGGCATGAAACACCTCCGCGCACCAGCGCAGTCCTTCCCTGAAGCTTTCTGCTCCTGCGGGCATGATCATAAATTCCTGTACGTCAACCGTATTTGCCGCATGGGCTCCTCCGTTTATAATATTCATCATGGGAAGCGGCATGCAGCCCGCATTGACGCCTCCCAGAAAACGGTACAGCGGAAGTCCCAGGGCATTGGCCGCTGCCGCTGCACTGGCCATAGATACCGCCAAAATGGCATTGGCTCCCAGCTTTGACCGGTCTGCTGTGCCGTCTGCCTTGATCATGGCATGATCCACCTCATAAATATTACAGGGATCCATCCCCCGCAATATTGCATGGATATCTGTACGGATATGTTCTGCTGCCTTTAAAACACCTTTTCCGCCAAATCGGTCCAGATCGTGATCCCGCAGCTCCAATGCTTCAAATTCTCCGGTGGAAGCGCCGCTGGGAGCTGTTCCCCGGCCCATAGTCCCGTCTGTCAGATGGACCTCTGCTTCTACCGTAGGATTTCCCCTGGAATCCAGAATTTCTCTTCCTGTAACAGATGCGATTTCCAAACGTTTCATATTCCTTTTCCTTTCCCACAGTCTATTTTACCGGATTTTTGTCTTTTATTTATCATTCTATTGCATTTTTCACAATAACAGGGTACAATATCTACACAAAATTTTTCTGATATAAAAAATATTTTTGCATTTCAACAGATCTGGGAGGTATGGTACCGTGAATTTTTACAAAAATGTAAAAAACTATCTTATTTTTTCTGCCGGTGTGTTGATCAGCTCCCTGGGGATCGGTTTTATCACCAGAGCTGGTCTTGGGACTTCTCCCATATCCGGCATACCTTTTATCCTGAGCCTGGTTACGGCTCCCTCCATGGGTGTCTATACCTTCTGTTTTAATATGCTCTTTGTACTGGGAGAAGCACTGATCCGCCGCAGGTTTTCCTTTATGCAGGCGATGCAGATCCCGGCTGCCCTGCTGTTTTCCCTCTGCATTGACGCCGCTCTCTTTATCATCCCCACACAATATGGAGGAGCCTATATAAATTCCATCATCTATCTGGCAATCGGCTGCATTGTCATGGCCTTTGGCATCTCTTTGGAAATACGGGCCAATGTGATCATGCTTCCCGGAGAAGCTCTGGTACGGGCTATTTCCCAAAGGTTCAGATATCCCTTTGGAAATGTAAAGGTGATCTTTGACAGCACCCTTACCCTTATAGCCGTGGTTCTTGCCTTCCTTTTCTTTCACCGGTTAAACGGTGTACGGGAAGGAACCGTCTTTTCCGCCCTGGCAACGGGACAGATTGTCACATTTTTCTCTTTCCTGCAGAAAAAATTTTACCATTTAAAAAATTCCCATCATCCCGCCGATCCAGTACACGGCTCCTAACGCCCAGCTTGCAAGAACCCCGTAGAGGATCACCGGGCCTGCAATGGTAAAAAATCTTGCATCCCACGCCAAATACTTCTCCCTCTGCGTGAAACTCAATAGCCGGGGCCGCCACAGAATTGGCAAATCCGGTGATGGGAACAAGAGCGCCGGCTCCTCCAAAGGTTACCAGTTTGGGATAAATATTAAAGCCTGTGAGGAGAACACTGAGAAGGATCAGTGTCAGAGAGGTCCAGGCTCCTGCCGCTTCCTGCTCCAATCCCCGGCTGTTCATCAGCCAGTTATTTATAAACTGGCCCAAGGTGCAGATCAGGCCACCCGTAAGAAAGGCTTTTCCCAGAGTCGGCCAGAACGCATGAACCGGGGTGATGCGCTTTTACATATTCCTCATATTTCTTTTTATCAATTTCCATAATGACTTCCTCCTCAGCTAAACGGCCAGTCCCTTCCAGAAATAAATCCAGGCCCCGGCAAACTTCCCTGCAGCAATGCCCAGTATCAGATACTGCAGCCCTGCCGCCAGACCGATCCTGCGGCTCATGGCAGGAAGAGCCTTCAAAGTCTCTGCTAATGACATAGCCAGACAGCCGACAAAAACGCCGATGGAAAGGCCTGCTGCCGTTAAAAAAGCGTTCCGGGGCCTTTGCCCAGTATCATGGGGATTTCATAAATGTCTGCTGCATTTCCCAAAATCCCTCCTGCTATAATCCATTTTTCATACAGACGCGCCTTTTTCCCGGTGTTTGTCCGCCCCATAAGACGGACAAACACACCGATCATAGCTAAAAAGGCATATACACCTGCAGCGATCACGCCTCCTGCACAGATCCCAAAAAAGATAAGGAACGCATATTTAAGAAATGTCAATCTTTTTCTCCTTCCTCTGTGCATTATCAATGAGGGTTTTACTGATGTTTTCCTCGTAAAGCCGCATTTCTACCTCCAGAGGAGTCGGATCTGTATTCACCTTGCCGGCAGAAATATGGTTAAAGAACACCATGATCCCAAGAGACAGCCCCACACAATAGCTTGCCTCCAGCACAGTAAAGCCCGCTGCCTCATACCCCATCACCAGACGATAGATCTCATGAAATACGCTGGTGACGCTCACATCATTATTAAATGTCATAATAGCAAAGGCCGCTCCAAAAAAACTGATCAGGCAGATACAGGCTGTCTTACACCACTGCCGTCCATAGGCAGGAGGAGCGGCCGGCTTGTAGGCAATGATAAAGTCTGTCTTTCCCATATGCTCCACTTCAATCCCCGGATCCAGAGCCTCCAGCTTTTTGGTCACATCCAGAGCGCTCATCACATACCGATGGGCTTCATCTGAGCGCACGGTCATGATCCTGCATACGCTGCATTTATTCTGTATATTCTGATCCCGGCAGTAGACCTGGGCAACATCCTTTAAAAGAATATCTTTGTGGGTCAGTTCCGTAATCTCATCCAGCTTTACATAAACCGTATGGGTCATATTCATACCCCCTGACATTTTTGAATATAAACCATCACTCCCTCGTTCTCGTATCCTTTGTCTCTGATCCCCCAGACTGCATACCACGCAAAAACGCCCAAAAGAATCGCTGCTGCTGCCAGAATGCCGATGATCCACTTATATTTTCCTGATTTCATGCGTCTCACATCCTTTCCGGTTTTGATGCATCATCAGCGGACAAGGATGATTTCGTCTGCCTTTATCCGCTGATGGTAGTATGGGTTTTTTTATCGTTTCTATTCAACTATTTTTCAGCTGCTTCCCTCCTCATAGCGTTTCCGCATCTCCTTTAAGATCCGTTTTTCCAGACGAGAAACCTGTACCTGAGAAATGTTAAGCGCCTTTGCTACCTGAGTCTGAGTCTGGCTGTAAAAATACCTTCTCAATATGATTTCTCTGTGCTGGTCTGTGAGTCCTTCCATCAGTTCCTTTAAAACAAGATGGTTTAACAGTTCTTCGTGGCTGTCATGCTCCTCCTCCAGCCGGTCCATCAAAAGCAGTTCCTTGTCACCGCTGTTTCCCAATGGCTTATAGAGGGATTCCACCTCTGCCGCCGCCTCCAGGGACGCTGCTATCTCCTCACGGCTGGCCCCTGTTTTCTCTGCAATCTCTTCAATGGTAGGCTCCCGTCCCAGTATTTTAGTCAGCTCTTCTGCGGCATTTCTGGCCTTAAAGCCCAGCTCCTTAACGGAACGACTTACCTTTATCATTCCGTCATCTCTCATAAAACGCCGGATTTCTCCTGCGATCATAGGAACCGCATAGGTGGAAAATTTCACTTCATAGTTGGTATCAAACTTATCAATGGCTTTCATAAGACCAATACTTCCAATCTGAAATAAATCTTCCAGCTCGTATCCTCTACCTGCGAACCTGCGGACAATGCTCCACACCAGTCCTGTATTTTCCGTTACCAGCCGGTCTCTGGCCGCTTTATCCCCTTGGTGGGCGTTCTGGATCTGCCTGATGGTCTCTTCCATGGGCGTCACCTGCCGATATATTTTTTCATGGTGACCTTTGTTCCGCATCCGGCCTCTGATTCCACTGTGATCTCATCCATAAAGGCTTCCATAAAAGCAAAGCCCATTCCAGACCTCTCTCCTGATCGGTCTGTGGTATACATGGGTTCCATGGCCTTTTTTATATCTTCTATTCCGGTTCCCTGATCAGTCACTTCTACGGTCAGGCTCCGTTCTGTGCGGTCTGCCGTCAGCTCCATAACTACCGTTCCACACTTCTCTCTATAGCCGTGGATCACTGCATTGGTAACAGCCTCCGATACCGCTGTTTTCACATCATCCATCTCTTCCAGTGTAGGGTCTAAACGGCTCATAAACACAGCCGCCACCACTCTTGCAAACTCCTCATTGCTGGAACGGCTTTCCATTTCCAGCCTTATATGCTCTCTGTCCCCTTCCATATCCTGTACCTCCTTTTTATTTCAATGCTCCCACTGCCTGCTCCCTGCTTTCATATCCTTCCATCAGCCTGCAGATCCCGCTCAGTTCCATGAGTCTTCGCACCCGTCTGGATGCTCTGCAGTAGCATACGCTTCCCCGGCTGGCTTTCATCTCCTTATATCGGTTTAACAGCACTCCGATTCCTGAAGAATCCATAAATTCCGTTTTTTCAAAATCAAAGATAATCCTCCTGACACAGTTTTCCTCCAGCATCAGATCCGTGTCCGTTTTCAGTTTCCTGCAGTTGTGGTGATCCAGCTCCTTGGGCATATGGATGATCAGCGTATCCTCATATGCCTCATATGTAATTGTTCCTGCGTCCATCCCATTTCCTCCTTCTTCTCTTTTGGGCAGATATTTTCTATAACAAAAAAGGCAGAAGGTACGATCCTGTGATCCATTTCTTCTGCCGTAAAAAGTGTATTTTATTTAATAGCCTCTTGCATTTCTGGCCCGCTCTGCATACTCTGTATCGCCATGCTCGCCTACCACCTTGTCAAAGAGTGCGTTTGCATTTTCCGTATCTCCCGCATCCTGATAGAGACGCCCTGCATAAAACATAGCCTCAGGGTTGTCAGGCCTTATTTTTAAGCTTGCAAGGAAATACTCCTGAGCCTGGGTCTTATTTCCGCCATTCCAGAGCTGCAGTCCCTTATCAACCAGCGTCTGGTAGATGCTTCCTGTCATCTCCTGACGTATATTATCCACAATCCCCTGAATATTCGCATCCTCGATCAGATCAAAGCTGGACTCGGCAAAGGTCTTTGCCGCCGATACCATATCCCCGGTGCGGTAGGACTGGAGCACCCAGATGAGGCTCTGATACTGGGCAATAATACTGGTGTTGCCGGTTGTGAGCGTATCCAGCTGCTCCTGTACCTCTGCCATCTTGGCTTCGATATCCTCATTTTCCTGCGCCAGAATATCATTTTCCTGATTGGCGCTGTTTAATTTCTGCATATAGACCATCAGCTCATCATCACGCTGGCGGTTCAGGCGGTTTTCCACTGCCGGGAGCACCAGCACATAAAAGGCCACCAGGCCGAAGATCAGGCCCAGGATAATGTGAAACACCGTAGAAAGCCCCGTAGACTCTTTATAGGTGTTGGGGATGATCACATCATCATCCTCCATCTGTCTGTGGGAAAATGCCTTTACCATCCGGCGCTTTTCCGCCTCGGCCCGTCCCGTATTCTGCTTTACAATGGACATATAGTAAAGCGCCTTGGAATTGCTCTTATCAATCTGGAGGATCTTATACAGAGAGCGGCCGGCCTTATTATAATCCTCCCGCCTCATATATAAAAGAGCCAGAAGAAGATGGGCTTTGACAAAATGGGGCTTGGCTGATACCACTCTGGCAAGCTGCAGGGCCGCCAGATCATCGCTGCCGTTCTGGGCATGCCACAAGGCCTGGTTAAAGGTCTTTACTGCCTGGCTTTCCGCTTCTAACTGTCCCGGCTTTCTCTGGATCCGTTCCAGATAATGATCTGCCAGATTATTTTCCGGCTGCAGGCTCATACTGATAACCCACTGCACCAGAGCATCCGCCACCTCGCCGTTCTCGTAGTAGATCAAACCCCAGCAGATTTCTGGCGTCGATCTGGTATTTGCAGAAATGAAGGCTCTTTTTCAGGCACTGGGCCGCTCCGGAAAGATCCCGTATCCTTGCTTTCTCCAGACCCAGGTTTATAATTAGCTGTTGGCAATCTGTCTGTTTTTTGCCTCAATCTCCATCACCGTCTTTTCCCGTCTCTTTCCCGGATCATCTCCATCATAATATCCGTCATATCCGTAAGATCGCTTTTCACAATGGCGTCCTCTACCGCCTCTACATCCAGACTGGGTTTAAAGCGCTGGATCTCCTCTTCAAAATCGATCATGTATCTTCTCTCCTTTCCATGCCTTTAAGCTGTACCTTAAGCTCCCCGATCAAATACAGGGAGCCTGCGCAGAATAAGAGCTCATCTCCTGCCTGCTTCTTCATCTCCCGCAAAGCTTCCCCTGCGGTTTCAAAGGCTCTCACCGGCCCTTTATATGCCTGCGAAAATGCTTCTGCCAGAACCTCTGTGTCCATGCTCCGGCTGCTGTCTATATGTACCACACCGATCCCCGCCCAGGAAATCCCCTCACAGAGCAGCCGGGCCATAGCCCTGTAATCCTTGTCCGATACGGCGCCAAATAGCAGATACGCCTTTTTTTTCTGCCGGGCAGCCATAGATGCGGCTGCCTGAATAAAGGCTTTTATGCCGCCCGGATTGTGGGCTCCGTCCAGATACAGATTTTCTCCAGCCCGCTCCATACGCCCGGCCCAGCGGGCAGTCCGTATCCCCTCTGTAATCTGAGCCTCTGTCAGACGGAACCCCCTTTCTCTCTGCCCTAAAACAACCGCTGTTTTCACAGCCAGCATGGCATTTTCTGCCTGATAAGGTGCTTCAAAGGGAATTTCAAGCACCAGAGGGCCTGCCGCGGCAAACGCCTGAGCAGCTTCTCCCTCAGCTCTTATAGAAAGTCCTTGATCTTTGGTTTCCAAAATGGAAAAATCTCCCTTTCCCACCGGATATGCCTTTGATGCCATCTGTACCGCTCTCTCACGGATCACCTCAGAAGCCTCAGGCACGGTATCATCGTAGATCACAGGAACCTGCCTTTTTATGATCCCTGCCTTCTCTCCTGCAACCGCTTCTATGGTATCTCCCAGGTACATGATGTGATCCAGACTGATGGAGGTAATCACACAGGCCAGGGGATTCTCAACCACGTTGGTAGCGTCCAGGCGGCCTCCCAGCCCGGTTTCCAAAATCACAAGCTCCGGCGTTTCATCTGCAAACAGCGCCATTGCCATATAAAAAAGAAACTCAAAATAGCTGGGGTGGGAATACCCCTTTTCTTTCATGATATTTACAGTCTCAAGAACCGTCTCAAAGGCAGCCTGAAGCTTCCCGGGCGAAACCATTTCATTATTTAACAAAAACCGTTCCCGGACGGTTACCAGATGAGGAGAGATAAAGGTTCCGGTGCGAAAACCGGCGTTTCTGTACAAAGAGGTAAGAAAGGCGCACACAGAGCCTTTTCCGTTAGTTCCCGCCACATGAATGATGGAAAGCTTCCTGTCCGGGTCTCCCATTTCATGCAGAAACGCTCTTATATCTGTAAGAGAATGTTTTTCCCTGGTCCACATGGGAATCTTCTCTAAGTATTCTTCTGCCTGCATCATTACTCATCCTCCTGCCTGTTCCCTCTATTTTAAATGATTTTCCCCAAAGTTTCAACATCATGTTCTCGCCCTGCTTCGCCAGGAAGCGACAGCCTTCTTTCCTAACCTGCAAAGACAGAGATCAGTACCGGAACTGCAAAAGAGCAGAGCATTCCGTTTAAAACCGACAAAACAACCGTTTCTTCATTGGTATATTTTAGCATCACAGGAAGGGTGGTATCTTCGCTGGTCGCCCCGGCAGGCGCAATACAGGTAAGGTCATTGAGCTTAAGGGAGATCAGGGGAATCAGGAAAAAAGAAAAAATTTCCCGCATGAGATTGCTCATAAAGGCAATGCTTCCCAGCTTTGCCCCTCCCAGCTCGCTGATCGCCGCCCCGGCCAGACTGTACCAGCCCATTCCGCTGGCAATGGCAGTTCCCTGTCCCACCGGAATTTTAAGAAGCAGGGAACAGATGATCCCCCCCACAATGGAACCGGCTATAATTCCTGCGGGAATGATAAATATTTTAATATGGTATTCCCTGATCTTGCTTAAAATCCCCCGGTGCATCCCAATGCTGATGCCGACAAAAAACATCAGGGCATACAAAACTCCGTCCGTGTTCTTTAAGATCAGGGAAACAGCCGGAATATGAAAGCCAAAAATCCCGTAGGCAAGTCCTCCTAAAAGGGATATGAACGTAAACAGAATAATCATTTTTCTTTTTTCCCCCTGGTTTCATACTTCTTTCTTCCCATAAAATTCCGGGTCAAAATGTATACAAAGACAATGGAAAAAAATGGTGGGAAAGGCAAAAAATGAGGAAGCTGGCGCCTCCCAGGGAAAGAAATTCCCGGACAAAATTTTCTCTCTGCCCCAGCGTTCCATCCCATTGCGAAGATCAGAACAAAGGTACAGGCAAGGGATAAAAGCTCATTTACCTTCTTTATCCTGCCGGACCGAAACAGCCGTCCCACCAGGATTCCCATACACATGATCAATTAAAATATCCACCGGATGTACTTCCTTTCTGTTTTGCTGATAATCTGCAAAGGGGCCGCCGCAAACTGCGCGGCAGCCCCGGTTATGACGGGATCTGTTATTTTTACAAGCTGTGCCAGACGGGCCTTTACCTGCTCCATCATCTGGGTATATTTCTCCAGCTTTGCACGCTCCTCGGCAATCTTTGCCTCAGGCGCACGGCTTACGAATTTCTCATTATTCAACATGCCGTTGGAACGGGCCAGCTCGCCGTTTAAGCGCTTCTCTTCAGCCTTTAAACGCTCGATCTCCTTTTCGATGTCTACCAGTTCTGCAAACGGCATATAGATCACTGCCTTGTGGATCACTGCGGATACGGCGTCCTCGCCGATGCCTGCCTTATCCTTCTGAAGGATTACCTCTCCTGCATAGCCTAAGGTGGCAAAGAAGCTGCGGCTATGCTCAAAGATACCTAAAATATCCTCATCCTCAGATACAACATAAACGGTCGCTTTCTTGCTTGGCGGCACGTTCATGGAAGTGCGCACATTTCGGATGGCTCTTACGGCAGCCTTGATGGTCTCTACGGCCTGCTCCTCAGAGGCGAAGTTCCATTTTTCCTCATACAGCGGCCAGGAAGACAGCATAATGGTCTCCTCTTCCTCCTGCAGGTTGCAGAAGATCTCCTCTGTGATGAAGGGCATAAATGGATGAAGAAGCTTTAATGCCTGGATCAAAACGTGCTTCAAGGTCCAGAGAGCGGCAGCCTTTGTATCGTCTGCTTCATTGTACAGTCTTGGCTTTACCATCTCAATGTACCAGTCGCAGAACTCCTCCCAGATAAAGTCGTAAACCTTCTGAAGAGCAATTCCCAGCTCATACTTGTCCAGATTTTCCGTTACATCCTTTGATAAGGTATTTACCTTTGAAAGGATCCACTTATCTGCCAGCGTAAGCTGATCCTCTGTAACGCCGGACAGGTCGGAAGCTTTTTCAATGTTCATCATGATAAAGCGGGAAGCATTCCAGACCTTATTTGCAAAGTTTCGGCTGTTCTCCACACGCTCCCAGTAGAAACGCATATCATTTCCGGGTGCATTTCCCGTAATCAATGTCATACGCAGGGCGTCTGCGCCGTATTTGTCAATTACCTCCAGAGGATCAATGCCGTTTCCAAGGGACTTGCTCATCTTGCGGCCCTGGGAGTCTCTTACCAGTCCATGGATCAAAACAGTGTGGAAGGGCTCTTTTCCGGTCTGCTCAAGGCCTGAGAATACCATACGGATTACCCAGAAGAAGATAATATCATATCCCGTTACCAGCACATCTGTGGGATAGAAGTAATCCAGATCTTCTGAGTTCTTTGGCCATCCAAGAGTGGAGAAGGGCCATAAAGCAGAAGAAAACCAGGTATCCAGCGTATCCTCATCCTGTTTAAAATGGCTGCCGCCGCACTTGGGGCAGGTATGGGGCGCTTCCTTTGCTACAACCGTTTCTCCGCAGTCCTGGCAGTAATAGGCCGGAATCCGGTGCCCCCACCAGAGCTGTCTGGAAATACACCAGTCACGGATATTTTCAAGCCAGTGAAGATAGGTCTTTCCAAAGCTTTCCGGCACGAACTTTAACCGTCCGGATTTTAAAGCTTCAATGGCCGGCTTTGCCATCTCATCCATGCGCACAAACCACTGCTGTTTTACCATAGGCTCTACGGTAGTCTTGCAGCGGTCGTGGGTACCTACATTGTGGGAATGGGGAACCACCTTTACCAGAAGTCCCTGATTCTTTAAGTCCTCTACCATGGCTTTTCTGGCCTCGTAGCGGTCCATGCCAAAGTATGGGCCCGGTACATTTACTGTGGCATCGTCATTTAAAATAACGATTTCCTCTAAACCATGGCGCTTTCCTACCTCGAAGTCATTGGGGTCATGGGCCGGAGTAATCTTTACGCAGCCGGTTCCAAACTCCTTATCTACGTATTCATCTGCAATAACAGGAATTTCACGGTCGGTTAAAGGCAGCTTTAACATCTTGCCTACAATATCCTTATACCGCTCGTCCTCCGGATTGACAGCCACAGCCGTATCGCCAAGGAGCGTCTCCGGACGGGTGGTTGCAATCTCAACAAAGCGGCCCGGCTCTCCCACTACGGGGTAGTTGATGTGCCAGAAGAAGCCGTCCTGTTCTACGTGCTCTACCTCCGCGTCGGAGATAGAGGTCTGGCATACAGGACACCAGTTGATGATGCGGGAACCCTTGTAGATGTATCCTTTCTCGTAGAGTTTTACAAATACTTCCAAAACTGCGTCGGAGCAGCCTTCGTCCATGGTAAAGCGCTCTCTGTCCCAGTCGGCAGAAGAACCCAGCTTGTGAAGCTGCTTTACGATCCGGGTGCCGTACTCCTCTCTCCACTTCCAGCACTCCTTTAAGAAGCCGTCTCTTCCCAGGTCTTCCTTGGAAACGCCTTCTTTTTTCAGCTTGTCAATGACCTTTACCTCGGTAGCAATGGCTGCATGGTCTGTTCCCGGCTGCCATAAAGCCTCATAGCCCTGCATTCTCTTATAGCGGATTAAAATATCCTGCATGGTATTGTCCAGAGCATGGCCCATGTGAAGCTGTCCTGTGATATTTGGCGGCGGCATCACAATGGTAAAGGGCTTTTTGCTGCGGTTTTACCTCTGCATGGAAATATTTTCCATTCAGCCATTTTTCATAAAGACGATCCTCAATGGCCGCCGGATCATATGTCTTTTCCAGTTCCTTCATATATATCCTCCTTTTTTCCTATGAAATAAAAAACGCCCTCTGCCTCTTCCTCTAAGGAAAAGCAAAGGGCGATCATCTCGCGGTACCACCTTTGATTCTGCCATATGGGCAGTAAGCCTGCCCGGCAATCTCTGTCCCCTTAACGCGGGAAATACGGGAAAAACTACTAAAGGGAAGCTGATTCCCCCGTTGGCCCTTCGGCTCAAAAGCTACCTTCCGCACCTTCCTCCGGGGCCGCCTTTCAGCCTTCGGACTGCCCTCTCTGCCGGTTCCCTGTACGTACTCCTCTTTTTCACAGCCATTTTCTTTTCATCTGTTGTCTGCATTTAAGCATAAATAGATTTCACTGTTTT
>ENA-OQAB01000268-OQAB01000268.1-human-gut-metagenome-genome-assembly--contig:-NODE-268-length-29907-cov-4.993653_pt1 | contig 29907 bp, 26 predicted proteins | sample MGYA00242490_ERZ504517 | MGnify/ENA primary metagenome ERZ504517 (study PRJEB26092, sample SAMD00036298) | human gut metagenome | host: Homo sapiens | study: EMG produced TPA metagenomics assembly of...
GAGAATATCCGTTTTGACGTGTACGTCACCATGAAGAAGGATGTGACGGATGAAGAGGAAAAGGGTGAGGAGATGAAAGTGGCATCTGCTACCTTCTCGGAGAACCCATTTATCCTCAAGAAGAATTCCTCTGTCCGGCAAACGTTCACCTTTACGCCGGATAGCCAGCTGGTCAAAAATCTTGACCTTTCCAGGTCAGCAGTGTAAGAATCGGGCTGAGTCAGGAAATAAATTGAGCGCGGTGTAGTTATCATATAGTGAAAGAAAGGATTTTTGAAAATATGCCGAAGAAAAATCTCCGGGACCATACTACCCGGGAAATCATCGCATTTTCTCTGCTGCCGTTTGGCCTATTGACAATCCAGACGCTGATTAACACGGCGCTGAATATGTACCTGACCGACGTGCTTGGCTTAACGCTCGCCATGACCGGCGTGGTGCTTTCCGCCACAAAGGTATGGGATGCGGTCAACGATCCAATGATGGGCCTGATTGTCGATCGGACTCGTACCAAGCGCGGCAAATGCCGCCCCTATATTCTCTGGACAGTGATCCCGGTCGTGCTGACGACCTCAATGCTGTTCTTCCCTGTAAACTTTGGGCAAAAAGGCAATTTTGCCTATGCGATCATCGCCTACCTGCTGTATTACACGGCTTATACGGCTTTGGATATCCCCTACCAGGGCCTGACGCCGCTGGTGTTCCCGGAGAGCAAAAAGCGTGTTAAGGCGATCTCCGTGAGCAATATCGTCGGCTCGATCGGCACGATCTTGCCGTCCGTTCTCTTCTTTACCATCGCGGGCCTGTGGGGCAACCAAACCGTTGAGCAGGAAAAAACAGGCTATTTTATGGCGGCGCTGATCTTCTCCGTAATGGCGGGTATTTTTATTGCCTCCTCCTATTTTGGCATTAAGGAAAAGGTCTATGTTAAGCCGGAAAAAACCAATTATATTAAAGGGCTCAAGATCGTGTTCAGCGATAAGAAGATGGTGATCCTGGTTGTGGTAGCCTTTTTTTCCGCAATTGCGAATCTTGGCGCTATTTTCCTGCCTTACTTCGCAAAATGGAATTGCATCGGCGTGTTGCCGATGGATCAAATCACCGGCTTTTTAAACAACTTGATCTACAAGCTGATCCATGTGGAGGTGAACATCAACCTTACAAACGAAGGGTTGCTTACTCCGCTGCTTCAGATCGGCAGCGGCATTTCCTACATGCTGTCGATGGCGATCATTCCGCCGCTGCTCAAGAAGATGAGCAAAAAAACACTGTGGATCTGGATGTCTCTGCTCGGCGCGGTGGCCGATATCCTGACCTTTATCATCGGCATGTATGTCATCCCGTATAATACGCCTGCGGGCCTCGTCACCTATATTGTGCTGCGCTTCTTCACCAATTTCCCGGTTGGGATGACGGTGGTGCTTTTGATCGCCATGTTCTCCGACCTGGTCGACAACCTGGAGATGAAGAGCGGCGAGCGGCTGGAGGGCACGGTTTTCTCCTTCCGCAGCCTGATCAACAAGATTTCCATCGCGTTGTTTAATGTGATCGTGCTGGCGATCGTCAACGGCTTTGGCTATATGGTAGGCGATAAGATTACCTCCGGCGGTGGGCTGATGCTCGGCATGACCTCCATGAGCCAAAACTACACTGTGCCGCTGACCGGTACGCATTATGAGACGGTGCTTACAGCAATCTTCTTTATGCTCACGGGCCTTGGGGCAATCGGCCTGATTTTGCAGGCGTTGCCGATGTTCTTCTACAAGTTTGATGAGAAAAAATTTGAAAAGGAAATAGCCTCCTTCCGCGAGGAGAAGGAAAAGAAGCTTCAAGCGGAGATTGAAGCTGCTGAAGCGTTGGAAGGCGTGGAGTTTGAAGGCTGATCTCCCCTCTCCCTTCAGAAATTGATTAAACTGCCAAATGAGCTGTTGCAGAATGCCGAGCATTTTGCAACAGCTCATTTTTTAGGGATGTGGCGCAGCAACGAAAGAGCTCCATATCGTTGTTAAGGCATTTATGTATGAAGTGGGTCGGTTGAGGCCATGGCCGCCTCGCGCTCATGGCGTTCAATGAGCTCCCGCTCTACCTGTTCCTTTTGCCGTTTGGAATAACGGATGCAGAGGAAGGGGATGAGATATAACAGGGAGCCGAGTGCCGGCAACAGCATAAACAGCGGCCACTGGGCAGTGAAATACTGCGGCGAAACGGCTTTCAGCTGGGCCACGGAGAGCTTGCCGTCGAAATGCAGGTAACTGAGCACCTTGCCGCAGAAATAGAGCTTGATGGAATCCAGCAGCTTGTTCGTCAGATTCTGCATGGAGAAGCTGATGCCTTCTGTCCGCTTGCCGGTCTTCCACTCCGCGTAGTCGACCGAATCGCACAGAATGCTGCGTTGCGCGATGCCGACCATGTTGTTTGGAATCGCGCCGATGCTCATGAGCACCATCACAGCGGAGATCTGGCCGAGCGTTTGGTAGCCAATGAAAAAGGCGATGCAGCGGGTGACGATATTGGTCACCTTTGCAATGATGATCACATTGCGCATGCCGCCCAGCTTCTTGGCGAAGGTGGTGGCGAAAAACATGCTCAGGGAGCCGAATATGTTGATGAGAATGCCGTAAATAAACTGGGCCGTCTGCCCGTTGATTTCGATGGAGCCAATCTGGTAGGAGGTGCAGTATTCAAAGAAATAAATCCAGGGGATCGCGCCGTCAAAAAAGCTGACCACCTGCGCGAGCAATAGGAGGATCAAGATTTTATTGTGCCGCAGGTCGGCGAGATCGCGCAGAAAAGGCTGCTTTTCTTCTTTTGTATAGGCAACACGTTCCTTCGTTTTAGCGGCCAGGGCCGATAACAGCTCGCCCCCAAAGCCGAACACGATGCCATAGCAGAGGAACTGCTGGCTCAGGCTGATATTCAGCTTTTCCCCAATGCCCAGCAGCATGGGGATCACGCCCACAATCCCCATGCCCGCGCCCGCGCCGATGTTCAGCCATTGCGAGACCCGGCCGCGCTCCGCGGAGTGCGGGGAGATCAGGGACATGGTGCCCCACAGGGCCGTATCCTGAAAGGAATAGGTCAGATCCCAGAATAAATAAATCAGCAGGAATGCAATGATGGAGCCGGTTTCTCCAAAACCGAAATTGACAAACAAAAGCGCCGTCAGCAGGCCGATCACAACGGGCAGCTTGCCGAGGAACGGGTGCAGCTTCTGGCCGGGCTTGTATTTGCGCCGGTCGATAATCACTCCGACGAGCGGATCATTGAGTGCGTCCCATATTCTGGATACACTTGTGACTTTACCAACGTGATCCGGGTTCATGTGCAGCACATTGGTGCAAAAATAAAAAATCCATTGGCCTACAATGCCATAAGCCGCGTTTTGCCCGGCAAGTGCCGCCGAATAGGATAACAGCTCCCGATTCGGGACATTCCCCTCCTCCGCATCCTTGCTGAAGAAAAACTTCAACGGGTTCAGGCTGCGTTTTGGCCTGTCTTCCATTTCATAATCTTTCAATGATACCGCTCCCCTCATCATATTGTGTTGATAACTTGTAGTATATATTACCATAAAACTAATTAGATTTCAATTTAATTTTAGATAATACGATTGAGATCCATCAAGCCGCAAGCGAGCAGCATTTGCAGCTTTGTTAAGACTGATCTATGGCGGAAATCTATGAAAATTTGACCGATAAGCCAAGGGCGCCATGAAAAGCATAAGTCGCCCCGAATCCCTGGATAATACAATAAATTGAAATAAAAAATGGGCCGGGGTTTTTATCCGGCCCATCTGTTTTATTGCATTGATTCGGGAACCAAATTCGGCGTTAAAAGATGGGGCAGCGCTGGATGAGCTCTCCCAATATTTTTTCACGAGCTGATAGCCATAAAGCAGCGCGTTGTCGATCGTGCGCACTGCGATCAGGTCTACCAGCAGGCAGCCGCCGTCATCCGGCATGATATCGCCGTATTTGACGAGATAGGTGTTGTAATTCCATGCGTCGTTCTCATCGATGACAAACATGCGCATGCTGCGGTTGAGCCCGTCTCCATAGAGGTTGAAGCCGCAGCCGGCGTTGTAGCCGAGCGTAATACCATCATCCGTTTTGCCGACCATGTTGTTGGTATGGTCATGGCCGAAGAACGCGCCCGCGATATCGCCCTGCTTGAGCCAGCTTGCATACTGCCCGTGGTCTTTATAGCAGCAGCAGGGGCCTTCTTTCACGTTGCCCTCCGCCTTCGTCTCATCAACGACATACCATTTTAGAGATCTGGTGCCATAGCCGCGCACCGAACCAATCACGCCGAAGGGAACCTCTTTGAGCAGGTGATAGATCTGCGGCACGGGGATGTGCTGGAATAGCAGCGAGGGAACAGGCTCCCCGCCATTTTCCGCCTTTAAGGCGTTGCCGGTCTGCTCATACCATTCTATCTGATTCTGATGCACGCCGTCATAGTTGCCGTTTTCATCATAGTCATTGGAATCCATCATATAGACGTTAAAGGCCACACGGCTGCCGTCGCTTGACAGGATCGGCAGGTTGTAGGTGCCCACGCCGTCGAGCGCCTCGCCCTCGTCGATTGCCAAGCAGTTATCATAGGCCATAAACATGGCCACTGGTCTTCCTTTGTGGTTACCTTGGATTCCCCCATCATGATTGCCGAAGACAACAGCAAACGGAATGCTCGCGCCACCAGCGGCTGAATGATCTTATCGATTGCAGTGCGAACTTTCTCGACCGTGGATCCAACCCATTTGCCTGCGATGTTGTCTCCTGTGAATACGACGAGATCCGGCCTCTCCTGATCGAGAGAAGCGTTGATGAAATTGAGCATCCTCTGATCCGCCTTATCAGTATCCTGCGTGTCGGAGATCATCATAATTTTGAATTTGCCGTCCTGATGGAATTGCAATGCGGCGCCCTTTTTCGTGGTGCTCACCGAGGCCGCGGAGGCCATAGGCGTCATGATGGCGGCCAGCAGGCTCAGCGCCATCATGATCGCAACAATTTTCTTCTTCAATGCAGTTGTCCCCCTTCTCTTTTCAAAAACAGATAAGCATCTGTTTGGCAATTATAATATGAAAACCATACATCAGATAAAACTTATTGTCAATATTTTATAAAAATATTTTTACATAAATTTAATCATTCCCTTGCGCATCCTGCGGAGGTCAGGCGATCTGTCTTTCCCTATGGAAATCAATCTTGGTTTCAAAACTAGGCCTATCCGCAGGGAGGGACTGCGTTCGCCCTTGCGGAACGCAGTTTACAAAACGCTAAAATGGATTTTCCTCGTTTTCTCTTTCCGGGGTTGCTCTTTTTTCTTGAAATTGATATGATAATCACTCAGAAAAAATTTCTATTTGATTCAGGAAGGGTAATCTTTTTATGGAACCAAAGCTTACATTACGCATTGCGAATTCTGATCTGCTGCCGGTACAAGGCCGCTATGCAGAACTATTAAACGCGCCTGATATGGACGGCGTGTTGACCGCCTGGCGCGGCGATACCGCAATCGCCCTGCTTGTGCTGCTCAGCGGCAATGAGCGCGTGGAGGGCGCTGCCGCCTGCGCGCAGCCCTTTGAGAATGGGGAAAATCAGATACCGCTTGAGGCTGTTTCCTGTACCTTCCTCGCGGAGACGAAGGCGTTTGTCGGCAATGGGAAAAAGGATAACGGCTCGAGGGAAAGCTTTCCGGATGTTCTATATGGCTCGGGGCCTGTCAGCATGGAGCCGGGCAGCGTGCAGGGGATTTTCGTATCCATAACGATCCCTGTAGATACCGCGCCAGGCGTATATCGGGGCACAGTCAGCGTGACGGCACAGGGGCTGGAAACGCCGCTGGAAAAACAGCTAACGCTTGAGGTGCTCGATATGGTGCAGCCTGCTCCAGAGGAATACCGATTTGATATTGAACTCTGGCAATATCCTTACCGCGTGGCGCAGTATTATGGGCTTGAGCCGTTTTCCCAGGCGCATCTGGAGGCGCTGCGCCCTCATTTGCAGAGGTATCGGGCGCTGGGAGGGCACGCCATCACGGCAAGCATTGTGGAGGAGCCATGGAATGGGCAGACCTATGGCGCCTATCCCTCTATGGTCAAATGGACGCGCCGGGCGGATAAAAGCTTTGCCTTTGACTTTACGGATTTTGATAGATGGGTGACCTTTTGCCAAGAGCTTGGCCTCGGGGATAAGATCGTCTGCTATAGCCTGATTCCCTGGGGCAACAAGGTGACCTATTATGATGAAAAAAAGCAAACAGTCCGATCTGCCGCACCGCGCCCCGGCACGAGGGGCTATAAAAAGCTATGGACGCCATTTTTGCAGGCGCTCTGTGCACATGCCAAAGAGAAAGGGTGGTATGACCGGATCTATATCGGCATTGATGAGCGCAAGCGCATGGAAAAAAGCCTATGACCTGATTGATGCCGTTACAGGCGCATATGGCGAGCCGCTGAAAAAAGCGGCGGCAATGGATCATTTCAGCGCAAAATATTTCCCGCTGATCGACCGCATGGCGAGCGTCAGCGTCGGTTCTGATCCGTTGAAAAAGGCGCTTGCGGATTACCGCACACTTGCACAGCGCCGCAGGGGGAAAAGCGGGTTGCAGACCACGGTTTATACCTGCGTCGGCCATTTCCCGAACAGCTTTACCTACAGTATGCCGGGGGAGAGCTACTGGAGCGTGTTTTTCTCCGCCGCGCAGGGGGCAAACGGTTTTCTTCGCTGGGCGTATGATGCGTGGGTGAAAGACCCGCTGCGCGACACAACGCACATCAGCTTTGAATCCGGGGATTGTTTCCTCGTCTATCCGGACGAGCCGGACGCTAAGCATCCGGAGACGAAATCGAGCTACCGTCTCGAAAAGCTCGCGCAGGGGATGCGCGATTTGAATAAGCTGCTGTTTCTCGCGGAACAGTCGCCTATGCTTCGGGAGAAGGCGGACCGCCTGCTTGAGCAGGTGAAAGTGGACTATACGCAAAAGGGCGAGGCTGTGGCGGATGAAAAAACGCGTGCGGCCCTGCCGGCGGATATGGAGGCACTGCGCCAAAGCCTGTGGGCGCTGACGAGGGAATATCTGGGTGGGAGAAACGGCTGACCGGCCCAGTTGGCAACAAAATGTTAGCGGATGGGATCAGGGCCCGCCGCATCGGAGAACGCGAGAGCAAAAGAGATTTTTAGAAAGATCGGCTGCAAGAGGCTCTGTGTCCTGTGGCCGTATTTTTCTCCAAATTTTCTTTTTTTCTTGTGATAGAATTGTAAAACTTGTTGACATTACGGCCGCTTTGCGGTAGAATAAATACAACAATTGAAGGAAGAAAATACGAGTGTATTTCTAGGAGATATGAGAATAGAAACTACTCCCGTTTAGCGGGGTGTGTTTTCTGTTCTTTTTTTCTGTGCTTGGGGGAGCACAGCATGCAAAATAATTATACTGGAAACAGAGGGAGGCCATCAGTTTGGGTAAGTATGTAATGGCGCTGGATCAGGGCACCACAAGCTCGCGGGCGATCGTATTCGACAAGGGCGGGCACATCCTTGCGAAGGCGCAGCGGGAATTTGAGCAGCTCTACCCCAATGCCGGGTGGGTGGAGCACGATCCAATGGAGATTCTCTACAGCCAGCTTCAATCGGTGGCGACGGTGCTCGCCTCCGGGGAGGTGGATGCCAGGGAGATCGCTGCAATTGGCATCACCAACCAGCGCGAGACGACGATCCTCTGGGATAAAACCACCGGAAAGCCAGCTTATAACGCGATCGTTTGGCAGTGCCGCCGCACTTCGGATTATTGCACACAGCTCAAAAATGAGGGCTTGGAGCCTTACGTGAGGGAGAAAACGGGCCTGATTATCGACGCCTACTTCTCGGCAACAAAAATTAAGTGGATTTTTGATAACGTTCCAGGAGTGCGGGAGTTGGCTGATGAAGGGAAGCTCCTGTTTGGCACGGTGGAAACTTGGCTGATCTGGAACCTGACGGGCGGAAAGGTGCATGTGACGGATTATTCCAACGCCTCGCGTACGATGCTGTTTGATGTTGACAATCTTTGCTGGGATGAGGTGCTTTGCAAGAAGTTCGATATTCCGATGTCAATCCTGCCCCGGCCAGTTCCCTCCAGCCAGGTGTATGGAACCGTGGCACCGGGCATCCTCGGCCTTGAGCAGATTGAGGGCGTGCCCATCAGCGGCGCGATCGGTGACCAGCCGGCCGCCCTGTTCGGCCAGGCTTGTTTTAAGCCCGGTCAAGCGAAAAATACATATGGTACGGGCTGCTTCCTTTTAATGAATACGGGCGACCGCAGAATTCGCTCCCAGTATAACCTGCTTTCCGGCGTGGCCTGGGGGTTGGATGGTAAGGTGGAATATTCGCTGGAAGGCAGTGCGTTCAACGCAGGCTCCGTGATTAAATGGCTGCGCGACGAGCTGCACATGATCGACACGGCGCGCCGTTGCGATGAGCTGGCGGAAAGCGTGCCGGATGCAAACGGCATGTATCTCGTGCCCGCCTTCACGGGCCTTGGCGCACCGTATTGGGATATGTATGCCCGCGGCTGCATCGTGGGCCTCACGCGCGGCGTCAACCGGGCGCATTTTGCCCGTGCCGTGCTGGAGAGCATCACCTACCAGATGACGGATTTGCTCGAGGCAATGATCAGCGATTCCGGCATTGAAATGAAGGATCTTCGCGTGGATGGCGGCGCCAGCGTGAGCAATATTATGATGCAGATTCAGGCTGATATGATCCAGGCTTCCGTTAACCGCCCGAAAACCATTGAAACCACTGCTTTGGGCGCCGCGTATCTGGCTGGGCTGGCTGTTGGCGTTTGGAAAGACCGTGACGATATTGAGCAGAACCGCGAGGTAGACCGCATATTTACCCCTGAGATGGATAAACCTACCCGTGACAAGTATTATGAGGGGTGGAAGCGTGCGGTTGGCCGCTCCCGTGATTGGGCGGAGCATTAAGCGGGGGCGAAGCGGGGAGATAGCGTTCCCTTTCACCATATATTTTCCATTCTGAATTATTATGAAAATGGAGTGATTCATCATGGCAAAAACCATCGTTGACTGGAAAACCATCAGCTCGTTTGTAACGGACGCATTCGTAGGCGTTGGCGTTCCGCGCGAGGATGCGGAGATTTGCACGGACGTACTGCTGGAGTCCGACCGCAGGGGCATTGAATCCCACGGAGTCAACCGTTTTAAGCCCATTTATATTGACCGCATTAATATCGGCATTCAAAACCCCGTTACCAATTTTGAAATCGTGAAGGAAACGCCTACCACAGCGGTCATTGACGGCCACGACGGCATGGGCCAGGTCATCGGCTATAAATCGATGAAAATGGCAATTGATAAGGCGAAAAAGTATGGTCTGGGCATGGTTGCCGTGCGCAATTCTTGCCACTATGGCATCGCTGGCTACTATGCGACGATGGCGACTAAGGAGAATATGATTGGCATCACGGGCACCAATGCCCGGCCCTCCATCGCCCCCACCTTCGGCGTGGAAAACATGCTTGGCACCAACCCTCTTACCGTTGGCATGCCTACGGATGAGGATTTTCCGTTTGTGCTCGACTGCGCTACCTCCATCACCCAGCGCGGCAAGCTGGAGTATTATTCCCGCATTGGGAAGTCTACGCCAGCGGGCATGGTCATCGGCCGCGACGGCACAGCAAAAACAGATACGGATGCGATCCTCAAGGAGCTCAACACCGGCGAAGCGGCGCTGGCTCCCCTCGGCGGCATCGGTGAAGAGATGGCCGGTTACAAGGGCTACGGCTATGCCACAGTGGTTGAGCTTTTGAGCGCTGCCTTACAGCAGGGCAACTATCTGAAAATGCTCACCGGTATCGGCGAGGGCGGTAAAAAAGTGCCTTATCATCTGGGGCATTTCTTTCTTGCAATTGACACGGAGGCCTTTGTGGGAGCGGAATCCTTCAAAAAAATCAGCGGGCGATATTTTGCGTGCGCTGCGTGCTTCTACCAGGGCGCCAGGCGAAGACCATATCTTCACCGCCGGCGAGAAGGAGTGGAACGTTTGGTGCGAACGCAAAGACAGCGGCGTGCCGATTAACGACGCGGTGCAGAAGGAGCTTTGCACAGTGCGCGACCAACTGGGCCTGACGCAGTATACCTTCCCCTGGGAAAAATAACAGAGCATTAGACATCATCTTAACCCCCTTAAGGGCGGGATATCCTTACCCGTATCCCGCCCTCCCCCCAAGTTGGTGGAAAAGGCGGTTTGTTTTACATCATCAATAATGGAGGAATTGTCACACATGGATTACGCGAAGGAATCACTGAGGCTTCACTATGAATGGAAGGGCAAGCTGGAAGTTACGCCCCGCGCGAGCGTGAAAACGAAGGAGGAGCTCTCCCTCGCTTACACGCCGGGTGTTGCGCAGCCCTGCCTGGAGATCCAGAAGGATATAAATAAATCCTATGATCTCACACGCCGCTGGAATACGGTAGCCGTCGTCACAGACGGCACGGCGGTGTTGGGCCTGGGCGATATCGGCCCGGAGGCCGGCATGCCGGTGATGGAGGGCAAATGCGTCCTCTTTAAAGCGTTCGGCGATGTGGACGCCATTCCGCTGTGCGTTAGGAGCAAGGATGTTGATGAGATCGTCAACACCGTTGCCCTTCTCGCGGGCAGCTTTGGCGGCGTCAATTTGGAAGATATTGCCGCCCCGCGCTGCTTTGAAATTGAGCGTAAGCTCAAGGAGCGCTGCGACATCCCGATTTTCCACGACGATCAGCACGGCACGGCGGTCATCTGCTCCGCCGCGATCATCAACGCGCTGAAGATCGTGGGCAAAAAGCTGGAAGACTGTAAGGTGGTTTTCAGCGGTTCAGGTGCGGCAGGCGTTGCAATTGCGAAGCTCTTAATCAGCCAGGGCTTGAAAAAGGTGGTCATGTGTGATCGAAAGGGCATTATTAGCGCGGATGATCCGAACCTTACCCCTGCAAAGCAGGAGATCGCTGCGTTTACCAATGCGGCGCATGAACATGGCACGTTGGCGGACGCGCTCAAGGGCGCGGATATCTTCATCGGCGTTTCTGCTCCCGGCATTGTATCGCAGGATATGGTTCGCTCTATGGCGAAAGATCCGATCGTCTTACCAATGTCTAACCCGGTGCCGGAGATTATGCCCGATCTCGCTTTGGAGGCCGGTGCGAAAGTTGTAGGCACAGGTCGCAGCGATTTCCCGAACCAGATCAACAACGTGCTTGCTTTCCCGGGCATTTTCCGCGGTGCGCTGGATGTGCGTGCGAGCGATATCAATGAGGAAATGAAAATCGCTGCTGCGCATGCGCTCGCCGACCTAGTCTCCCCTGAGGAGCTTTGCCCCGAATATATCCTGCCCAAGGCGTTCGATGAGCGCGTGGGCCCTGCGGTTGCTAAGGCGGTTGCCGAGGCGGCGCGTAAAAGCGGCGTAGCGCGCATTTAACCAGACATCTTCTTATTTTATGTTTCACCACGGTAGGGGCGCGCTCTCCGAATTGTTTCGGGGGGCGCGCTTATTTAATAGAGGCGGGCTCAGCGGTAAAACGGCGCTGGCCTGCAAGCCTGGATGCGCAAAAAAGAGATTGCCAGGCGGATAGAGTGATATGCTCTAAGCGACTTTTTAATCAAGGCTTTGCTTATGATTAATGTGTTGCTTAGAGCATTTTTCATACAGGAAGGGCTAAAATGTGAGAAGCAAAAAAGTAAACAAGTTTGTCGAGAAAGTTCTTGGTGCAGGAGCATAGCAGCGAGGGCAGACTGTACCAAGCGAATTTGCGGCGTAAGGCAAGCAATTGACAGCGGAAATATTATGCATGAATAATCAGAATCGAAGCCAAGAAAGCGGCTTCCTGCGCCGGGGATCTGGCGAAGGGCGTGTTTGATATTGCAGGCAACATGCCGCAGCAGAAGCCGCAGAAAGCCGCCAACCGCCCCGCGCCGCCGCAGTTTGAATGATGAGCCAAAGCCGGCAGTAGCAATTTTTATCTTCAATTTTTTGAAAAAAGGGCACTGGGGGGAAAGCTCAAAGCAAATTACTTCGGTATAATAAATGCACAATCCAAACAAGGAGGCAAACAATATGCACGCGTGGGAAGCGGTTCAAAAATCTGTAGATTATATTGAGGAACATTTACAGGAAAATATACGAGCCGAGGCTTTAGCCGAAATAATAGGACTGTCACCATTTTATTTTCAAAGACTGTTTAAGCGATTGGTAAATAAACCGCTGCAAGAGTATGTCAAACTGAGGCGTTTGGCAAAGGCTGTTGAAGCGTTAAACACGGAAAATCAAAGGATTTTAGATGTGGCGTTAGATTATGGCTTTGCCAGCCATGCGAATTTTACCAGAGCGTTTAAGGGCGCCTTTGGAATTACACCGGAAGCATACAAAAAGAATCGTCCTTTTCTCAACACTTTTGTAAAACCAGAAGTTTCTATGGCCTATGTTATGGTGGATGAGAATGTTCCCCTCATTGTTGGAAACATCGTTTTAGAAATACGTAGAGAACGCATTCACGCACCGGAACTCTATCTCGGCCTGTCGACGGACGTTTCCATAATAGAGCAAACACCCGTTGGAGAGAGCACCGGCGTAGACATACCGGGGAAGTTGTGGAAACGTTACCACCAAGAAAAAGCGGCGATTGAAAAATATGTCCAGCCCAACGTTGAATTAGGCATGTCCTATTCTGCCAATATGGAAAAGGAACATTTTCTTATTTTGCGGGTGGACTTGCCAAAACGGTTCCGGAGAATTTAAGCGGCGGCTTTGTGCAACATGAGTTGCCCGCAGGGGAATACATTGTTTGTTCCGTAGAGGCGGAAAGTTTTGAAGAACTTGTAACTGTGGCTCTAGATCAAGCGGGAAAATATCTTTTTGGCACATGGCTTCCGAGACATGAACTAATAACCCAACCGTTTTCAGCAGAAAAATACGATATAGCTTCACAAGATATTAAACACGTGGAGATTTGGGTGGCTCCCCTTACCATATCAAAGTAAAAAATGCTACCCTGTCAGATGACGGCCAGCACCCGGTCCTGCTGGACATAGAGCGTCGTTCAGATATGCGCCGGAACAGATTTATAACGTCATAGACAGTCGGTTTTTAATCATCATCACCAACCTACTGCTGCCGATTTACAAGCCCTCCAAGGCTTTAGCACACGCTTAAATGTATGGCGGCGTTTTGGAACGCTGCGTCCCTGCCTGCTTTAACGGCCTTAACTACAGCAAGGGCGCCGCCATCGTGCCTGTCACGCGGGAGGATGCGCCCTTGCTTGCCAAGGAACTCGACAAATCTACCTACAAGGTGAGCGTACATTTCAGCACCACCATCACCGAAACCATTTGCGAGAAAATCAAGCGTATACGGCGCAATGAGGTTCAGCAGATGGGAGCCGTAGACGAGCCGGAGAATGGGAAGTAGCGCTCCGGCTCGCCTTGTCGATTCCAAAAATATTTCGTGAACTCGATGAAAATCCCTTAGCACGGCCTTTTCATCCATTTTGTTTGTGGCTTGCTCATAGGTAAATTTATTTTTCTTGCTGCAAAGGCTTCCTTTGAGTAATCTGTTCCTTTGCCCGGATCAACCGGTAGAGCATATGATTGATGGGCGTATCCACCCCATATTGGCGGCCGAGCTCAAGCACGGTGCCCGCAAAGGATTCGAGTTCTGTGCGCCGCCCTGCCTCAATATCTTGCAGCATGGAGGTCTTTCCATCGGGCAGCAGCGTGGCGACGATGGACGGAATCGTTTCAATATCCTCATAGGATAATGAAACGCTGGCGGCCTGCGCTATATGGACGACCTCCCGCATTGCGGATTTTGCAAGCTCCATTACCTCAGGCAAACGGGTGAAATCACCATACGTTGCTCCGGTTAAGGCGGAAATTTGATTCAGGCCAACGTTGAGCATCCACTTTTTCCACATAGCGCTCTGCATATGGGGAAAAACATGCGTCTGTATCCCTGCGTTGCATAAAAACTGATCCACCGCTGTTACCTGCGGGAGATAGCACACCGTATCCTCCATACCGAATTGGATTTCCCCATCAGAGGAATGTACAACGCTGCTTTCTGTACGGACGGCGTCGAGCGCCATCGCAAGCCCGCAGAGCACTGTGTTTTCTGGAAAGGCGGCGCGTAGCCTCTGCGTGGCCGTCACCCCGTTGAGAAGAGGGAGTAGAATTGTATGCCTCTCCACAAAGGGACGTATGGACGCAATGGCAGGTTCCAATTGATCATTTTTTACGCAGATGAGGATGAGATCCACCGCGCCGTCAGCCTGCTCCGGCTCGCAAATCTGTGGGAAAAAGGCCTCCCCATCCAGTGTGACGCCGCTGCTGCGTAGCCGCTCTGCCCGTTCATGGTCTGCGATCGCAAAAAAATGCGATCCATATTGATCGTATAGCCGCTTTGCATAGACGGTGCCGACCGCGCCCATGCCGATTGCGGCTGCTGTTTTAATCTCCACACGAATCCCTCCAGAAGCGATCTCTACATCTATTATAGCATACCGCCGCAGAAAGGGCATTTACAATTGAGCAGTTTCGTTATATGATAATACCCACGGTGTATAAAGAGCAATCTGCCTGCCGGCGGCGTCATTGTCCTTGGTGGGCGTCAGCCCGCCCGCGTCCTCTTTCTTGCCGGCGCCGCTTTTCTCTCGCTGACAGGTTCGCAGAAGTTTTTCAGGAGCAGATTTGGTGGCCGGCAAGGCTTTTGAGGCAGCCGGGCTGTCGCCCGGCAACGAAAGATACGTAGTCATCCTCCGAAGGTGTCCTAAAAAAACCGTGCAGCACTTTGTACACTGTGGGTAAGATAGGGCGTTATCTCTGGATGCCGCTCGTATGGATTGGCAATAGAAAGGAAGGCCTGCATGGCGCTTTTTCTTTATAGTTTCAATACGGTTGCGCCGTTGATCTTGGTAGTGGCTGTCGGCTTCCTGCTGAAAAGGCTGCGCATGGTGGATGACGCGTTTATCAGCAAGGCGAACAAGGTTTGCTTTCAGGTGGCGTTTCCGCTACAGCTTTTCCATAACATCTATGCCGCGGATTTTGGCGCGGAGTTCCGGGTGAAGCTCGTTTTGTTTACCCTGCTCGGCGTTTTAGCAACGGCGATATTGCTCTGCCTGGTTACGCCGCGTTTTTTAAAAAACCGGCCCACATGCGGCGCGTTTATTCAAGGCGTTTTTCGCAGCAATTTTTGCTGCTGGGCCTGCCTCTGGCCATCAATTTATTCGGCGCGGATCATGTGGCGTCAATTTCCATGCTGCTGCCCTTTGTTATCATGGAGTTCAACTTTTTAGCGGTCGTGATTCTTACCTTGTTCCAGGAGCCGGAGCAAGGGGGTAAGAGGCAGAAGCTTCGTGTCGGCCGCGTTTTGTTGGATGTAGCCAAAAATCCGTTGATCATTGCCTCCTTTATCGGCATGCTGTTTTCCGTTTTTCAAATCCCGCTGCCGTTGTTTCTGAGCCGTGCAGTGGGGGATCTCGGTCAAATCGCAACGCCGTTTGCGCTCCTGCTACTGGGCGGCCAGTTTGATTGGAAGCGCCTGAAGGGCAACCTTCGCTTGGCGGGCCTGGCAACGGCGCTGCGTCTAGTGCTTGTGCCCGCTGCTTTTGTAGCCATGGGCGTGTGGCTGGGCTTTCGTGGAGAGGAGCTGGGGGCGATCCTGATCGTCTTTTGTGCGCCTACTGCGATTTCAAGCTATGTCATGGCGCAGAATATGGGCAGCGATGATGAGCTCGCCGGGCAGCTTGTGCTGACGACCACGCTTTTTTCAAGCGTCACTATTTTTTTGTGGGTTACAGTGCTGCGCGCTATGCAGTTAATCTGATTTGCAACTATCTAAAATTTGAGTCATAGGAGGAATCATACATGATTCGTCACATCGTCATGTGGAAATTTAAAGAAATGGCGGAGGGCGCTACAAAGGCGGAAAACCTGCGCAAGGTGAAAAGCCTGCTGGAAGCCCTGCCGGATACCATCCCTTTCATCCGCCGCATGGAGGTGCACTTAAATGAGAACCCCAACCCGAAGAATTATGACGCCGTGCTTGTCAGTGAATTCGATTCGCTGGAGGATCTTTCGGCCTATACGGCCCACCCGGCGCATCAGGAGATTTCCTCCTTTGTGTCAAAATGCCGCGAGGGGCGCGCCAGCGCGGATTATACGATTTGAATAGGGTTCTGTCCAAAATATAACCGAACGTCTAAAATGAATTTTTTTGATAACAGAATGCAAGATTATATCATTTTAGACCGGATTTATAGACTTTTTATTCTGCAATTTCAGAATGGATGCAAGTAAAATGATTTTTGGATGCAAAACGCTCGACTTTTTTGGCGATATGTGATAAACTATAACCATATTTTTGTAAAGAGAGGGAGTTGAATCCAAAGCATGAAAGCATCAGAAGGCATTCAGAATTACAAGGCGAAGGTCAAGGAATGCGTCAACTACTGCGTGAAGGAAATTAAGTATGTCTGCAAGGAGGTCGGCGGCCGTGAATCCGGCAGCCCTGCGGAGCGCAAGGCGCAGGAGCATATGGCCGACGAGCTGCGCAAGTATACGGACAGCGTGGAGTTCGAGGAATTCGATTTGCATCCCAAAGCGTTTATGGGCTGGGTCATCATCGTCGGGATCTGCATGATTGCCAGCGTGATCCTCTACAACCTCGGGTTTGCGCTGGTTTCCCTGATCCTGACGCTGGTGGGCGCTGTTTGCATGATCGCAGAATTCCTGATGTATAAGGAGTTTCTCGATCCGTTTTTTCCCAAGAGGACGTCGGCAAACGTGATTGCGATACGCAAGCCGGAGGGCGAGGTCAAGCGCCGCATCATCTTCAATGGGCATTGCGATTCTGCCTATGAGTGGCGCTATACTTACCTTGGCGGCGGCCATCTGCTGGTGGCTGTGATTGCGATTGCGATTGTGGGCCTTGTTGTTACGCTCGTGTGTGAAATCGCTGCGCTTGCAACCGGGCACGCCATGACAGCGTTTGAGGGAGGGTTTTGGAAAGTTATGGGCTATGTCCAGCTCGTCTGGATCCCGTCCTATATTTCCATTCTCTTCTTTACCCATTGGAAGCTTGTTGTGCCCGGCGCGAACGACAACCTCACCGGCTGTGTCAACGCGATGGCCGTTATGAAATATCTTTCGGATAACGACATCCGTTTTGAAAACACAGAGGTTCGTGCAGTGTTGACCGGTTCTGAGGAAGCGGGCCTGCGCGGTGCGAAGGCATATGCGAAGAAGCATCACGACGAATGCCTCGAAACCGAAACGATTTTCATCGGCTATGACACCATGCGCGACTATGACGATATGGCGATCTACAGCCGCGATATGACAGGCACGGTCAAAAATGATATTCGCGTTTGCAACCTGATGAAGAAGGCCGGTGAATATGCGGGGCTTGACCTGCCCTTTAAGAGCGTTTTCTTCGGCTCCTCCGATGCGGCGGCTATTTCCCAGGCCGGTATCCCCGGCGCGACCTTTGCAGCAATGGATCCGACCCCCGCGCGCTATTATCACACTCGGCTGGATACAGCGGATAATTTGGATCCCAAAATGATCGAAGCCGGCCTCAATCTGGCTTTGGAGACCACTTATCTTTTTGATAAAGAGGGCTTGAAAGAGAGCTATTGAGTTTTAAGCCGCTGCGGAACGCTCCGCAGCGGCTTGTTTTGCCTCGAATCTATCCGCCGGCTTGTTTGGCCGGCGCTTTTTTGTTTTTACTTTTCTTGGTCTGCATTCGTCTGCTGCTTCAGCTGAGCGGAGCGGCGGATCACAGGTTCAGGAAATCCCTGCGGTAGTCTACGCCGAAGGCCTCCGCCAACCGTGCCAGCTCCGCATCCTGAATGGTGTTGATCCGCGGCAGGTGCGCGGTGAGCATAAAAATCTGCGCTGCCTTTTCAACCGTTTCAATCAGGCCGAAAGTTTCATCCATCGTTTTGCCTGCGGCGTAGATGCCGTGCATTCCCCAGATCACAAGGCGGAATTCTTTCATTTTTTCCGCCGTGGCCCTGCCGATTTCGTTGGTGCCGCAGAGCATCCAGGGGAGCACGCCTACCCCATCCGGGAAGACGACGATGCATTCCGTGCACATCTCCCAAAGGGTATGCGTCAGCTTACGCTCGTCCAGTTCATGCACATAATTCATGGCGAGCGTATGGGTGGGGTGCGAATGCATTACCACGCGGTTTTGAGGCTCCACGCGCAATCTTGCCATATGACTCATCAGATGCGCGGGCAATTCGGAGGTGAAGCTTCCGCCATCCCGGTAGCCCCACAAAAGTTCAGCCGCCATGCCGTCCGGCGAAATGCGCAAAATGCCAAGGTTTTGCTCCGGGTCGGCTTCGACGTTTTTAAAATACTTCCCCGTTCCGGTTACGATCAGGATGCGGCCTGCCAGCGGCGATGCGTCAAAGCCCAGGGGGATGGTGCGGATTACTCGCGCAAGATCCAGGTATTGCGCAACCTCTGATTCCTCAAGGAGATAGCTGATGTTGCCGCCGTTGCGTTCATCCCAGCCGAGGCGATACATGTTGGCAGCGGTTTTTCGCATCTCAGTCAAAAAAGGGGCGGTTAGGATATCTTTCATCGTCCGTTCACCTATCCTTCCTGGTTCCATATGAAAAGTCTGTTCCATAACATTGCGTTGGATGCCGGAGCATGCGTTTTCCCAGCAGTTTGCCCGGCCTGCCGGATGGACCAATAAATATCATCCGGCAACGGATGGAATACAGCGCCCGGCGGGAATCCGCTTCGGGCTTGATTGGCGTATGAATCCGGCCTATAATAGCAGTAGCCGGGCTTTTTGTTTGCCGATCGGCTGAGAGAGCATTGCTTTGCTGCATTTATGGAAGGGGTTCATTTATATATGGGGAATCAATTGAGCCATTATTTTATAGAGGATGATTCGCTGCCACCGGATATTCAAACGTTTCCTTATTATTTTGGCGCGGAAAAATTTATGTTTACCAGCGACGCGGGGATGTTTTCGCCAGGCCATGTGGATGAGGCCTCCTCCCTCTTGCTGCACACGATGCCAAAGCGAACCGGGCGTTTTTTGGATTTGGGGTGCGGCTATGGCGTGATTGGGATTGTGATGGGCAAGGTGTATGGCCTGGAGGTCACGATGGCGGATTCAAACGGGCGGGCGCTTCGCTGTGCCCAGCAGAATTGCGAGGCCAACCAGGTGAAGGCGCAGATCATCCAATCCGATTGTTTCCAAAATATCAGCCAGAGTTTTGATACGATAGCGCTGAACCCGCCAATCCATGCGGGGAAGGCGGTGATGTATGCCATGTATGAGGGCGCTTATGCGCACCTTAATGCAGGCGGCCGATTCTATGTGGTAATCCAAAAAAAGCACGGGGCTGAAAGCACGGTTAAAAAGCTAACGGAGATTTTTCATCACTGTGATACGCTTTATAAAAAGAAAGGGTATTATATCTTGGCCTGCACAAAATAATTCCTATCGAATAACTTGCTGTTTGACAAACACAACAGTGTCGTCATCTGGAATATTGACGAAGTTTGTTTGCTCCTCTTGCTCCACGATAGCACAGGGGTGGAGGGTCATTAATTGTTCGGCAAAGTTTTGATAATCAATATATAAACTCGAATCATTCCGGAATGTCCGAATCTCATTGATAAAGGGCTTTAATTGAACGTAAGTGTTTACAAAAAAACCTCCGCTGAGATGGTCGGCAGTATCAAAATCGTAAATGCCGATTCTGATTCCTACACTCAACTGTTCTAATTGACTTAAATAATTTTTGATTTCAATCCAGAATGTATCGTCTTTGCGGATCTCATTCATGTCTATCGGATTCATGTGATACCGTATGTGAATTTTCTTTTCTGTTTCTGCAAAATCACGCTTGAAACCGTGAAAAAAATTAATGGTAGATTCTTTGGATTGCCTTTGTTGCTCTTTATGAAACGATTTTCTCACGGAAATAAGACTTAGGGCAGCAATCACGACTCCGATAAGGGTTGAAATATTTGCACAAATATTGATAATTGCTGAGACGAAATTTATGTCTTCCACATCGAACAACCTCGCAAAAGCATATGATGTGTAAATATATTACAAAATATGCAGAAATAAGTCAACAAAATTTTGATTGTGATATCTACACTCCTATTTGCATTGCTCTCAAAGCTGTATTTTCTTTATGGCGGCAAGAGCTAGATCTGCATTGGAATGGGATTTCATCGACAGCGCCCGGAAAAATTCCCTAGGCTCTTGGTTCCTCCTCGTTGTAGCGAGTGGATGGGGGCGAATTGGCTTCAGATATTGCGCCATTTATCAGCTCATCCAAAATAAAAAAACCGCGAAGCACGCAGCTACGCGGTTTTCTTTGGAGCTACTGGGCGGACTCGAACCGCCGACCTGCTGATTACGAAACAGATGAAAAAATATGAAATACACCCAAACTAACGAAAAACAGCCATTTCTTTTATACCTTGAAATGACTGTTTTTTAATTTAGCGCTGTGTTTTTATCCCGTTTTCCGTTCGTAAGTGGTCAATAAATGGTCAAAGAATAAATAGCAAATCCACAGTTTTTTATAGACAAAATGTCATATATGACGGTAAATAAATCACACCGCCTTTCAAAATACCCACTGCAATCAATTTCAAACCCAACATCAAGCAAATAATCGCTTTACTTATTCGCTTTTTATTTTACACCTCATCAATCAATTGAAACCTTAAAACATAAAGGCATATCTGTTTCAATAGGACTGTCAAGTTCTATTTTTAAGAATCTGTTATTTCTTTCATAATGCAGATTTTGATTATATCCTAAAACCTCAACATTTTTAATATCGGCAGCAAACATATCTCCGCTGTATTTTAACGATTTAATCTTAAATGTTGTTCTGTCGGGCTTTAATACAAATATGTAAATGCTATCCGTTTTGTATGTAAAGCGGTAATCCTTACGAGAGTAATTATACTTTTCGTTAAATGAGCCGTTACCGTGTTTTTTTCCTTCTCCGAAAATCTTATACGGTTGAGTTCCCCATATTGCTTCCTTGTTTTTGGCAGTCCAGTCACTCAACTTTTCCAATATTTGCATTTCTTCTTCACAAAAAGTTCCGTCTGCCTTTGGACCCAAATTCAAAACAAAGTTACCGTTTTTACTGATAACATCAACAAATGTTCCTGCAATTTTACCTGCTGTTTTGAATTTGTTTGTCGTACAGTAGCTCCACGAATTATAGGCAGTAGATGTTTCGCTTTGCCAGATATACGGTGAAGTTGCAGCAAGTTGACCTCTTTCACGATCAAAAATACCCACATTATACATAATAGCGTCAGACTTATACTGAACGCAAACCTCTTTGTCCCATTCCACCGACCGATTGTAGTAATAGGCAAGAAATTTTTTCATATAAGGTCTGAAAGCATAGTTCATTACCCACCAATCAAAGAAAAGTGTTTCGGGATGATACTTATCAATCAATTCGCAGGAATTAACAAGCCAATCCTCAAGCCATTCCTTTGTAGGAGTTATTCCATGCTCCTGCTTGAGAAGATTATGCAAATTGTTGATTTTATGAATGTTATGTGCAGGTCCGTAAAAATCACGATATTTTTCATCAAGCACTTCGTTATCATAGCCCACAGTCCTACCGCCGTTCAAAAACCAAAAATGCTCTGCACGGTGACTTGATGTAGCAAATGTAACGCCTTGTTTGTCACATTCTTTTTTTAATTCTCCCAAGATATCGCAATGTGGTGCTTGTTTAACGGAGGTCCATTGAGATAAATCGCTGTCATACATTTTATATCCGTCATGGTGTTCGCCCACAGGCATAATGTATTTTGCTCCTGCACTTTTCAAAATGCCAACCCATTTTTCTGCATCAAAGTTTTCTGCCTTAAACATAGGCACAAAATCACGGTAATTAAAATCCTTGCCGTATTTCTTTTTATGATGCCAATAAACAGGGTTGCCCTTGTAATACATAAGCCTTGGATACCACTCGCTGTAATATGCCGGAACACTGTAAACGCCCCAGTGAAGAAACACACCGAATTTAGCGTTTTTGTACCAAGTAGGTACAGAGTATGCCGAAAGGCTTTCCCAATTATCCTTGTACCTGCCGTTTTCTATAACGGAATCAATTTTTTCTAAATATTCATCAAGCTGTTTTCTGTATGCGACTTCCATAATATGTCTCCTTAATAATACCGGTTACTCTGAACTCCGATGCTGTTCGTATCAATCTCGCTTATTCCCGACTTATAGGCAGGCGAATTTTCTTTGAAAGAGAAAGCATTACTTTCGCACTCTGTAAACATCGGGTCTGCAATCAAAGAATTTGCATCACAACCTGACTCTCTTTTTCATTTTTTACTCCTGTGCCGATTTTATTGCACAATAAAGACTTTTATATATTTTATAGATTGAATTATAATAATCAATTTTTTCAGCATTAAACTCTGTTACTGTCAAATCACAGGCAGTCATTTTACCGCTTGCTTTGTTAATCGAATTATAATAACCGCTTCCTACACTCGCCAGAACAGCAACACCTAACGCTCCGCTTTCTACACATTGAGATGAATATAGATTATTCGTTGTAATATCGGCAAGAATTTGCAGCCACAATCGGCTTTTTGCACCGCCTCCACCGACCTTAACCATATTCAAATCAATGCCCGATTCACAAATGACCTCACAGCAATCTTTAAGGCTGAAGCAAACACCTTCAAGCACGGCTCTGTAAAAATTGAAACAGTTATGATTAACTGAAATGCCCGTAAAAGAGCCTCTGCAATTAGGGTCAAGATGAGGTGTTCTTTCACCCATTAAATAAGGCAAATAGATTATTCCGTCACTTGTGATTTCCTTTGCGTTTTCATCAAGCTCGGCATAGCTATACTCCTGTGCAAAGTTCTTTCTAAACCAATTTACCGACAAACCGCAGCCCTGTGTCACTCCCATAATGTGCCACATATCCTCAACAGCATGGCAAAAGGTGTGAGTTCTTCCGAATTTATCATATATAGGCTTGTCAACTGCTGTGAACACAACACCGCTTGTTCCGAGAGAAATGCTTGTGCATCCCGGTTTAACAACACCATTTCCCACTGCGGCAGCCGCTTGGTCTCCCGCTCCTGCAACAACAATTGTATTTGTTGATAAACCAGTTTGTTTTGCAATATCTTCGGTTATATTTCCAACAACCTGTGAGCTTTCATAAACCTGCGGCAAAAGTTCTTCATCAATGTCAAATTTGGCAAGAATTTCTTTACTCCATTTTCTGTTTTTAACATCAAAATATCCTGTTCCGCTTGCGTCCGAAACATCGGTTGAAAAATTACCGGTTAAGCAAAAATTGATGTAGTCCTTCGGCAACAGGACTTTTCTTGTTTTTGAAAAAAATATCAGGCTCATTATTCTTCAACCACAAAAGCTTACTCAATGTAAAAGAGGTGTTTGGAGCGTTTAAGGTCAGGTCAATATATCTTTCCTTGCCGATAGTATCAATAATTTGATTTACCTCTTTTTCTGTCCTTTGGTCGCACCAAATAATGCTGTCGTATAAAACATCATTATTTTCATCAAGCACAACAAGACCGTGCATTTGACCCGAAACACCAATGCCCTTGATTTCATCGGAATTAACCTTTTGGGCAATGCTTTTCAAGGTTTTAAGGGTAGCATTTTTCCAATCATTAGGTCGTTGCTGTGCCCAACCGTTATGAGGCTGAATCAGCTCGTACTCACTGCTGTTTGAAAAAATAATTTTTCCCGTTTCGTCAAACAGTACCGATTTTGTTGCAGATGTCCCCACATCAATTCCGATAAAATAACTCATAATTCCGTACCTGCTGAAACAATATACTGATTAACAAGTGCTTCAAGATATTCCTGCTTTCCGCTTTCTGCTGTCGGCTCGCCGTTTCTAAGCGTATACTCCTCAAGCTCTGCAAGAGAGGTTTGCCTGTCAGCAATTTTTTTACCGATGCCCTTTGTGTATGAGCTGTATCTGTTTTCGACAAAACTATCCATAACGCCGTCTGAAATGATTTTATCGGCAACGATTAGGCCGTAAGCGAAAGCGTCCATACCTGCAATATAGGACTGAAAAATATCCTCATATGTGTTGCTTGCTCGTCTTGCTTTTGCATCAAAATTAAGTCCGCCGTTGGTAAAACCACCGTTTTTCAAAACCTCGTACATACACATTGTTGTGCTGTATAAATCCGTAGGAAATTGGTCGGTGTCCCAGCCCAAGAGCATATCGCCTTGGTTAGCATCTATCGAACCGAAAACGCCGTTATCTCTTGCAACCCTAAGTTCGTGTTGGAAAGTATGACCTGCAAGCGTTGCGTGGTTTGCTTCAATATTCATCTTAAAATCTTTATCCAAGCCGTATTTACGCAGGAAAGAGAGCACTGTTGAAACATCAAAATCATATTGATGCTTTGTAGGCTCTTTCGGCTTCGGCTCAATGTAAAAATCGCCCGTAAATCCGATGCTCCTGCCGTAATCAACAGCCATTTTCATCAGATAAGCCATATTCTCCTGCTCTTTTGCCATATCCGTATTGAGCAGAGTATCGTAACCCTCTCGACCTCCCCAGAAAACATAGCCCTGACCGCCGAGCTCAACGGTAATTTCAAGGGCTTTTTTAATTTGTGCCGCCGCATAAGCAAACACATCGGCATTAGGAGATGTTCCTGCACCGCACATATATCTTGGATTATTAAAGCAGTTCGCTGTGCCCCAAAGAAGCTTTATGCCCGTTCTTTCCATTTCCGATTTGATAATCGGAACAATTTTGTCAAGATTGTCATTTGTTTCCTTTAAGGTTGCACCCTCGGGAGCAATATCACGGTCATGAAAACAGAAATATTCAATACCGAGCTTTTCCATAAGCTCAAATGCGGCGTAAACCTTGTGTTCATAAATTTCCATAGGCGTTTTTCCGCCGAAGGATTTTTCCGTTGTTCCTCTGCCGAACATATCTGTTCCGTCGCCGCACATTGTGTGCCAGTAGCTCATGGCGAATTTAAGATGCTCGCTCATTTTTTTGCCGCAACAATTTTGTTTGCATCATAATACTTATAAGCAAGAGGATTTTTTGAATCAACGCCCTCATATTTAATTTTTTCAATATTTTCAAAATACATTTTTCTTGCCTCCGCTTATTTTCTGCCGATTTCATTAAAAAGAATTTCTTTGAAATCGGGACATTCTTTTGAAATTTTACTGTCCGCTTTGATTCTGTAATCGCCGTTTTCATAATCCTCAAAGGAGCTTTTTGCTCCGTTTAAGGTAAAGGTCTGATTGTTTTCAACGACAGAATATTTTTTGACTGTCTTTGCGATTTCACCGACCTTGTTTTGCTTTGAAATAATGATGTTATTCTGAAGAGCCGAGCCTGACGGATTAACTGCAAAGCCCTCGTCCTCTTCTCTTTCATAATCCTGATGCATACGCTCAATGCCGTCATACTTATTGCCGATTGAAGCGTTAAACTCCTTTGCCTCATTCATAAGCTGCCATAAACGGCTGTCAGGCGTTTTACAATTTTTTGCATACCAGCCGTCATTGTGATAACCGTCATATGCTCGGTCATCATAGAGTATCTGCTTTCCTGCATTGATTACTAAATTGTTTTCAATCATATTATCTCTGCCGCCGCCGACAAGGAAAGCGTAACCCGGGATATTGATAAGCACATTTCCGTATGCCGTCTGCCCTGAAGAATTATCGTCAAAGTAAATGCCGCTTGGTGTAAAAGTGCCCGAGCCGATATTGCTGATACAGTTATAGCGGACAACATTGCCGTAGGTGCTGTAGCTGTATCCCGTATAAATCGCACCTGCGTCTGAGGATTGTAAAACTACATCGTGAATGTAATTGTATTCCACTACATTTTCATTGCCTGTATAGTAAACACCCATATGCGGCGCATTGTAGATTTCGTTGTGAGAAACAACGTTGCCGATGCCGCTTAGATTCACACCTGCAATATATGTTTTCTGAATTTCGCCGTAATCGTGCAGGCTGTTGTTGGTGACGGTGTTGTTGCCATAGACAAAGCCCTCTGCACTGCCGCCCGAAAGCACAACCGCATCTTTTCCGATAAAAGTGACCTCGCAGTTTTCCACAAGATTATTTCTGCCGCTCACATTGATTCCGCATTCCGCCGCATTTTTAACCGTGCAGTTCACGATTTTGCAGTTTTCGCCTGCAACGTTAAGGGCATCGGTTCTTGTGCCCTGCAATGTAATATCACTGATGGTTATATTTGACGCTTTTTCTGTGATGCTGATTATATTTTCATTGCTTGTGGAAAGCATAATTTTGCTGTTTCCATTTTCATCAGGAGGATAAAAATACAATATGCCGTTATCACGGTCTATGTAATATTCACCCGGTGCGTCAAGCTCTTCAAGAACATTGAAGAAATAATAATACCCGCCTTCTTTAAAGCCGTATTTACTGCAATACTCGGTAGTTATTGTCTTATCGTCATTTATACTTTTTATCGGTGTGGACATATCAGCCCAGTCCCAGTAAAAGTAACCGAACGCCCACAAATCATCGGTATTCTGCCAGCTTTTGACTCTTGAGTAGGTATCCTTGTCAAGGGCAAATGTGCCGCCTCTTTGGTTGCGTCTTTCGAGCCACGATTCATCAACAGGTGCGGGAGCGTTCGGCTCATAGCAGTCGCCGATGTCGCTTACTTTACCTACGGTTATATACGAATCGTTGGGATAGCGTGCAATTGTCATTCTTTTATCATTAAAGAATAATTCACAAGGATTTTCAGTCGCCGCATCGTCATAATACTCTTCTGTATTAAATCCGCCTGTCGCCTTGATTTTACCGTAATCCGATTTTGTAAGACCGTATTTTTTCAAATCAAGCATCTTAACCTTATCCGCTGCCTGACTGTTAAGCCTTTTAGCAGTTTCGCTATCAACAGAGGAAAAATCTTCGGAAGTTAAAATTTTGCCGCCGCAAAGGATAACCTCACCGTCGCCGTAGGAAGTGTAGGTAACGGATGTGCTTTTTGAAGAATCTCTTTCGTCAAACGCGATACCCGTTTCATAATATGTGCCCGCCATTATCGCAACGGTAATTGATGTTTTATTTTCATCGGAATTTGCAATAGCTTCACGCACAGCCTGCTGTGCTCTTTTGATTGTCTGAAACGGCTTTTCAAGTGTGCCGTCGCCGTTGTCATCACCGTTTACGGATACATAGAAATCCGCATTTTTAACAAGCGCTTTCTGACTGTCCGATTTTGTGTAAGCAAGTGCCGTTGGGGAAGCTATCGGTTCATATTTATTTATGTACGACATATATGTACCCACCGATGCTCCGATTACGGCAAGAGCCAAACCGACAGACACTGCTGAAATTATGATTTTCTTTTTCATAGAACTTCCTCTGTTTTAACTGTAATAAAGATATTTACTTCACCGTAAATTCTGTCGTTAAATATTCATCGCTGACCTTATTAAACGAATTTACTGCATACACATGCAAAAAGTATTTACCTTTCTCCAAGCCTCTTATTTTATTCTGTTCGGTATACATTATATCATTTCCCAGAATATAATTCTTTCCGAAAAAACGCACATAAGTTTTTTGACCGATTTCATTTTCAATTTCATAAATATAATACTTTATCGGGACATTTTGACAAGCACAATCAAAGCTTACTACAGCACCATCTGATGTGCTTTCAGCAGAAATTTCAGCGTCACCAAAGGTCGGAGCAATGCCGCTTCCTAATTTTTCGGCAGTTCTTGTAAATGAACTTTTGTCAAAAGAACGCATAGTAAATTCCTCTCCGAATTCAATTCCGGTATTTAAGTTTACTTTTTTCAATGTGAACGAATTGCTTTGCGTATCTACATACATCAAATATCCGTTATTCACATTATTTCTGTCAGGTACATCTTCGAGTTTGTAAATACCGATAAGCTGAGGATTTACCATATAATCCTTTTTATCAAGTGGTCCCTGACTTTGAAAGACAAGATTTTTTTGTGAAATATCCGCCGGAAAGTCGTTTGCTTCATTTTCATCTTCATTATCAAGCCAGTCAAAATCGAAATAGCTTGTTGTTCCCGTATTGATAACGGTAAAATCTTTTTGCATAATCGCTCTTTCATCGCTCATACAGTAATGAGAATGTCCTGTAAATACAACCGCCTGCGGATATTCTTTTAAAATACTATATATTTCTTCATATTGCGGTGTTGCCCAATGTCCGCCATTCACAATATTGCTGATGGGCATATGGATAAAAACAAAAATAGGCTTGTTTGGATCTTCTGTATTTGCGGCAGCAAGTTGTTCTTTTAAAAATTCTATTCTTTTCTCATTATATGTTCCATCTGCAAGTGTATCGTTGCTTTCGGCAAGCTCTTCATCTCCTTTTTCAAGTTTTGAATTAGAAATGGATATAAAGCTATAGCCATTAACAATCGTTCTTGTGTTGAGAGGAAGACCGGTTGACTTGTAAAAATTGTGTTCCTGGTTGCCGCCGTAAAATTCATGATTACCCATAGGATAAATAATGTGCGGTGCTTCTGCTCTGTCCTCACCGTAAACATAGTCTAAAATTTTGTTATATGCGCTGTATGCAGCATAATCGCCGGTAGCGTTAACCACATCTCCGTTAAATACTATCATATCGACATTTTGACTTTTATAGTATTTTAATGCTTTTATAAGATGATCTGCACCATTCATAACAGTAGCATAATCCCAACCGTAAAGATTTTTTTCTTCCTGTGGAAGCTGTGCATCTGATATAATGCCGACTTTTATATAGCCTTTTGAATTTGCTTCTATGGTTTCAACAACATATTCCTTACTTTTAGGAATGGTGAGAGCCTTATAAGTAATTACTGCTGCCGTAATTATTATTGCCGATGTCAAAAATAAAGACAATATAATTAAATGTGTTTTCTTCATTGTTTTTCTATATCCTTTTTAATATTTAGTATTACTGCAATTGTTCTTAAAACAATTTTCATTATTTTTTCTTAATTTTCAACATATATATGCTCCACTGTTGTTTCGTCACCCATCGTTATAAGTGTACCGCCGTTTTGACCGGGTGTCTGAGAACATCTGTCGCCTGTTTTCAATGCATAAGTCAGCCTTACTCCCTCATACATCACGCTGTAATTATTCAAGTGGTCATGACCTGCAAATACATATTTTGTGCTGTCAAGCTCCTTAATCACATTAAACATACCTGCATTTATATATGACGGGCATTCTTCTTCGCCCTTAACGCCGAAGTTTTCGCCTTCTGAACCGCCTGACTGCTGCCATAAATCATAAGCGGTTTTGAATTCGGGAAGCGGAATATGTATAAATAGCATAGAGTCTGTTTTTGAATTGTTGTATTCGTTAATTCCGTTTATCGCCCATTTATACCATTCAATTTGGCTGTCATAGATAAAGTCATAATGTCTATCCTCGTCATCCTTATCGTAGTAACGGCTTGCATGCGTATCCATAAGAATAAGGCTCTGAATAACTTTATCGTTCTCCTTAATATTTATTATATAATTTCCGATTCCTCCGATATTATCGGGACCTTGCTTAAACAAACAATTTTCAGCTTCTTCATATCTGTTAGCTATCCATGCTAAATCGACATTACCTTCACCATCGTGGTTGCCGTTAATCGGTGCCCATGGAATTCCGTAGCTGTCAATTTTATTGATTGCCTTAATTACGAAATTTAGTGAATTTTGCCCAGACCAAATCTCCTGTGATTAACTATTAAATCGGGCTTTTGCTTGTAACAAGCGTATCCATCTGTTTCATATACATTGTCGGTCTTTCCACACAATCTAAGCATCG
>ENA-OQAB01000269-OQAB01000269.1-human-gut-metagenome-genome-assembly--contig:-NODE-269-length-29853-cov-3.060116_pt1 | contig 29853 bp, 28 predicted proteins | sample MGYA00242490_ERZ504517 | MGnify/ENA primary metagenome ERZ504517 (study PRJEB26092, sample SAMD00036298) | human gut metagenome | host: Homo sapiens | study: EMG produced TPA metagenomics assembly of...
CCAAATTGGAGTAGCATGTTTTGTACTAATAGGCGCATGGTTTCTAATAGACAAAGAATTCAGCATTACCCGAATATTCAATTTATCCAAACAAATCACATTTTATTCATTAAGCATTGCTTTATTACTTTTCATTATTGGCATGGCATCATATACCGACATCATCAAAAATGCAATGCCTATCATCTTTAAACGATATTGGTTTCTGACCCCTTATGTATTTTTACTATTTTTACACCCATTTCTCAACTACGTATTGAATGCCTGCTCGAAAAAACAGATACGTTTTCTATGCATAAGTCTATTCATAGCCGTATCCGTTATTCCAACGATATTTATCGTAACAGATCCATTCGGATTTAATATTTTCAGATTTATCCTATTGTATTTGATAGCCTATGCAATTAAAAAGAATGCATTCGAATCGAATTCAAAAACAACCTATTGAATTTTATAACATCGATAACGGTTGCCTTTGGTATGTACAGCCTCTCTTTATTGGCCCTTCGATGGAATTATACTGATTTTGCATCGCTATACCCCAAACAGATGTCGAGTGTACCAGTTATGATAAGTTCCGTTTATCTATTCTTAGGAATAAAACATCTAACTTTCAAATCAAACTTCATAAATAAATTATCGGCACATACCCTAGCTGTCTATCTTATAAGCGAACATACTTGCTTATTCAAATGGTTTTGGACAGACATTCTAAGAACAGATAAATTATGGAATGCGGGAATATTCGAATATTTGGGATACTCCTCTCTTATTATATTAAGTGTATTCGTTTCCTGTATATTGATAGACTATATAATTAAAAATACAATATATAAAATACTTCCAAACACCCCTAAGTTCCTTATAAATATCGAACACTATTTCAAGATCAAAACATAATAACAAGCGCCCCAGTATGTATGTATCATTAGGTATTTTCACTCAATACCGCAGAGAGTTAATGGGAGTAGCCACCGTACTCATCCTATTATGCCACTCCTTATTACCTCCCGCCATACATTGTCCGAACGACATACTGCGATGGATCATAATCACCGGCAACCGAGGAGTCGATATCTTCCTGTTTCTATCCGGATTGGGCATGTACCACTCCCTACGCAAAATGACCAAATGGAATCGGGGGGGGGTAATTCGGTGGTATGCAAAAAGATACAGGCACATTTTACTACCTTATCTACTCATTTGCTTCCCCTACTACCTGGTATTGGGTTGTGTAAACGACGGACATTTTTCCATTTCTATATTTTTATACCGCCTTTCCACATTGAACTATTGGTTGGAGCACAAAGGTTTTTGGTATATCGCCATGTTGATTCCGCTATATTTCTTAACTCCCTTTTATGCCCGAATAATAGATAAAACAAAATATCAAACTCTGCTAACCGTGACTTTATGCATCATCTTACTGTTAATCAGTACCATCAAAATCGAAAACAACAATTTGTTTTCGCATGTATGGAATAATACTGCTTTCGTACTGCAACGAATTCCTTCCTATCTCATAGGATATTATATGGCTCCCAGTATTCTAAAAGGCAAGAAAGTCAATCTTTTGAAATTGACAGGAATAATAGCAGGCTGTTTTCTCGTCATAAAAATTATCTTTCCGGCAAATACGTTCTGGGAATGGTTGGAGATATATCCGATTATGCTCGTATCGTACTTCTTCATCAAAAAAAGCGTATGGATCAAACGGATATGTACTTTTATGGGGCAAATCTCGTTAGAATCCTATTTGACCAATGGTTGTATGATATTATTGATCGGTTTATTACCCTGGGAAACCACACTTGACCATTTGAATTACGGTAATTACCTGCGCTATACATTGATTATTGTAACAGGTATAACGACAGCATATTGTGCCAATAGAATAATCAACAAAATAACAGCTCGCTTATGAATGTTCTGATAGCAGGCGATTTTTGCGATAGATACCGAATATCAGATCTTATCGCCCGTGGCAACTACGCTTCGTTGTTCGACGACATTAAATACCTCACGGAGCAGGCAGATGTCAGTATCATAAATTTCGAATTCCCAATCGTTTTGCACGCAGGAGTTCCAATTACCAAAAGCGGTCCCACATTACAAGGGCAGCCCGCCGCAGTCGATGCCGTCAAGTATGCCGGTTTCAATGTTTGCACACTCGCCAACAACCACATCCTCGACCAAGGTACAAAATGCTGTATTGAAACCCGCGAACTGCTTGAAAACGCCGGAATAAAGACAGTCGGCATCGGTAAGAATTCGGCTGAAGCAGCAACTGTTCTGTACATAAATCAAAAAGAGAAGGGAACATTAGCGATCGTGAATTGTTGTGAACATGAGTTCTCTATAGCAACGGCCACAACCGCCGGCGCCAATCCATTAAATCCGATACAACAATATTACAATATACAAGAGGCACGGACAAAAGCCGATTATGTTTTGGTCATCGTGCATGGAGGACACGAACATTACGCGTTGCCATCTCCCCGCATGAAAGAAACTTATCGTTTTTTTATAGATGCCGGTGCCGACGCAATAATCAACCACCACCAGCATTGTTATTCGGGATATGAAATATACCACGGAAAACCTATTTTCTATGGCTTGGGAAATCTGCTTTTCGATCATAAAAGCGAACGTCACGGTCCCTGGAACGAAGGTTACATGGTATCGCTTCGACTCGACAAACAGACATTACCTCAATTCGAATTATACCCGTACACACAATGCAACGAACAACCTTCCGTTATACCGATGAACGAAGCCGAACGTAAAATTTTCGCAGAACGCATCGACAAGTTGAACCAAATAATCTCGAACGAAGACCAGCTGAACACAACATTCGAAACGTGGGCACAAAAAACAAGTCGCAATTTTCTGATTCCATTCCAGCCCTATTGCACCCGCACAGCCAAACGACTTTTCGTACACGGCCTACTGCCGTCGTTCATTACCCGAAAAAATGAGATATCAAATACTCAACTATCTCAAACTGCGAAGCCCATCTCGATAAATTGAGGACAGTCGTATCGAAATTGAAATAAAATTATTTCTTATGTATCATCAAGATCCTACGCCATCTGAAAAAGCCCGTTTCGAATATCTTCACTCCTTTTATTCGAAAATAAACCGGGGTATCTCCCGTCCATCCCTGTTGGTACATAAACTACTCAACTTTCTATACGGATGTAATCTACTATCTGACAAGCTATTTCTGTCGTTAAAGTTTCGAACTAAAAAATCGGGGGGGGGGAATCAATTGGAAATCCCCACACACATTCAACGAAAAATTGCAATGGCTCAAACTATACAATCGCCGCCCGGAATATACTATTATGGCAGACAAAATAGAGGCAAAAAAGTGGGTAGCCGAACGTATCGGAGAAAAATACATCATCCCGACCTTGGGAGTATGGACAAAAGCGGAAGAAGTGGATTTCGATACTCTGCCCGACAAATTCGTCATCAAATGCAATCACAACAGCGGAACGGGAATGTACATTTGCAAAGACAAACAGCAAATGGATGTGCAGAAAGTCCGTAACGGATTACGCACCGGATTGCAGGAAGACTACTTCCATCATAATGGAGAGTGGCCGTACAAAAACATAAAACCCCGCATCATCGCAGAACAATACATAGAAGATAAAAAATCCCATGAATTATACGACTATAAATTCTTCTGTTTCAACGGAAAAGTAAAATTATTCAAAATAGATTTTGAATCGTTTTACGGAACATCATGCTAATTATTATACCCCAACGGGAGAAATCCTTCCGTTGGTCGAAACAGCATACCCACCACAATTCGATCGCATTATTTCTATGCCTTCAACTCTACCTCAAATGATATCGTTGGCAGAAACACTTAGTTGTGGAATCCCATTCCTCCGAGTCGATTTTTATACGATCGGAATGGATATTTTCTTCGGAGAACTGACTTTCTTTCCCACTAGCGGTATGACTCCGTTCGAACCGAAAGATTGGGATGAAAAACTGGGCGACATGCTAATCCTGCCTACAAAAAACAAATGACAAAATAATCAACATCCGCCGACTAATATGTCCCATTCGATAACAGATATTATAAAAAATCCAGCCTTATTGCTGCTTACAATTGGGCCACCGAGAATATTTCAACTGGGTAAGTGATAAATCATATCTGAAGATTGCTTTTGGGGCGCGTATGCATAAAAAACTCGATCTGGAACACCCAAAATCGTTCAGCGAAAAACTGCAATGGCTCAAACTCTACGACCGGAATCCACGATACACACAGTTGTGCGACAAATACGAAGTAAAGGCCATCGTCGGCGATATCATCGGGCACGAATACCTCATCCCCACACTCGGTGTATGGGAGAAATTCGAGGATATAGATTTTTCGAAACTACCCGAACGTTTCGTGCTGAAATGTACGCACGACAGCGGCGGTGTGATCGTTTGCAAGGACAAATCAAAACTGAACTATAAAAAAGTCCATCGCAAAATCAACGCTTGCCTGCGGCATAATTTTTTCTGGGGAATGCGCGAATGGCCATACAAAGACATAAAACCCCGGATCATTGCCGAGCAATATATGGAAGACAATGCTTCCGGAGAGCTGCGTGACTATAAATTCTTCTGTTTTGACGGAAAAGTGAAAGCACTCTTCATTGCCTCCGATCGAATGACACAGGGAGAAGAAACAAAATTCGACTTCTTCGATGCCGATTACAACCACCTTCCATTCCGCAACGGCCATCCCAACGCCTCCGTATTACCGAGTAAACCTCTGAATTTCGACAAAATGAAAGAATTGGCAGCCCAGTTATCCGCAGGTTATCCGCAGGTACGTGTGGATCTGTACGAAGTCAATGGTAAAGTATATTTCGGCGAATTGACTTTTTTCCACTGGAGCGGTATGACTCCGTTCGAACCGGAAGACTGGGATTACAAATTCGGAGAATGGCTTACATTACCACCTAAAACAAGATAAAATGGGCACTGTACATACGATAGAAAATCATCTGACGGCAATCAGCCGAACGATCCGGCGAGTACTCGTATCCTATTCGGAAAGGCAGAACATCCGAAAAAAACGAAAATTGATCGATAAAGTTTCCCTGACTGAAACCCAGAAGCAGGAGATAAAAGAATTCTTCCGAAAAAACTACGGAAAATCGTTATCTACGGCCTGGCACAGACTGTACCAAAGCTACACCGGCATATACTGCAAAGATTATTTCCCCGAAATTCTATTTTCGACACGATTGGAGCCGAAACTCAATCCATACAGAGAAGCAGAAATATTGGGCGACAAAAGTTTTTTGCCGCTATTGTTCTCCGGAATAGAAGGCCTTCACATCCCCCAAACCTATCTATCCTGCGTAAAATGCATATACAGAAACGGGAACAATGCTCTGTTATCCCCAGCCGAAGCCTATATGTCATTATTCGACCGAGGCAAATGCGTGGTGAAAAAGACGATAGACACCAGTAGCGGACGCGATGTGCAGATATGCAACTTTGTCGGAGGACAAGACATCGGCAGCTCTTTGGCCGTTCGGGAAGTACTGGAAAAATTCGGAAATAATTTCGTTGTACAGGAATTAATCCATCAGGCGAACGTTCTTGCCACATTGAATCCATCGTCTGTAAATACGTTTCGGGTCATAACCTATATCCTCGACGACCGAATCCATATTTGCCCCATCGCATTGAGGCTGGGCCGATCTTCATCCGATCGTGATAACATCCATTACGGAGGAATCGGCATAGGAATAAACACAAACGGGACACTAAAGAGAGAAGCATTTTCGGAACAAGGAGAACATTTTGTTTTTCACCCGGATACAAAGGTCAAATTCTCAGGCTACAACATAGGGGGGGGGAATTTGACTCGAATAAAAGAAACTGTACTAAAAATGCATGCGAATCTACCGTACTTAGGGATTCTGTCCTGGGATCTGTCTCTCGATACAGAAGGAGCCGTTGTTCTTATAGAGGTCAATACGACAGGACAAGGAATCTGGCTCAACCAAATGGTCAACGGCGAATCCTTGTTCGGAGAGAACACCGGCAAAATGTTGCAATTGATTCGTAAATAATAACATGAAGATCGTTTTCTTTACAAGCGGACTTTCGGGCGGAGGAGCCGAACGAGTTTGTTGCAACCTCGCCAATTTTCTCTGCCAACGTGAACACGATATCGAATTTATCACCATATCCGATGACGAGGCGACGTATCCGCTTTCGACAAAAATTAAGCCGCCAAGCACTCTTGCACCAGCAAGAACGGAGCAACTTCCTGCACGACAATCTGCTTCGTTTCTACAGAGTATGCAAGCTCATCCGCAAAACCCGATGCGACTGTTATATAGTTATGTTGCCGATACCGACAATCCTGCTATTATCGCTTCGATTCCTTACCAAAGCCAAAATTATCGCTTCGGAGCGTGTCGATCCCTCCACGTACCCTCCTTCAGAAACAAAAGCGATTGAAGAAAGTTGCCCATAAAGCCGATGGCTGGGTATTCCAAACCGAAATTCAAAAAACTGGTACGGGAATTCCATCGGCAGCGCAGCCGTAAAAATCATTCCGAATGCGATCAACAAGGAGTTCATCACCGCAGAATACACAGGTCCGAGAAACAAGCAGATCGTTACCTCCGGCAGGCTGACCGAACAGAAAAATCATGCTCTCCTGATAAAAGCATTCGCGGGTATAACAGCCAAATATCCAGCCTACAAACTGGTCATTTACGGCGACGGTCCGCTGCGGAAAGACCTCGAATTATTGGCCTCAAACTTGGGAATTGCCGACAAAGTCAGCTTTCCCGGTTACACGACAGAAATCCGGAAGAAAATCGAACGTTCTTCACTGTTCGTGCTTTCATCCGACTTCGAAGGTATGCCCAACGCACTGATGGAAGCGATGGCTTTAGGAGTACCCTGCATATCGACCGACTGCAAAGGTGGGGGCGCGAGATTTCTGATAAAAAACGGGACGAATGGATTGCTAACCCCCATTGGCAACGTGGAAGCATTACAGACCGCAATGGAGAAAATACTATCAGACCAATTTTTCGCAGACAATCTTAGCCATAATGCGCATAAACTCTGCGAAACACACTCTCCCGAAAAAATATACGCAGAATGGGAAAACCTCATAAAAAAGGTTGTATGCCTTCAACCATCCGATAAAAAGTAATCCTTTTGATGAAAATAGTATTCGTAACGGACACCCTATCCTCCGGTGGATCAGAACGTGTCCTCTCTACCCTTGCTAATTCTCTTTGTAAAACCTACGAAGTAAGCATCGTATGTTTAAGAAAACGGATGATTGCATACGACATAAATCCGGCAATAAAACTCGCATTTGCAGATGATCATCACCGGGACATCACGGCTAAATTATTGTGGCTACGCAAATATTTACGGCAATATGACCTTGTTATCGCCTTCATGTTACCTGTGTTTGTAGCAACATTGGCTTGTATGCTGTTTACCCGGACACCTATTATTGTTTCCGAACGAAATGACCCAGGAAAAGCCAGCCTATTCCGAAAAATAATACGGAGAATGCTCTTATTCAGAATGCAACATATGGTTGTACAAACCCCGGAGATTAAGAAATATTTTCCAGCAAAATACCATAAGCGCATATCCGTAATCGCCAATCCCATATCAGAACAATTCGAATGGCAATCGGCATTAAGCAGCCACAAAGAAAAGAAAATAATCTCCGTCGGACGACTCGATCCTCAAAAAAACCAGAAAATGATGATCGATGCTTTTGCACTTTTCAGTAAAACCCATCCTGATCACTGCTTAGATATTTATGGAGAAGGCCCTATGCGACAGGAACTCGAAGAATATATAGAACGAAAAGGATGTCGTGTCAGGTTACAAGGCAGGTCTGCTAATATAGCTTCACAAATGAAATCGGCACAAGTATTCGTCCTATCTTCCGACTATGAAGGAATGTCGAATGCAATGATCGAAGCAATGTACCTCGGATTGCCTGTAATCAGTACAAAAGTATCTGGTGCAAAAGAACTAATTATAGATCACATAAACGGATGCTTCGCCGACGATGCAAACTCGATCGCACAAGCATTTTCATATCTATCGGAAAATGAAACGGCTGCACGCGAGATCGGACTTCGCGCATCCAATACAATCAAACACTTAGTCGACAAAAATACCGTTTTGCAGCAGTGGATGGACATAATAGAAAAATATACAAAACTCTAATCACGATGAATTATCCTGTTGCCGTCATTATCCCCGTTTATAAAAACGATACGCCCCAATACGTCCGCCCCGCTATTGACAGCATCATAAAACAGACTTATTCCTGTCGAATATATATAGGAGTAGATGGTCCCATAGGAAATTCCTTAAATTCATGTCTGGAAGCGTATGAAAATAACAAAAACGTATCGATTGTACGTTTTGCAGAGAATCGGGGACTCGCCTGCGTCTTAAACGATCTGCTCCAAATATGTTTCGACAACGGTTACGAATACATCGCCCGTATGGATGCAGACGATATCTCGTTGCCGGATCGCATCGAAAAACAGATCTGTTTTCTGAATGAACACCCCGAAATAGATGTCGTCGGAGGGGCTATCAACGAAATCGACGAAGAAGGTTGCGAATCCGGGAAAACAATCGTTTATCCAGCGACTCCCACCGAATGCAAGAAATTTTTTTGCGAAAAGAAATCCCCTCGCCCATCCCGCCGTTTTATTCCGCAAAAGTTTTTTTGATAAAATCGGACATTGTTACCGCCCTGAATATCGGAAAAACCAAGATACGATGCTTTGGTACGACGGCCTAATGCATGGAGTGAATATAGCAAATCTTCCGAACGTAGTATTGAAATTCAGAATGACCGAAGCCTTGTTCAAAAAGCGCCGGAATGGATGGGTTTTTGCAAAAAAACAATTGGCGGACAGATTGCAAATCAACAAAAACTTGCACTACGGCCATACCGCCGACTTATTCGCCTATGCCATGTTCTGTCTGCTCATCGCCCCTGCTTGGGTAAAAAAAATCGCGTATAAAATTTTTCGATAATTGTCATTACAATGGACGCAAAGTGGATTTTCGACCGCACGGCATCATTCTTGGGGTTGATTTGTTTATGTCCGATTCTACTAATCATAGCTATTTTGATCAAAATCAAAATGCCGGGAGGCCCTGTCATTTTCCAACAGGTTCGTGTCGGAAAAGAGGGAAAGCTCTTCACGATGTATAAATTCCGTTCGATGCAAGTAATCCATTCAGGCTCCAGTATTTCCATTGCAGGAGAGAGCCGAATCACCCCTTTGGGTGCCGTTTTGAGAAAATATAAACTCGATGAACTCCCCGAATTATGGAATGTATTGATCGGTGACATGAGTTTCGTCGGACCACGTCCCGATGTACCCGGATATGCGGATCAACTAACTGGAGAAAATAAACTCATTCTGAAATTACGCCCAGGAATAACCGGACCAGCCTCGCTCAAATATGCCAATGAGGAAGAGCTACTGGCACAAGTCCCCGATCCTGTAAAATATAACAATGAAATAATTTTTCCGGACAAAGTTCAAATCAATCTCGACTACTATTATACCCACACTTTTCGAGGAGATCTGAAACTAATTTTCCAAACGATTTTCCACACGTATCCGACTCCGGAAATTCAAAAATAATTCGTTATGAAACAACGCATCCATCTCTCGCTGGCACGTATGAGCGGCTGTGAGCAGCAATTCATTCAAGAAGCATTCGATACCAACTGGGTCGTTCCGCTCGGCCCCAACGTTAATGCATTCGAAAAAGATCTAGAAACTTTCATCGGACAGGGCAGACATATCGTTGCCCTCTCATCCGGTACAGCAGCCATTCATTTGGGACTTTTGCAATTGGGAATAGGTCCCGGAGACGAAGTGATTTGCCAATCGTTCACATTTTCGGCATCAGCCAATCCGATAACCTACCTGGGCGGAACACCCGTCTTCGTCGATTCAGAAGAGGAAACTTGGAATATGTCGCCACAATTTTTGGAACAAGCCATCCACGATCGAAAAGCTAAAACCGGAAAATATCCTAAAGCCATCATTCCGGTACATCTGTACGGCATGCCAGCCAAATTAGACGAAATATGCGCCATTGCCGAAAAGTACAATATTCCAATCTGCGAAGACGCAGCAGAAGCTATCGGATCTGAATACAAGGGGCAAAAATGCGGCACTTTCGGAGAATTCGGAGCGCTGTCGTTCAACGGCAACAAAATGATCACTACTTCTGGCGGAGGCGCCCTGATTTGCAGAACCGAAGAAGAGGCGAAACGCACAATTTTCTACGCTACGCAGGCACGTGAAGATCGCCCCTATTACTACCATAAACACATCGGTTATAACTACCGATTATCCAATATTTGCGCCGGTATAGGTCGAGGTCAAATGACTGTTCTCGAACAATATATCGCACGCCGCCGGGCAATACATACACTTTATTCCGAAAACTTCGCGGACACAGAAGGAATTCATGTCAAGCAGAATCCATCCTCCGAATACGATTCGAACTTCTGGTTGACCTGCATCGAAGTCGATGCGAAAAAATGCAATAACAAAACAGCGAATGACATTCGCATACATCTCGAACAGGAGAATATCGAATCACGTCTGCTTTGGCGTCCGATGCATATGCAGCCAATTTTCTCACGCAACGCATATTATGGAAACAAAATTGCGGAAACCATCTTCGAACGAGGACTATGTCTTCCTTCCGGCCCCTCTTTAACCGACGAACAGATTCTCGAAGTTGTTTCATCCATAAAAAAATTTATCCGATAAATCGAATCGTACTATTTATGCTTCGTATTAAGGATATACATTAGAACCATCTGTCAATCAAGCAGCCATAAACAACATCCGGATATAAAAATTACAAGTTGATAACATGAAAAACAGCAAAGTATATGATCGACCAATAAAGCCATTTCCGGAATATGTGCAAAAAGATATTACGTATAAACTTCATACTTTGCTGCTTGCATTGTTGCGCCCAACCATTACCCCTAGCATATTACAGCCAAACATACTGAACTTGTCTGAAGAAGACTGGACCCGTCTTTTTACCCTTGCGGCCCAACACGGCGTTACGGCCCTGCTCTTCGACACGATTCTCCGGCTCCCGGAACAGCAACAGCCCTCCAGAGCCCTCAAAATCCGTTGGGCCCTGAGTTCGGAAGCCATCGAGAAGCGCCATGCCCAACAGACCCGTGCCGCACACGAACTGACAACGCTCTTCGCTTCGCACGGCGTCCGTACGATCCTTTTGAAAGGGCTGGGCCTCAGCATTTACTACCCCCGGCCGGAGCACCGCGAATGCGGCGACATAGATCTGTGGCTCGACGACTGCGACAAGGGCAACCGTTTGATCGAAGAGCTGGGGATTAAAATCAATTACGATAGTGAAAAACATGCCGTTTTCCATTACAAGGGCGTCATGGTCGAAAATCACAGCCATCTGCTTATGCCGTCGCACCGCCGGACGGAGCGTGCCATAGACGATTTTCTCGTGGGTGAAGCAGAGAACAGCCGATTAGCGCCGGCGGGCTATTACACCCCATCCCCGATGTTCAACGCACTCTATCTGCTGCGCCACATGGCCCGGCATTTCGGGACGGAAGGCATCAACCTCCGACATCTGCTGGATTGGGGCCTTTTCCTGCGCAGCGAGCAATCGGAAATCGACTTCGAGAAAATCCTTACGCTTTACGCTGCAACCGGTTACGACACGGTCTATAACATTTTCACGGCATTGGCCGGCGAATTGCTCGACGAGGATTTCACACCGCTGCTCTCTGCCGTTCCGGATCCACAGCTCAAACAGCGGGTACTGAACGACATTCTCGGCTTCGGAGTGTACCGCACTCCGTCAGGTAACCGCCTGACCCGTATCGGCCGGAAAACCCGCAAACTCTTCTCATGCCGCTGGAAATACCGCACCTTACTGCCCGAGAATTTTTGGCGGGACGTAATCCTGCCTTCGCTCCTGTTCCACCTGAAAAATCCGAAAAATATCTGAATCGAAGCATTCCGCACGCCATCGGCAGAGCAGAACCGCATCTCGATTGCCGCGGAAGGGTGTTCCCATATCTGCACGAAGGACATCTGCAACCGCCTGTCGAAAAAGTCCGCTCGTTTCGTTTTTCCGTCCGCCAGGGAGGTAGCCTGTAAAATCCGATTGCCATAAAAATATGAATCGAACGACAGGGAGTCTTTGACTCCCTGTCGTTTTTTCCTCCGATAAGAACCTTCTACTTCTCTTTTTTCTTATCTTGCGATCGTATAACAGAATCCTGAACAATATGCCCATATTCACTCCTCCATCCCCTGCCTTGCAAAAAGCCTGGTGGAAAGAAACGATCGTCTATCAAATCTATCCCCGCAGTTTCAAGGACAGCAACGACGACGGCATCGGGGACCTGAACGGAATCACCGAAAAACTCGACTACCTGCATGGGCTGGGAATCGAAACCCTGTGGCTCAATCCGATCTTCGCATCCCCCAACGCCGACAACGGCTACGACATCAGCGATTACCGGCAGATCATGCCTGACTTCGGCACGATGGAGGATTTCGACCGGCTCCTGAAAGAAACACACGCACGGGGCATGCGTCTTCTCCTCGACCTGGTGCTGAACCACACCAGCGACCAGCATCCCTGGTTCTGCGAGGCCCGCACCTCGCGGGAGAACCCCTACTACGACTACTACCTCTGGTGGCCGGAGGAACAGGGCCACCCGCCCTACCGCAAGAGCCATTTCGACGAGAAGGGCGATGCCTGGTGTTACAACGCCCCGACACGCTCCTACTACCTGCACTATTTTGCCCGGCAGCAGCCCGACCTCAACTGGCAAAGCCCCAAGGTGCGGGCCGAAATCTACGACATTCTGCGTTTCTGGCTCGACAAGGGGGTCGATGGATTCCGTCTGGATTCGATTCCCTACATCGCAAAAGACACGTCGTTTCCGGAGATCGACCTTCGCAAATACCCGGACGTATTTCCCTATTACTCGCTGGGACCGCACCTGCACGACTACCTGCACGAAATGAACCGCGAGGTATTCTCCCGCTACGACTGTACGACCGTCGGCGAAGGCTCGAAAACCGCCCCCGAAGAGGGGTGGAAATTCATCGCACCCGAACGGCAGGAGCTCGACATGCTCTACCACTTCGGCGCGGCGGACATCCGCAACGAAACGGAGGCGGACGATCCCGCAACCGGTATCCCGTACAGCCTGCTCGCCCTCAAGCGTATGTACGCCGAATGGGACGCAGCCGTAGGCGACGGCTGGCCTACGATCTATCTGGGCAACCACGACCAGCCGCGCATGGTTTCGCGCTTCGGCAGCGACGCCCCCGAGTGGCGCGACCTGTCGGCCAAAATGCTCACGATGTTCCTGCTCACGATGCGGGGAACCCCCTATTGGCTGGCCGGCGACGAACTGGGCATGACCAACATCCGATTCACCCGCATCGAAGAGTACGACGACATTGACACGCGCAACCACTACCGCAAACTCCTGCGGGAAGGCGGCGATACGGAACAATTCCTGCGCGAGCAGCAGGAAATCGGACGCGACAACGCCCGCACGCCCTACCAATGGGATGGAACGCTCTACGCGGGATTCTCCACGGCGAAACCCTGGCTTCGCGTCAATCCCAACCACACGGAGGTAAACGCCGCCCGGGAGCTATGCGACCCCGATTCCGTATTGAACTTCTTCAGACGGGCCGTAACGCTGCGCAAAGGACATCCGGACCTGGTTTACGGCTCGTTCCGGCTGGTCGATGCAGACAACCCGCAGGTATTCGCCTACCTGCGGGAAGGGACAGGCCGAAACTACCTCACAGTCCTGAACTTCAGCCCGAAGGCTGCCCGGTTCGACCCGAAAACGGATTTGACCGAAGCCATGCCATTGCTGCATAACTACCCTGCCCCACCGATAGCCGAAAAAGAAGGCCCGATCGAACTACGGCCTTACGAAGGGATACTGTACCGGCTCGCATAACAGCGAACCGCACCGAAGCTGCGTTTAACCCATTCCGAACGCCCCCACAAGTAAAGGCCGGCCGCCAAACTCCCGCCAAAGAACCGACATTTTACAAATGCAAAAGACGGAAACCGCAGGGTTTCCGTCTTTTGCATTTTCGACCTAAATTCCTATTCCCACTCGATCGTTGCGGGCGGCTTGGAAGAGATGTCGTACACTACGCGATTGACCCCGCGCACCTTGTTGATGATGTCGTTGGACACCGCAGCCAGAAAATCGTACGGCAGGTGCACCCAGTCGGCCGTCATGCCATCGGTCGAAGCTACGGCACGCAGCGCCACGCAGCTCTCGTACGTGCGCTCATCGCCCATTACGCCGACGCTCTTCACGGGCAGCAGAATCGCTCCCGCCTGCCATACCTGGTCGTAAAGTCCCCACTCGCGCAGGGCATCGATATAGATTTTATCCACATTTTCGCAGAATTTCCACTTCTCCGGGGTAATATCGCCCAGAATACGGATCGCAAGGCCCGGACCGGGGAACGGATGCCGCCCCAACAGCTGCGGATCGATGCCGAGGGACTTACCCACGCGGCGCACCTCGTCCTTAAAGAGCAGGCGCAGCGGCTCGACGATTTTCAGGTGCATCTCTTCGGGCAGGCCGCCGACGTTGTGGTGCGACTTGATCATCGCGGCAGGTCCCTTGACCGATGCCGAAGCGGACTCCACCACGTCGGGATAGATCGTACCCTGCGCCAGCCACTTTACGTTCTCGATCTGCTTGGCCTCGGCATTGAACACCTCCACGAAATCGCGGCCGATGATCTGCGCTTCTTCTCGGGATCGGTCACTCCGGCCAGGTCGCCCAAAAAACCGGTCGTGGGCCTTGACACCCTTGACATTCAAACCCATCCCCTTGTACGATTCGAGCACGCTGTCGAACTCGTTCTTGCGCAGAAGCCCCGAATCCACGAAGATACAATAAAGGTTTTTGCCGATCGCCCGGTGCAGCAGCACGGCAGCCACCGACGAATCGACACCGCCGGAAAGACCGAGCACTACACGGTCGTCGCCCAACTTCTCACGCAATTCCCGGACGGTCGTTTCGACGAAACTCTCCGGCGTCCAGTCCTGTTTGCAGCCGCAAATGCCGACCACGAAATTCCGAAGCAGCGTAATGCCGTCCGTCGAATGATACACCTCCGGATGGAACTGAATACCCCAACTCCGCTCTCCCTCAATACGGAAGGCGGCATAGCGCACGTCCTCCGTGCTGGCGATCACCCGGTAGGTGTCGGGAACCGAGGTAATCGTATCTCCGTGCGACATCCACACCTGCGTAGGCGACGGAACTCCCTGCATCAGCGGATCGGACGGCTCGACGACCGTAAGCATCGCACGTCCGTACTCCCGGCTGGGAGCCGACTGCACTTCGCCGCCGTAGAAATGAGCCAGGTATTGTGCGCCGTAGCAGACGCCCAGCAACGGCAGACGACCTTTGATCGCCGTCAGATCGGGCTTCGGGGCTTTCTCGTCCCGTACGGAAAAGGGACTTCCCGAAAGAATGACGCCCCGCACCGAAGCATCCAGTTCAGGGATCTTGTTGAAAGGGTGGATCTCGCAATAGACGTTGAGTTCACGCACGCGGCGTGCGATCAACTGCGTGTACTGCGATCCGAAATCCAGAATGACTATTTTTTCCTGCATCTATCCTAATTTGGTTTTATTTTCTTCACTCGCATTTTCCGAATTATCCTTTTTCATACGGTACAGATTCACGGCGATACGGACGACGAAAAAATAGAAAAGCGCCGATGCCAACACCAGATGGCGCATCCATGCGTACCGACAGCCCGTAAACCACCAGATCGCCAAAAGCGTCAGAACAACGAACACCGCCGCCCAATCGTATCGGGTCGTTCGCAACCGATTTCTTCGGAAATTCGACATAGCGGGTCAGGAGTTTAGCGCTCGCTGCTGTAATTCGGCGCCTCGCTCGTGATGGCAACATCGTGGGGATGGCTCTCCTGCAGTACCTGACGAGGTGATGCGGATGAATTGAGCCTGCTTGAGCGCCTCGATGTCCCGCGCACCGCAGTAACCCATACCGGCGCGAATACCGCCGACCAACTGGAAAACCGTTTCCGAAAGCATTCCCTTGAAGGGCACACGGGCCACGATACCTTCCGGGACCAGTTTATTGATATTCACATCGCCCTTCTGGAAGTAGCGGTCGGCCGAACCGGCTTTCATAGCGTCCAACGACCCCATGCCGCGATAGCTCTTGAACTTGCGGCCGTTGTAAATGATCGTTTCGCCCGGAGCCTCCTCCGTACCGGCGAACATCGAACCGATCATCACGCAGTCGCCGCCTGCGGCAAGCGCCTTGACGATATCGCCCGAATAACGCAAACCGCCGTCGGCAATGACCGGAATGCCGTACTTGCGGGCTACGGACGCAGCGCCGTAAATAGCCGACAACTGCGGCACGCCCACGCCCGCAATGACGCGGGTCGTACAGATCGAACCGGGGCCGATACCCACCTTCACGCCGTCGGCACCGTTGGAAATCAGGAACTCGGCGGCTTCGGCCGTGGCGATATTGCCTACGACCACCTCCAGATCCGGATAAACCGCCTTGATCTTGTGCAGCGTATTCTTCACATTGACCGAATGGCCATGGGCCGTATCGAGCACGACGGCATCGACATCCTCATCGACGAGCGCCTTCACGCGATCCATCACGTCGGGTGTGATGCCGACCCCCGCCGCAACGCGCAGACGGCCTTTCGCATCCTTACAGGCGTTGGGATGGTCCTGCACTTTCGTAATATCCTTATAGGTAATCAATCCGACGAGCTTGCCGTCGGCATCGACTACGGGCAACTTCTCGATTTTGTTGCGCAGCAGAATGTCGGCCGCACGCTGCAAGTCGGAGTTGTGAGTGGTCACCAGCCCCTCCTTGGTCATCACCTCGTCGATCTTGCGGTTCATATCGCGCTGGAACCGCAAATCGCGGTTGGTCACGATGCCGATCAAATGCTGATCCGGAGCCACGACGGGAATACCGCCGATCTTGTTCTCCTTCATCAATGCCAGCGCATCGCCTACGGTATCGTCCTTGGAAAATAGTGATCGGGTCGTAGATCATACCGTTTTCGGCACGCTTCACCTTCCGCACGTGAGCCGCTTGCTCGGCAATCGACATATTCTTGTGAATTACGCCGATACCGCCTTCGCGGGCCAGGGCGATAGCCAGAGGCGCCTCGGTCACCGTATCCATGGCGGCCGATACGATCGGGATGTTGAGTTGGATGTTTCGGGAAAAACGGGTCACTACGCTGACCTCACGCGGCAACACTTCGGAGTATGCGGGCACCAAAAGCACATCGTCGAACGTAAGTCCTTCGGGTTGCACCTTCTCATTGATAAAAGACATAGGAGTGAGATTTTGTTGCCTGCAAAAGTAATCATAATTTTTGGATTATTTTTCGTACACGCCCCGAATTTCCAAAAAATCGGCTCCACAGCAAGAAAAACATCCTTACAGCAGGGCGACCGTTTCAAAATCACGGGCATCAAGCCACCACGACGCTGCCGAAGCGTATTGTTTGCCTCTGGGGAGCGAGGTCTCGGCATCCAAGTATCACCTTTTTCAAAAAACGATTCCCGTATGAAATTTTATTACAATTCTATCGTTTAATTAATATAGTGCGCTTGATTTTAAGTTTTTACTTCATAAAAATATAGGCGGCGCATCGGCAAACTATCGTCCTGCAAGCCGAATCACCGAAAAGATACATGATACGTTAGACACTCTTCTATCATGAAAAGAATTCTGCTTTTTATTACGGCAACGCTTTTGCTCGCCTCCGGAACCTCCTGCTCGGACGACAATACCAATTTCGATCCGATCGGTGACGAACTGGGAATTCCTTATAAAGATGGTCACGATGTCTATGGCGTGGAAGTTTGGGAAGAAACATCAGTAATTCTTACAAACTATTATTCCTTAATTGAAGAAATCATTCAAGAAAAAACAGCAAAAATCCAATCAATCTGGTGGCTTTCTCCTGCCAAAGAAAAGTGTAATGTCCGTTGGAACTGTTCGGCTCCTATTATGGGGAAAACAGATCATTCATCCTCATATATAATCAATCCCGATTACAATATGAATTCATCGCAAATTACGATTGACTTAACAGATGTAACGGACAATTTTACCGTCGAAGCAATTGTTTCCATTGGGAATCTATCCATACGTCGATTCCAAACTATCCCAATTGTGACAAATGAGATTCGATGCGATGCATTTTATTACACCTTCGGGACACCACTCATGCAATTAGAAAATAATATAGACAATGAAAATACACTCAACTCTGATATATTAAAGGCGACCTATTATGCAAGAACTCGTCCGGTCAATTTTCTCGGATTTACGAATTTACCGGGACAAAGATTAGAAAAATTATACTGCACGGCCACAATTGCAGATCCGAATCCTCTACATGATTTACAATATGCGTGCAAGATATGTTTATCTCCTGAAGAACCGGAATTTGAATTACAAAGCGGATCGGAGAATGTATATCGCGTTCTGAATCCCCAACAGTGGGAAATCAACGGTTTGCTCTGCACACTCGAAAATACGACCTGGCAACAGTTAGGTGCTTCAGAAAATACGGACGATACAGAATTTGCATGTTTAACTATCAAGAAACTATAAAAAGAGAGGAAAATATGAACTGCACCCCAAAAGTTGGACATAACTTTTGGGGTGTTTTATGAAGTACAGTTATGAGGAGAAATTAACAGCAGTTTTGTCTGTTGTCAGAGGGCAACATTCCGTATCGTCCGCCTCCAAGCATTTTGGAATAAGCTATACGCCTTTGTCGCGTTGGATTGCGCGTTATAAAGAGTTCGGCGAAGCAGGTCTTCGTATACGGCAATATACTTACAGCGGCGATTTTAAGTTGTCAGCTATCAGGCACATGCACGAGAATCACTTATCTTTAACGGAAACAACGGCAAAGTTCGGTATTTACAATGAGAGTACGCTGAGCAAATGGGAGCGTATCTATTATGAAGAAGGTGAATCCGGTCTTTACCGTGATAATCGGGGTAAGATGAGAACCAAACCTAATAAACAGGAACTACAACCACAGGAAGAAAATGACTTGCGAGTCGAAAACCAACGTCTTCGCGCCGAGGTTGCTTACTTAAAAAAATTGAGGGTCTTAGTCGAGGAACGCATCGTCCGCGAGAACGGGAACGGGCAAAAGCCATCGAAGAACTAAGACCGGAACATACCCTTCCCACGCTATTGGAAGTTACGGGGATGGCGCGTAGTACGTTCTATTATCATCTGAAGCAGTTAAAGTTCCCCGATAAATACAAACAAGAGAAAAACGAGATTGTAAGTATATACCACGATCATAAGGGACGTTATGGTTACCGCCGTATCACAGTAGAGATGCACAATCGCGGATATTCTATAAACCATAAAACGGTACTGAGGTTAATGAACGAATGTGGAGTTAAATGCCAGGTGCGCCTAAAAAAATATCGTTCATACAAAGGAGAGGTTGGTGCCGTGGTGCCCGACTTGCTGAAACGTAATTTTATGGCGGAACGTCCTAATCAAAAGTGGGTTACAGACCTTACTGAATTTTCTCTGTTCGGCAAGAAGCTTTATCTGTCGCCTATTATGGACTTATATAACAGGGAAATAATAAGTTATAATATAGCTGAACATCCGACCTTTTACCAAACAATGAAAATGCTTGAAGATGCCATAAAGGATCTGCCCGATGCTCCGGAACTTATACTTCACTCGGATCAGGGTTGGCAGTACCAGATGAAACGCTATCAATATCGGCTGCGTGAAAAAGGTATTAGTCAGAGCATGTCTCGTAAGGGAAACTGTTTGGATAATGCGGTTATGGAAAACTTTTTCGGACTGTTAAAATCAGAATTATTATATTTGCAGAAGTTCGAGTCTGTCGATCATTTCCGCAAGGAACTGGAGGAATACATAAATTACTACAATAACAAGCGAATAAAGACCGCTTTAAACAACATGAGCCCGGTACAATACCGAACTCATGCTATCTGAATTATTAATCAGTCCAAACTTTGGGGTGCACATCATAAGCTACATCCCTCTTTTTCGGCCGGAACTATTCCGGAAAAAATCTACCGGTAACGGTTAAAAATACTTGCCGCGCAAGTCCTCCACATTCGACATCTGCTCCAGGAAATCGAACAGACGACGCTGAATCATCCCCTGCGACGACGCCTCGGCACGTACCTTTTCAGCTTCGATACTCTGCGGAGTTTCCGCCTCCTGAATATCCGTCACCACGAAAACATAAGCACCTACATTTCCCTTGACCGGCTCGGACAGCGTATTCGTCTGCTCCGTTGCGGTAATCGCTCCGATCACACGAGGCTCGACACCCATGTTACGGATAAAGAACGATCCGTAACGGACATCTTCGAAAGGAACGACTTCGGTACCAAGGTTTTGGGCGACCTCTTCGATAGTCGAACCCTTCATTTCGCTGACGATCTTTTCAAACTTCTTATCGGTTATAAGCGTCTGGCGAATATTGTTCGCTACTTTCTCGATCGGCGTATAATCCTCATTGTCGATCTCAGTTACCACTGCGACCACATAGTCATCACCCACAGGGAAAATCTCGGAAATCGCGCCCACCTTGGCATCGTATGCCCAGCGCACCAATTCACGCGAATCAGCCAGTCCCTGCAGCAGACGGTCACCCTGCGTGAGTTTCGCTTCACGAGGAGTGAGGTTTCCCTTATTCGCTGCCTCGTTGAACGCATCGACAGAACCCTTGCCCTCGACAGAGAAAAGACTTGCCTGACTATGCACATTGCGACGGGTCGCCGACGAAGCCTCAACAGGATAAGTGATCGTCGCAAGGCGCATGTGCTTCGAAGGTTTGTCCAGACGATAAACCTGTAAAATCTGAATAACGTCACCCACTTCGACACGGAGAATATCCCCCTGCTTAGCCGTCGAAAGAAGTCCCGAAAGCTCGTCCGGGAATGCAGAGAAAGGCATCACGCCCGCATCGCCTCCATTTCCGGCATCCTGCATATAGAGCGAATGGGTACGAGCCGCCTGTGCGAAATCCGCACCTTGCCGCAAAGCCGTCATCAGACTGTCGGCCAGGTCGCGTTGGTCGTAGGTGAGTACAATATTGGCGGACGCCCACGGAATCCGGAGCGTTCAAAGTTTCAACGACACGGGTCATCGTCCAGGTATCGTTCTTCAGGACGGGACCATACTGCTTGCCGTTGGCCAGCGCTTCGGCCTCATCGTCCAGAAGCTGGGCAACCGACCGATAATTGTCTGTAATTTTACCGAAACGGTTATTCTTGGCAAATGCTTTCGGATCGTCCGACGCGGCAAATTCATCGCCGACTTCCCGAACGGTCTTCTCCAAAGTCGCCATATCCTCTGCACTCGGAGCCACTTCGAACACCACATAAGAGAGCGTGCGCGAAGGTTTCTGCTCATAACGGGCCTTATGGCTATTGTAATAAGCCTTGATTTCGGAATCGGAAACCGAGAACAGAGAATCAGGCATACGTGATAACGCTTGCCGACCCAAGAACCGCTGAAAGTCTTATTCTGCGCATCGACGCCTTCTTCCGCTTCCAGCCGATTGACATATACACCGCCTTTGACCAAGCCGTTATACTTATTGATTTCGCGCTCCCGCATAGCTGTCCGACCAAAGCCCCCCACATATATTGCATCTGGGGATTTCCGGTTGCCTGGGCGATAAAATCACTCACACCCTCCACACTGTACTGTCCTGTACGGGGGGTCGGTGAAAGCCGCAGCCATCGTCCCGGAATAATACTCGCCGCTGATAAGTCCCTCACGCTCGGCATCGGTCACCGAGATTCCCATCTTCTCGAAACCGGGCAAGTACACGTGGTTGGCAATCAGAGTCTGCCAAGCCATTTCAGCCAACTGATCCATCTGCTCTTCATTACTTTCGGAGATGTTGCTCTGGTCTTTCAGGTTGTTGTATACCTCAATATATTCCGAATATCTGATCTTCGAACCGTCGATCACACCGACCTTGGGGTCGTTACCCGAAAGTCCCATATCCGTTTTAAGCGAGAGAATGAATGCCAGCAGTGCAAACGCGATGATAATCGACAAAACCACACCGAATCTGGTCCGTAACGTGTTTAAACTTGCCATATAAACTATTTTAATTTATTGTTTCAAAATGAGTGTTCAAAGATAATAAATATATTCTGAAAACCATGATAAACGACCAAATTCTTTCGTCATTTTCCGCATCCGGCATATCGAAAAAACGCACTTGCCCCTCACCGGTCGAAAATATCCCGTAAACTACAACCGTTTCACGCGCGCCAACTCCAACCGGGAACGGGTCCTGCGCAGAATCTTGATCTCAAGATGCTCGAAACGCACGGTTTCTCCGGCCGCCGGCAGCCCTTCATACCGGAAAATGATATACCCGGCCAGCGTTTCGTACTCGTCACTCTCGGGTATGGCAAGCCCGTATTTTTCATTGAGATATTCCACTTCCAATCGGCACGAAAGGACAAATTCCGAATCGCCGACCTGTTTCTCCGTAAGGTCGGGCACATCGTGCTCGTCTTCGATTTCGCCGAAAATCTGCTCCAGAACATCCTCCAAAGAGATAATACCGGCCGTACCGCCGAACTCGTCGATCACGACCGCAATATTGCTCTTATGACGGATGAGCCGCTGCATGAGTGCTTGCAACGGCATCGTCTCCGGGACGTATTGCACCTCCATCAGCACCTCATCGATCGACGTCGGATGCCGGAACAGCGACTTCGAATTGACATAGCCGACGATATTATCGACACTCTCTTTCCAGACGAAAATACGGGAATACTTACTCTCGACAAAACGCGCCGTAAGCGCTTTGATCGAGGTATCATCGATATCGACCGCCTCCATATCGATACGGGGAACCATGCAATCCCTCACGCGCAAATCGGCAAAATCCAGGGCATTCTGAAAGAGTTTGATCTCATTATCCGGTTCATGCTGCGCCTCCGGCTTCCCCGATTCGAACAAGCTGGCCAGATCGGTCCGGTCGAAAATGGGCTCCATCATCGCAACCTTCGGCTTACGCCCCATCAGCCACAAAATCCCCTGGGAAATCCAGGTCGTCAGCTTGGCGATCGGAAAAAGCAGCAGATAAAAGAAATAGATCGCAGGAGCAAACAGGCGGTAATAAAAATTCGGGCTGTTCCGGAAAACGGATTTCGGGAGAAATTCGGCGACGAAGATGATGATGATTGTCGAAACCGCCGTTTCCAGAACGACGGACCCGCCGCGAGCGATCTCCGTCCAACCCACTGCCGCCGCGAGCGAGCGCAACAACAGCGACATATAGAGCGAATAGATAACCAGGGCGATATTATTCCCGACCAGGATCGTCGTGATGTACTGCCCGGGGTGACGGGCAAAAATGTCGGCGATGAAATTGAACAGCCGACTCTGCTTCCGGTCGATCTCCAGTTTCAGGCGGTTCTTGCTCGTAAAAGCGATCTCCATCCCCGAAAAAAAATGCCGAAAGGCAACAACATCAGCAGAATTATAAACACCGAAGTTATCATAAGGAACGATCGTTACTTTCTACGGGAGTCAGTTGAATTTTCCGGTGTTCCCCCGTATCGGCCGGGCCGGTTTGACAGGCTGTTCGGAAACTGCCTCCTTCGCAGCGGAAACATTGTCCGCAACGGGTTTCACCGTACGTAGAATCCGCGTCCCGTGTCGGCTCGATATTGACCCACATACGCCCTTTGATTCGGCGAAATTTCCAGTCTTTCAACTGATCGTCCGACTCGAATCCTTCGACGATGTAGGAATTTTCCGCTCTCTTCCACGATCTTGGAATCGACGTTAGACCAGATCCGGCGCGTTTTCTCGTTCCAGAACAACTGCTGGGTGTAGAGCTCCTGTCCGTTGGATTTTTTCACTACGACATTTCCTTTGGCTTCCCATAATTTCCGATTCCCGTAATGAATCGCATAGTTAGCCGTTAGCGTAGCATCGACCGCTCCGGTACTGTCCTTCTGATATGTCACGATATCCACGCCCTTGCGAAATTCCTGATAAGGCTCTTTTGCCAAAGAGTAACCTTCCACCAAAGGAGCCGTAAAAACATAGGATTTCCGGCCGTTCTCCGTATTGGTCATCGTCAAATGCTCGCTGTACTCGGTCATCAAAGCCTCATCGTTAGGCTCTTCGGCCACCGACTCCTTGTCGCACGAATATAGCAAGATAGCACTTCCCGCGATGAGAAGTGCTACCTGTGCATATCGTTGAATGCTTCGGAGCATCGTTCGTACAAACTATGTCGCTACCGGGGGCGTACGGTCGTCACGATACCGCGGGCCGGACCGCAGGTAATCGTATAACGTGCACCCTCCATCAATTCGTTGAAGAAGCATTCCTCGGCAGTCGGGAATCCGCGACGGTAGTTTGCTGCCGCATCACGCGCCGTCTGAGCGAAATTGCCGGCATCGGCGTCGTTGGCAAGCAGGTTGGCTGCCTGCGTCATCGTATCGTAAGCGACCCAGAAAATAGCCTGACCCTCCAGTCCGGAGCAAGATGCAGCCGAAGCCGCATAAGCCTGCGCCAGGGCGAAATAAGCCATACCGTTATTGGGATTCAGCGCCTTGGCCTCATTAGCCGCAACTGCAGCCGCCGTAGGATTCTTGGCTGCCAGTTCGGTCATACTCAAACGCACCAGAAGCAATTCTTTCTGAACGGCGTCTTGTTCGGCAGCAATCGCCTCACGCAGGTAAGTAGTCGATTTGGCGAAGTCGCCCCGCTCTTGAAATCCTTGAGCCAGCATCATGGCCGTCTGGGCAGAAGGTTCCATCGCATAATATTTTTCGGCGATCTGAAGGAAAAATTCGGAACTGCACTGCGAACGGGACATCAGCGAAACCGTCTGCTTGAGCAACTCCATATCCTCCGGAGCCGCTTCGATACGCGGACGGAACATCTTCTCCAGGTTCTCGCAATCGGCAGCACCGCTACCCGCAAAACAAGTATCGAACTGTGTTTTCGCCTCCTTTACTCCAGGAGCATCACTCTCGAAAATCGGGGCCAGACGAGCGTACTCATCCAAAACGGCATCCGGATAGACCTCGCCCATCTTATAATCATCGCACAAATTGCTGAAATATACCAATGCGACATCCGGCAGCGCAGCATAACCGCTCTGCAAACCGGCTTCGATCGCCTCCTTATACAACTTGCGCACGCCTTCCCGGTCGGAAGGATTGAAAGTCAGGTATTCACGAGCTTTACGGTCAAGGACATAAGCCGTACCGTAATTGGGACTGGAAGGAAAATACTGTACACGCAGGTCGTAAATCATCATCAGCGAATCGAGCAGAGCTTTTTTCTCATTCAGGTCTTGTGCGCGTTGCACCTTGTTCGAATAAACCTGTGCCCCCCGAATAAAGGTCGCTTCGAAAGCCGAAGGAGCCTCCTGTGCAAGCGTACGGAAATAAACAGCGGCTGCGTCGTAATCGCGGGTATCGACAGCTTCCTTCAGCAGGTTGCTCGTCAGAATGTTTTGCTTACGCTGTTCGGGCGTATCTCCCCACGGAGCGTACCGAGGGTCACTGAAATCCTGGGCGATCGAAGCTGTCGCAGCGAACACCAATACTGCCGACAGCAAAATTTTCATGCGATTCATATTCTTCTTTATAATTTATTTTTTATGTGTGGTTTAATCGTATTTCGGACGAACGAACCAATAATCACCGAACAATGTCACACCCAGCGAAAATTTGCAATAGGTCTGTTTAACCAGACTCACCTGTTCGTTGATCGCCTTGAAACTGCCGCGTCCGCCGACTTCGACACCCAGATCGACCGACGACGCACCCAATATGCCGCCCAACACCGTCAGGGGAATACCGACGCCCAGCGTCACGGCGTATTCATTGACATCCACTCCGCCGAAAGTCTGGTTATAGGTACCATAACGAACTCCGGCCCGGTAGGACCAGCGTTTCAATGCGCTGCGTACATCCGCTTTATTGGGGGTGTATTCGACCCCGAGTTTAACCGTATTCGTGTTCCGGTAAGCCACATCGAAACCGGCTGCGGATTTCTCGACCAACCGAGAATTGCCGCTTCGCCAGTCCTGATAGACGTAATCCGCCCCCACAGCTATTTTAGGCGTGTTGTAATAAATACCTACGGCAACCTGCTGGGGCAGCTTGAGCCCCAGACGATTTCCCATATCCATAGCGACCGTATTGAAAATATCGCCGGTCTGCACCTTCGTCGTCACATTCGGATTCAAGTCGCCGCCGATATCGTAGGTCGCACCGATCGTCAGAATACGCCGACGGTTGCTGATCGGGGACCACTGTACGCCGAACTGTCCCTTAAAACGGGAAACGCTGTAGGTTTCGGTTCCCGTCGCGTCTGCGATAAGACCTCCTCCGGTTATATTCTCCAAAATAGCGGTTTTATAAATCCGCTGAATGTCGCCCCAATAGTACTGGGCAGCTATTCCGATCGAGAATCCGCGGAAGATCTCCCAGCCCAGACCGAGCTTCACCTCCGTCACGTCGCCGTCGCCGTCCCACTGGTACTGCACGCGGCCGATATTACCCCAGATTTCATCGTCGTCCACCTCCTGTTTCATCCGGTAACCGACGCTGCTGTAAGGCGTCAGGCTGAAGCCCAACCCCAAATGCTTGGCAATCGGCAACTGAAACGCAATGTCGTGGAAATTGACCGTATAATAACTTGTATTGAGCGTCTGCCCGTAATATTTCTGGGAATTGTAAAAGCACTGCCCTTCAAGACCGAAATCGAAAAGGAACGACTTGGGGCGCACGGCACTGTAAGCCGCCGGATTGAGCAAATTGACAGCAGCCGCATTACGCATACCGACGCCGACACCGCCCATCGAACGTGTCTGAAGCGTTCCCGGGGTCCGCAGTTCACCCAGACCGTACATCGAATACGGTGAAAAAGCGTTGATACTGCTGGTTTGTCCCCATGCCATGCACGGTACAATGACGGCCAGCGCGAGGCACAGTTTAACGGCGGCTTTCTTCACTTGCATTATACTCTAAAATTCGGTTCAGCCCCAGAAAGACCAAATCACAATGTGCAAATATCGTATTTTAATTCGTTTAACAAAGAATTTTGCATCCCCGCCGGTAAAAATTATCGACAACGCATCGATTTCCGGAAACAGCCGGGCGATATACCCCTCGATTTCGAAGGCAATGCCGTTCATCACGCCCTGCCGGATCGCCTCGACGGTCGAACGCCCCAAAAGCGTCTGGTCCTCACAGGATTCACACAGGGGAAGCGCCGCCGTATAATCGTGCAAGGCCCGGAAGCGCATCTGTACGCCGGGAGAAATATTACCGCCCCGGAAAACCCCGTCGGCAGAAACCTGATCGATGGTAATGGCCGTCCCGAAATCCACGATCAACAGATTGCGGCCCGGGTAGAGCGACGCAGCGCCGACGGCAGCCGCAAGACGGTCCTCACCCAGAGTTTCGGGCGTAGTGTAACCGTTACGAATGGGAAGAGGAAGTTGCGGTGAGAGCCGCAGACAGCGCCCGATGCGGCGACGCACCAGCGCGACGGTGTCATCGACCGGACCGCGCGTAGTCGCAACAATAGCCTGCGTAATACCGGGATGAGCAGCAAGAATCCGATCTATCACCGCTTCGTCGAACTCTTCCGAACATCCGTCGGAAACGACGGTACCGCCGTCAAATACAGCGTACTTGACCCGCGTGTTACCCATGTCGATCGTCAGGTTCATCGTTGAATTTTTTGCTTCGTTCTTTCCGTCCGGCACGGCCGCTCTCCAAGTTCACTGCGGCACGAATCGTTCACAACCGTCCGGATTCAGTTTTTATAGCAGTTATATACTTTTCGGTTACCACGACCGTTCTCTTACCGATTTCGGCGGCACCCCACAACCCTGCGGAGCGTTATGCCGTCCTCCGACCCTCTCCCGAGGGAGGAACTTCGGGAAAAAGACGAGGCATATCGGTCGCGTTCGGGCAAGTCCATACATCAAAAATACTCCCCAGCTCTTTCTACAAAGATTTAGCACTCGTATCCCGCTGCGACATCCTTAATCCCCCTAACGGTCATCGCCAGGCGATTATGTGTTGCTTGAGAACAAATCGGTCGGGGCGCTGCGTCACTTTGCGCAAAAGCTCCATGAACGTATCGCTCTTGTAGTAAGGAGAATCGTCGTCGCCTACGAAATGGACGATCATCAAGCCGTTTTTGACCTTCACGCGCTCCATACCCAGCCGCACGGCCTCCCACCGCAGGCGGACCACATTGAGCAGCTCGGCAGCGGGCCGGGGCAACGGACCGAAGCGGTCGATCATCTTGGCCTCGAAACTCTTGAGCATCTCCTCGTTGCGGGCCGTATCCAGCTCCCGGTACAAGCGCAGTTTCTCGGCGGGCTGCTGCACGTAGGAGTCGGGCAGCTCGGCCTCGACGTCGATCTCGATCACGCTATCCGAAATATAGCTCATCTTATCGACCACGCCCTGCTCGGCATCGCTCATGCCGGGCATCTCGAGTCCCTCCGAGCGGAGTTCGGCGATCGCCTCCTGCATGATCTTCTGGTAGGTTTCGAAACCGATGTCGGCGATAAAGCCGCTCTGCTCGGCGCCCAACAGATTGCCGGCGCCCCGAATGTCGAGATCCTGCATGGCGATATTGAATCCCGAACCCAGATCTGAGAACTCCTCGATGGCCCGCAGGCGCCGCCGGGCATCCGGAGTCAGCAGCTCGTCGCCGGGCGAAAGCAGGTAGCAATACCCCCGCTGGCTGCCGCGTCCCACACGTCCGCGCAACTGATGAAGATCGCTCAAGCCGAAATTCTGGGCATTATTGACGATGATCGTATTGGCGTTGGGAATGTCGATGCCGTTTTCGACGATCGTGGTCGAAATCAACACGTCGAACTCCCCGTAGATAAAATCCATAATCAGCTTTTCGAGCTGTTCGGCCGGCATCTTGCCGTGGCCGATTCCCACCCGCGCCCGGGGGCAGAGCCGAGTAACCATACCCTGAAGCGTCATCAGATCCTCCACCCGGTTGTGGACGAAATAGACCTGTCCACCCCGATCCAGCTCGGCATTGACAGCGTCGCGGATAATCTCCTCCGAAAAGAGATGCGACTCGGTAATGATCGGCTGTCGGTTGGGCGGCGGCGTCGAGATGACGGAGAGGTCGCGCGACCCCATGAGCGAGAATTGCAGCGTGCGGGGAATCGGCGTCGCGGTGAGGGTCAGCGTATCGACATTGACGCTCATCTGCGTCAGCTTCTCCTTGGCCGCCACGCCGAACTTCTGCTCCTCGTCGATAATAAGCAATCCCAGGTCGTGGAATTTCACCTGCTTGCCCAGGATCTTGTGCGTACCGATCAGGATGTCGATGCGACCCTCGGCCAGCTCAGATAGGATGCGGGACGTCTCTTTCGAAGACTTGGTCCGGTTGAGATATTCGACCTTCACGGGAAAATCCCGGAGCCGATGTACGAAGGAGCGGTAATGATTGCAGGGCCAGAATCGTCGTAGGCACCAGCACGGCCACCTGCTTGCCGTCGGTCGCGGCCTTGAACGCCGCTCGGATCGCCACTTCGGTCTTGCCGAAGCCCACATCGCCGCAAATCAACGATCCTCGGCTGATTGGACTCCATGTCCCGCTTGACGGCCTGCGTC
>ENA-OQAB01000270-OQAB01000270.1-human-gut-metagenome-genome-assembly--contig:-NODE-270-length-29829-cov-3.259477_pt1 | contig 29829 bp, 32 predicted proteins | sample MGYA00242490_ERZ504517 | MGnify/ENA primary metagenome ERZ504517 (study PRJEB26092, sample SAMD00036298) | human gut metagenome | host: Homo sapiens | study: EMG produced TPA metagenomics assembly of...
GTTGAATTGGCACGCATTCTATATGCGCCGTATGCCTGGTTCTTGCCTTCAAAAATCAGTTGACACCATTCCGAAGAAGCTAAATCTAATTTTGCCATTTTACTTTTCTTTTTGGGTGTTACATCAATTATCGGCTAAGTTCTGTGACAATCCACCTTTCGCATCGAAATTCTTGATTAAGAATTCATCAGCTTCCGCAATGTCTGTTATCACATATTTACCAATATTACATATCTGCATTTCGTCCAGCGCGTCAATCAGATTCATATAAGAAGCGTCATCCGTAGCTTTAATAATTACGGTCGGGGTATCCTTTCCGCTCTTTATCTCGGAAACCTGCTTCTTAAATTCGTCATCCGTTATCTTAAGATCCAATTTCTGTTGTTTCAATTCTCTTACTTTATTGACAGCAACAGCATTTTTCTGAAGAAGTACGGCACGCAGTCCATTTGCACCGTAGCTAGTTTCTTTCAACGAGGTATAGTCCTTATAATTAGGTTCTCCCTCATAATAATAGAGTTTATTATCAGGCCCCAGCAATAGTGTAATTGCCTGTGAAGCCTTCACCATACTCTTCTGGTTTTCAGTAATATCTTTGTCATTACTCGGCATGCTTATTTCCATCGTCTGAGGTTTGCTCAGTGTGGTACAAAGCATAAAGAAAGTAATCAGCAACATGTTCATGTCCACCATCGGTGTAAAGTCCACCCGGACAGTTATCTTTTTTTGCTTGCTCTTTCCTCTTTTTCCGCCGCTCTCTTGTACTTCAGCACTCATTGTATTTCCTCCTTTTTAATTTTCAGATTCTGCTTTGAGAGAAGTAATCAGATTGTACCGATTTTCCCGCAAATCCTGAAGTGAGTTCATAACGTTCTTTATCACTGAGTATGGAGTCGTAGCGTCTGCCTTGATGGCAATACGTAGATCAGCGTTAGCAGTACGTGCATTACGTACCCACGATTTAAACTGATTATCAACACTATCGCATGGAATACCTTCATTCTTAAGGATCTTATCCCGTTGATCTTCGGGGAGATCAAGATATTTCTGCATACTTCTGATAGGCACTCCAAAAGTAGAAGACAACATAAATCTCTTCTCTTGTTCCGGAGTAAACTTAATGCCATACTCTTCACCCATGCTCTCCAAGACAGCCTGCATATCCTGCTGCTTGTCGAGACTCATAAATATTTTTCCTTCCTGGTCAACCAGAATCTGGAGTACATCTGTCTCCGGAATCTTGATTTCCGATACGGAGGCTGGAGTGGTAACCTGCACCGGCTCCTTCTTCACAAATGTTGATGTCAACATAAAGAAAGTCAGAAGCAATACAGTTACGTCACTCATAGCGGTCATATCTATGAACGTATCTTTCTTTTTAATTTTCGCTCTACCCATGATTAATAGATTTTAAAGGGTTCGCCAAATTAATGAGTAGCTGCAAAAGTCTGCACGATAGAGAATCCGACTTCGTCGAGTCCGTAAGTCAATTTGTCAATTTTGTTAGTGAAGTAGTTGTATGGCAACCTTACCTACCGCATTTTCGCTGTCTTTTACCTGGATATATGTAATATCGGGGTTGGGCTCTTCCGGCATGTCTTCGCACAGTACGGCTATAGCGCCTTGCTCAATGGCTGTCGGAATATATGCGTGCCCGTCGGTCTGCGTGCCGCGCATTGCCATGAACAAATGTCCGGCCGCAACTAAACGGGAGTCGATGTTTACTCCTGTTATATCTTTTTCCGTACTGCCGATAACTTGTACCGGTTGTATCGCTTTTAATAGTTCGGTTAATTTCATACCTTATTATATATATGTATATTCTTATATTAACGTAACGTCAAGGCTATCGTCTGACCTCTTACCAGCCGGCTTCCACCTGCAATGGACTGGCTTCTTACTTTGCCGATGCCGTTGAGGCGTACTTTAAGCCCCTTGCTTTCCAGCAGATAAACGGCATCTTTAGCCCCCATACCCACTACGCTGGGCACTATGCCTGCGGAAACTTTCTGATTTTGCAGGATAACGGCAGACGGGGCGGCCTGACTGTGTCCCCATAACTCTCGCCCTTTCTGTGCCTCGAACTGCTTCTGCACCGGAACATCCAATGTGTTGAGCACACGCAACGCCTCGTTCATCTCTCCCGCTTTTACCGCGGGAATCACATTCGTGGTACTGTCTATCGCACTGCGTATATCGAACCGCAGATTCTTGGCATATACCCTTTCCGCAATCTTGCTGAATACGCTGCCCGCCATTAAACCGCCCGATGCCGGAAGTCCCGGCTTCTGTATGGAGACGATACAACTGTATTTGGGAGCCTCTGCCGGGAAGTATCCGCAGAAGCTGACGAGATAATTCACCCGTCCCGCCTTATATCCGGCGGCGCCTTGCGAAATCTGTGCCGTACCCGTCTTGCCGGCTACGGCAAACTGTTTGCTTCCGGCCGGCTTGGCCAAACCTTCGGAGACTACTTTATGCAGAATCTCCCGTATCTGCGTCAGCGTATTGTCCGAGCAAATCTTAGGATTGATGACTTCCGTAGGGAATTCATGCACAACCTCGCCGTCTTTCACAGCCGCTTTCACGAATTTTGGACGTACCATTGTGCCGTTATTGGCGATGGCATTGTAGAAAGTCAGTATGTTCAGCGGCGGTACCTGCGTTTCATATCCTATACTCATCCAGGGCAACGTGGTCTTGGCAAAATAGCGTTCTTTCGGACCGCGGATGTTAGGCTTGCCCTCTCCGGCTATTTGCAGATGAAGCGGGCGGTCTATGCCGATACGCTTCAATCCGTCTACAAACTTTTGCGGATTGTCGCTGTAATGCTTGTCGATAAGATAGGAAACGCCGATATTGGATGATACTTCCAGGATACGTGTCACATCGATTTTGCCATATCCGCCCCGGTGCCAGTTATGGTCTTTCATCGGGCGGCCGTGCATCATCATGATGCCGTTACCCGTATCGACTTCCGTGTCGGGAGTAATCTTCCCGTCTTCAAGGGCTACCATGATAGAAGCGGTCTTGAAGGTAGAGCCCGGTTCTAGCATATCGCTGATGGCATTGTTGCGCATTTCGTAATAGTTGCCGTCACCCGCTTTCATCATATTGACAATGGCTTTTATCTCTCCTGTCTGTACTTCCATCAGTACGGCGACACCTACGCTGGCATTGATTTCCTTCAACTTATCTATCAACGCTTTTTCGCAAATATCCTGCATGCCTACGTCGATGGTGGAGATGATATCGCAACCGTCTACGGGAGCGATGTCCACTATGTTCAGGTATTTGTTCATCACCTTTTGGCGGTGGGTGATGCCGTCACGTCCTTTCAGCAGCGTGTCGAATGCCAGCTCGATACCGTTCTTTGCCCCTTGCGCCGTATCGGCATAGAGGTCGCCCAACGTACGGGCGGCCAAAGAGCCGAAAGGCTTTTTACGTTGGTTGTAAGTCTGTTCGTGGAAACCGCCTTTGTATTTGTTCAAGTTGAACACCGGCAATCTTTTGGCTTCCTTATACTGGATATAAGAGATGCGCTTCGGGTAAATCAGGTAATTGCGGCTGCCCTTTTTGCGTCCTTTTAGCAGATGCCTTTTAAATTCGGCAGCGCTTTTGTCGGGGAATATCCGGTGCAATCCCTCGCAGATTTCGCCCAAATGATTCATCAGCATGGTGTCTTTCTTCTCTCCACCCGCTTTGAAATCCATATAAATGCGGTACTCCGGTAAGGAGCTCGCCATTAATTTACCGTCCGATGAAAGAATATTGCCACGGTTGGGCTTCACCGTAACATTCTCCTTCACAAAGCGGTCGGCGACATCTTGCCAGTACTGACGTTCGGCAAACATGATGACGGTACCTTTTACGATAATGGCTACTCCTATCAGTCCCATAACAAGGACTACGAAGAAGTAACGGGTCATTATATTTTTCTTGTTTACTGCCAAGGCTGTTTCGATTTACTATTATACTATTTACTATTTACCGGTCTGTTTTCCATTCCCTATACTTATTTGATTAAGTACGGCGGATTGGTCGAAGTCTGCAAATCGCTTTCTTTCGTCGCGATATATTCTTCGATACGCGATTGACGGCTTCGCTCCATCAGTTCGGAACTGCGTGTCAAAGCATCGTATTTTATGTCTATCAGCTCTTTCTTGAGCTTGTCTATCTCTATCATCTGCTGCTGACAGGCGTAGCGGTTATGGATATAGAACAGAATAAGAACCATGATGAGGACGAGCAGCTTCGTCTGACGACGGAAAAAGTCCGTAGCCAGAATGTCACCGCCTATGATGTTCTTTAGCGAAGTCCGTCTTTTTACCTTTTCGCCTTTCACCTCTTCCTGTTTATTAGCCGTCTCATTCATCGCCCTGTCACTTTATAGCTTTATCATCTTAATCACTTTATGATTTTCTCCGCGATTCTCAGTTTGGCGCTTCGCGAACGCGGGTTACGCTCAATCTCGTCGTCATCCGGAATAATCACTTTGTTGTTTACCAAACGGAAAGGCGTTTGTACGTTTCCGAAGAAGTCTTTTTCCGCCTTGCCCTCTATATTGCCGGTCTTCATGATGTTTTTCACCATGCGGTCTTCCAGCGAATGGTAGGTGATTACTACCAGTCGTCCGCCGGGCTTTAATGCTTCCGTTGCTGCATATAACATCTCCTTCAGCGCTTCCATTTCCTGATTGACTTCGATGCGCAACGCCTGAAACACTTTTGCAAGTTCTTTCTTTTCTCTTTCACGTCCGAAGAGAGGTTTGATAATATCCAGGAACTCTCCGATGGTGCCAATCTTTCGGGTGGCGCGCGCCTTGACGATAACGGATGCCAGCTTGCGGCTGTTCTTCAGTTCCCCATACAAATAGAAAATGTCGGCCAGACGCTCTTCGTCGTATGTATTTACGATGTCGGCGGCAGTGAGCCCGGCGCGCTTGTTCATCCGCATATCGAGTGCACCGTCAAAGCGGAAAGAGAATCCTCGCTCGCTATCGTCGAAATGATGTGACGACACGCCGAGGTCGGCGAGTACGGCGTCCACTTGCCCGATACCATGATAACGCAGGAAGTTATGCAGATAACGGAAATTGCTGCGTACAAATGTGAAGTGCGGGTCGTTTACGATGTTTTGTTCCGCATCCTCATCTTGGTCGAATCCCAGCAATCTGCCACCTTCGCCCAAGCGTGACACTATCTCGCGGGAATGACCGCCGCCGCCGAATGTCACGTCTACATACGTTCCGTCCGGGCGGATGTTCATCCCGTCGACGCTTGGCATCAAAAGTACCGGAATATGATATGTTGTTTCTTCCTTCATTTTTTAGTTAGAATCGTTTACTACTCTGCTGTCTCATCGCTTGCCTCTGTTTCTTCCCAATTCTCGTCTCCCAGAATATCTTGCAATGCCTCGCTGAATTCTTCCGGATTCATAAAAGGTTGTTCCGCCTTTTCTTTCGCCCAGATTTCGATGGTGTTGTCCACGCCGATAAAACGTACATCGCTTTGTATGCCCGCCATTTGCAAGTAGCGCTTAGGCAACAGGATACGTCCGTTCCCGTCGGGAACCATGATTTCCGCATCGCTTACAAACTGCCGGAAAATTTGTTGGTGTTTGGCGTTCCACTTGTTCAGCCGCCGCCGAAGTTGGGTTTGCGTTTTGAACCAGACGCTTTCGGGATAGAGTATCAGGCACTCCTGAAACACGTCTTTACGCAATACGAGTCTCTCTTCGGAAGCAGCCTGCAACTGTTTCCGAAAACCGGCAGGGATTGAATACGCGTCCCTTTGTATCCGTTTTTGCTTCAATATTGCCTAAAAAGCGTATCATTTTCACCTTATTATAATAAGCGACGGTAAAATACACATTTCCCCACAATTCCCCACAATCTTTTAACTAAAATCTTACTTAGAAGTTTTCAACAGCATGTTGATTACTTATTCTGTTGAAAATGAACAGAGTGTTGCGTAGCTTGATTGGTGGGGGATTGGTGCGGGCGGACGGGTTGCTCCGGCAGGCGGGGCGGATGTGTGATGAAAGGCGTATCAAATGAATTTATCCTCGTAGGAAAGTAAAATATCCTCCGGGGAAACGCATGGTCTGTCGACCGGAAACGCATTATCTGTTTAGTGGAAATACATGGTGCGTTTATCCCGGACGGATAGTGTGTTTCGGATAAAACAATGTTCGCTTATATCCCCTTCACCTTTCACGGCTTCCTGTTGACGGCGCTTGGCGGGTGAACCCTGTGATTTTGTGAGGGGCTTATAATCGTCTCCCTGTACGAATGATTTTGTCCCGTAAGACGGATAAAATCATCTTACGGGACAAAAAGATTCATCCCATGAGACAAATACATTTATCTCATGGGATGATTTTATATGGGATATTGATTAAACAAAATCTTTCAGGTCTTGTTGTAATTTCTGGCGGGTGAAGAATATACGGCTCTTTACGGTTCCTAACGGAAGTCCCAGCTTTTCGGCTATCTCGCGGTATTTAAAACCGGAAACATGCATGGAGAACGGAACTTTGTATTCGCGTGGCAATGCGTTGACGATGCGGTGCATCTCTTTCAGGTCGTATGCGCTTTCCGTACTCTCAAAAGCGGTATCGCGCGGCAGGTTCAGATGATAAAGATTATCTGTCTGGTCTACAAATGTCTGGTCGCGTACAACTTTACGATAATTGTTAATAAAGATGTTACGCATGATCGTATATATCCAACCTTTGAAATTAGTATCGGGCATGTATTTATCTTCATTATCCAAAGCTTTGAGAGATGTTTCTTGAAGAAGGTCGTTTGCTTCTTCACGGTCGGAGGTGAGCTTGTACGCGAAGCGTAATAAATCGTTTTGAACTCCGAGCAGATCTTTTTTAAATGTAATACTATTCATAATGTGCTTTGTTAAATGGTTACTTGTTCGTTTAGCCTTTCAGCATTGCAAGTTTACGAAAGTTTCGGCTTTGTGTCGGGTGGTTTTTAAGCAATCTTTGGGGTAAAAACTATCAATTGATAGATTTTAGGTGCTATTTGATAGATTTTGGGTGTAGTTTTCTATCGATTATTTGCATTTAATTAAAAAGATGCGTTAATTTTGCGCAATCATTTCATCATAAAAAGAATGGCTGACGACTCTTTATTTTTGATTGACATTGATAAGATTCTTCGGGAGAAAGCTCCGAAGCATGTGAAGTATATCCCTAAGTTTGTCGTGTCTTATTTGAAGCGCATCGTTCATCAAGATGAATTGAATGTTTTTCTGAGAGAGTCGAAAGATAAAGTGGGGGTGGAGTTCCTGCAGGCCTGTCTGGACTTTCTGGATGCCAAACTGATAGTGAAGGGCGAGGAGAACTTATCGAGAGACGGACTTTATACCTTTGTTTCCAATCACCCTTTGGGTGGACAGGACGGGGTGGCGTTAGGCTACGTACTCGGTACTTTTTACGATGGAAAGGTGAAATATATGGTGAATGACCTGCTCATGAACCTGCGTGGATTGGCTCCTCTCTGCATACCTATTAACAAGACCGGCAAACAGGCTAAGGACTTTCCGAAAATGGTAGAGGCCGGATTTGCATCGGACGACCAACTCATTATGTTTCCTGCCGGGCTTTGCTCGCGGCGCCGGAATGGAGTTATCCGCGACTTGGATTGGAAAAAGACGTTTATTGTGAAGAGCGTTGAGGCGCACCGCGATGTAGTGCCCATTCATTTTGAAGGCCGTAATTCCAATTTCTTTTATAATCTGGCCAATCTCTGCAAACTGTCGGGCATCAAGTTCAATATCGCTATGCTGTATCTGGCGGACGAGATGTTGAAGAACCGCCATAAGACATTTACCATTACGATAGGCAAGCCTATTCCCTGGCAAACATTCGATAAGACGAAAACACCTGCGCAGTGGGCGCAGTATGTGAAGGATATCGTGTATAAATTATAAGTTGAACATTGAATATTAAAAAATAGAAGCTCGGAAGATGGAAGATATTATTGCACCGATAAGCAAAGAATTGCTGAAGGCGGAGTTGACCGAAGACAAACGCTTGCGCATGACGAATAAGAGTAATAATCAGATATACATTGTTACCGCTCAGGATTCACCTAATACGATGAAGGAAATCGGACGTCTGCGTGAGATAGCATTTCGTGCTGCCGGTGGCGGAACAGGGATGTCCATGGACCTCGACGAATATGACTTGATGGATAATCCTTATAAACAATTGATTGTCTGGAATCCGGAAGCGGAAGAAATATTAGGCGGTTATCGCTATATTCTCGGTACGGACGTACGTTTCGACGAGCACGGCGCGCCGATTCTGGCTACTGCGCACATGTTTAACTTCTCCGAGAAGTTCCTGAATGAATATCTTCCCACTACCATTGAGCTCGGACGTTCGTTCGTGACGCTCGAATATCAGTCTACCCGCCGCGACAGTAAAGGCCTGTTTGCGCTGGATAATCTGTGGGACGGTTTGGGCGCGCTGACAGTGGTTATGCCCAACGTGAAGTATTTCTTCGGAAAGGTGACTATGTACCCCAGTTATATCCGTAAGGGACGTGACATGATTCTTTATTTCCTGAAGAAGCATTTCGCCGATAAAGACAGCCTGATTACTCCGATGAAACCGCTGCAATTGGAATCTGACGAAAATGAGTTGGCTACTTTATTCTGTAAGGATACATTTAAAGAAGACTATAAGATTTTAAATGGTGAAATCCGTAAACTGGGATACAATATTCCGCCGTTGGTAAATGCGTATATGAGCCTTAGCCCGACAATGCGTATGTTCGGTACGGCTATTAATTACGGTTTCGGTGATGTGGAAGAGACAGGTATCTTAATCGCTGTCGATGAAATCCTGGCGGAAAAGCGTATTCGCCATATCCAGTCATTCATCGAAAACGAGCCGGAATCGTGTAATCTGACTTCCGGAGCGAATAAGATATTCTTCCCAAGCAGATAGTTATACCGCAGGCAGGCTGTTTCCGTTGATTTTCCGGTAGAGGTCGAGGGCAAAGACGTCCGTCATGCCGGAGATGTAGTCCAGTACGGCCTGTATTCTTTCATACAGCGCGGTCGCTTTCATATTGTATTGACCGGACACCCGGTTGATGAGCAACTGCGAGTATGCTTTTTCCGGTGAACATACCGCATCAATCATCAGCTCGAGCAAAGTGCTGATGATGCGGAAACCGGCAAGTTCTATATCCAATACATCACGCGAACGGTATATCTTCCGGAAAGACACCTCTGCGCAATGTTTGTAGGCTGCGGCAGGCCGTTCGGTAATATGTTTGATGAGGCTGCCCTCGAATTCTCCCTCTAAAATCCGCGCTTCATTGTCGAGGAACGCTTTGGTGCATTCTCCGATAAGCAGTCCGATAACGGAAGAGCGCAGATAGGCAATCTGCTCGTTGGTGTCGCTCACAATCTTGAAAGTATCGAGTATATGCGCTCTACGCTCGTCGGGGAAGTAGGATAAAAGTAAATCCTGTGTTTCTTGCGTGGTGAGAATCTTCAGTTTGTGAGCGTCTTCGATATCCATCATCTGATAGCAGATGTCATCTGCGGCTTCTACCAGATAAACAAGCGGGTGGCGTGCATATTTCAGAGGCGAGTCATTAAGCTTTTTCATGCCCAGTTCTTCGGCTATCCGTCGGAAGCTTTCTTCCTCGGTGGTGAAGAACCCGAATTTGGACTTTTGTCCTGCCAAACTCGATGAAAAGGGGGTATTTTACAATGCCGGCAAGGGTGGAATAGGTCAGGACGAAGCCGCCTTTGCGGCGTCCTTCAAACCGGTGGGGTAAGCAGACGGAAAGCGTTCGCGTTTCCTTCAAAGTGTGTCAGGTCTTCCCATTGCGCCGGGGTGAGTTGTTCCCCGTCGGGCTGCTTCTCTTTCAATGCCAATCCCTTTCCTTCCGAAAAGAACGTGGAGATGGCGCGTTCGCCGGAATGTCCGAATGGCGGATTGCCCAAATCGTGGGCCAGGCACGCGGCGGAAACAATGGAACCGATTTCCGGCAGATAAGAGTTTTGCAATTCGGGGCGGCGGGCAAGGATGGCTTTGGCTACGTCATTGCCCAGCGAACGGCCTACACAGGAAACTTCCAGACTGTGTGTCAGGCGATTGTGCACGAATATGCTGCCGGGCAAGGGGAACACTTGTGTCTTGTTCTGTAACCTCCGGAAGGGCGCGGAGAAGATGAGGCGGTCGTAATCCCGCTGAAATTCAGAACGGTTCTCGTGACGCTCTTTATGAAACTCTTCCAAACCGAATCGTTTGGCGGATATGAGGGTATTCCAATCCATCATGTTATTGCTTTCTTATTATTTAACTGCAAATGTATGACTATTTGCTTCAAAATCCGTAATTTTGCCCGTTAAATAGTGAATTAAAGTAATCTCAATCGTAACTTCATTAAAATGGCAAATAATAGTATGACCGTCCGAATTATAAATAAGTCGAAACATCCGTTGCCTGCGTATGCTACCGAATTGTCCGCCGGAATGGACATCCGTGCCAATCTTTCCGAACCGATGGCTTTGGAGCCATTGCAGCGTTGCCTGGTGCCTACGGGGCTGTACATCGCTTTGCCGGCAGGTTTTGAGGCGCAAATCCGTCCCCGCAGCGGTTTGGCTATCAAGAAAGGTATTTCGGTATTGAACTCTCCGGGTACTATCGATGCCGACTATCGCGGTGAAATCTGTATCATCCTCGTGAACCTTTCTTCGGAAACATTTATGATTGAGGATGGAGAACGAATCGCCCAAATGGTGATTGCCCGCCATGAGCAGGCCGTATGGCAGGAAGTGGATGTGTTGGATGAAACGGAACGCGGTGCCGGTGGCTTCGGACATACGGGCGTATAACAGGATGCTTGAATGAGAAATAAGAATATTAAAATAATCGGATGCTTATTGGCCTGTGTGCTGTTTGTTTCCTGCGGTACTTCCCGGCAGAAGATGAAGGTACGGCCGGCAGAGGCTGTTGTGCTCACTCCGGAACAGCAGCGTAAGTACGATTACTTCTTTTTGGAGGCAGCCCGCCTGAAGGTTCAGAAAGACTATGACGCGGCCTTTGATTTGTTGCAGCATTGCCTGACTATCAATCCGAATGCTTCGTCGGCTTTATATGAACTGGCTCAGTATTATTTGTACTTGAAACAAGCGCCTCAGGGTCAGGCCGCATTGGAGAAAGCCGTGGAGAATGATCCGGATAATTATTGGTACAGCCAGGGACTGGCGAATCTTTATCAGCAACAGGACGAGAAGGAGAAGGCCATGAAGCTGCTGGAAGATATGTCCGTGCGTTTCACTGACAAACTGGATCCGCTTTATGCCTTGCTGGATATTTATAACCGGCAGGAGAAGTACGATAAAGTGATTGCCACCTTGAACCGGATTGAGGGGAAGATGGGCAAAAGCGAGCAGTTGAGTATGGAGAAGTTCCGTATTTACCTGCAAATGAAAGATAACAAGAATGCTTTCCATGAGATAGAGAGTCTGGTTGCGGAGTATCCGATGGATTCCCGTTATCAGGTTGTGTTGGGAGACGTGTATATGCAGAACGGAAAGAAGGAAGAAGCATATAGCGTGTACCGCAAGGTGCTGGATACCGAGCCGGATAATGCTATGGCGATGTATTCGCTGGCGTCCTATTATGAGGCGACCGGTCAGAAAGACCTCTACCAGCGGCAGTTGGATACTTTATTGCTCAACAAGAAAGTTCCTTCGGAAACAAAACTGAACGTAATGCGTCAGTTCGTAGTGCAGAATGAGCAGGACGGCAAGGACAGTACGCGGGTTATCAACCTTTTCGACCGTATTCTGGAACAGGAACCGGACGATGCCGGGATACCGATGCTTTACGCCCAGTATCTCTTGTCTAAAGGAATGAACAAAGAAGCCTTTCCGGTACTGCGTCAGGTATTGACAATCGACCCTACCAATACGGCCGCGCGTATGATGCTGCTGGGTGAGGCGGTACGCAAAGAGGATTACAAGGATGTGATTGATTTATGCGAAGCCGGTGTTGAAACCAATCCTGAAATGCTGGAATTCTATTTCTATCTGGCTATTGCGTATAATCAGGCGGAGCGGACAGATGATGTGATTTCCATCTGCCAAAAAGCGTTGACGCAAATCACGGCGGACAGTAAGAAAGAGGTCGTTTCGGATTTCTATTCCATTTTGGGAGATGCTTATCATACGAAAGATTTGAATACGGAAGCCTATGCCGCTTATGATTCGGCGCTGGTGTATAATTCTTCCAATATCGGCGCCTTGAATAATTACGCTTATTACCTGTCTGTCGAGCGTCGTAATCTGGATAAAGCCGAGGAGATGAGTTATAAGACGGTAAAGGCGGAACCTGATAATGCCACTTACTTAGATACTTACGCCTGGATTCTGTTTGAGAAAGGCAACTATGCCGAAGCCCGTTTGTATATAGACGATGCCATGAAGAATGATGGCGGCAAAAGCGATGTTATCGTGGAACACTGCGGTGATATCTACTATATGACAGGTGACGCGGACAAGGCCTTGGAATACTGGAAACAGGCATTGGAGATAGGCAGTAAGTCCAAAACGCTGAAACAGAAGATTCAGAAGAAGAAGTATATCAGCGATAAGTAAGGCGGTAAAGTGTAAATGATAAAAGTAATAAGGCGATGAAACAAACGAAATTCAATAGTAAGACGCTGCTCTTCATGCTCTTTCTCCTCTGCTGTCTGGCGGGTTGTAAAACCTCTCGTAAGGCGGAGACGTCCAAATTACCCGAAAGCGCCCGCTATCTGTCGTCTAAGGTGAAGTTGACGGTTCCTACCAAAGATGCGGTTTTCACCGTAAACGGCACGATGAAGTTGATAAGCGGCGAACGGATGCAGCTCTCTTTCCTGATGCCCATCATACGTACAGAGGTGGCGCGCATGGAAGTGACGCCCGAAGAGATATTACTGGTAGACCGTATGGGCAAACGTTATGTGCGTGCTACCCGTAAGGAATTGAAGGATGTGTTGCCAAAGAAAGCCGACTTTGCCCATTTGGAAAAGATTCTGTTCGACGCTTCCAAACCCGACGGCAAGAAAGATTTGTCAGGAAAGGAACTGGGTATTCCCTCCTTGGAGAAAGGTAAAGTCGAGTTGTCCAACTTTTCCAATGATTCGTTTTCTCTGACGCCTACCGAATTGTCTTCAAAGTATACGCAGGTAGAGTTAAATGAAATATTAGAAATGCTGATGAGCTTATGAGACGTTTGCTTTGTATTTTATAAGTTGTTTCTGTATGGCTTTTCCGCTCCTCGCACAGTCTAACAGGCTGATAAAGGAATTGGAAAGCAAGCGCGGCGCTTTGCAAAAGCAGATTACCGAATCGGAAACACTTCTGAAAACCACAAAGAAAACCGTAAGCAGCCAGCTGAACGGACTTGCCGCTTTGACAGGCCAGATAGAGGAGCGCAAACGCTATATCCTTACTATAAACAAGGATGTGGAGGCGATAGATCGTGAGTTATCGTCGTTGGAACGCCAGTTAGGAAAATTACAGCGTGACTTAAAGGATAAGAAGAAGAAATACGAGTCATCCGTTCAATACCTTTATAAGAACCGTTCCATCGAGGAGAAACTGATGTTTATTTTCTCTGCCCGGAGTTTGGCGCAGACCTATCGCCGCTTGCGCTATGTGCGTGAGTATGCCACTTACCAGCGTCTGCAAGGTGAGGAAGTGCTGAAAAAGCAGGAACAAGTCAATAAGAAAAAGGCGGAACTCAGGCAGGTGCGGACTGCCAAAGCCGATTTGCTGAAAGAGCGTGAGGCCGAGAAAGTAAAACTGGAAGCGCAGGAGAAAGAAAAGCGTACCCTTGTAACCAGCTTGCAGAAGAAACAACGCGGATTGCAGAACGAGATTGCCAGGAAGCGCCGCGAGGCCAATCAACTCAATGCGCGTATCGACCGCCTGATTGCCGAAGAAATAGAGAAAGCCCGCAAACGCGCCGCCGAAGAAGCGCGCCGCGAAGCGGCTGCCCGCAAGAAAGAAGGGGCGAAAACGGATAAGTCGGCGGCGTCCGCTTCCAAAAACAAAGCTGCTCCTCTGGAAACTTATACCATGAGTAAGGCCGACCGTGAGCTATCCGGCGACTTTGCCAATAATCGGGGCAAGTTACCTATGCCTATCAGCGGAGCTTATATCATAACCAGTCATTACGGGCAATATGCGGTGGAAGGACTGCGCAATGTCAAGTTGGATAATAAAGGCATCGACATTCAGGGAAAACCGGGAGCGCAGGCTCGCGCCATCTTTAACGGTAAGGTGGCGGCCGTATTCAAACTGAACGGGCTGTTTAATATCCTTATCCGCCACGGAGCATATATTTCAGTGTACTGCAACCTGTCTTCCGCTTCCGTTAAACAAGGTGACACGGTTACTACCAAGCAAGCTATCGGTCAGGTATTCTCGGATGGAGCTGACGGCGGACGTACGGTACTTCACTTCCAGCTACGCCGTGAAAAGGAGAAACTGAATCCCGAACCCTGGCTGAACAGGTAGCCTTATATTGTCGCCCCGTCCAGCAAATCCAGATAGAGTGTGATGGCTTCCTCAATCTCTTTGATAAAGATGAACTCATCTGCCGTATGGGAACGGCTGCTCTTGCCCGGTCCCATTTTCATGGACGGGAAGGACATCAGCGCCTGGTCTGAAAGGGTAGGGGAACCGAATGGCGTTCTGCCCATCGCAACAGCCTTTTTTACCAGCGGATGCTCGGGAGAAACATGCGAAGAACTCAAACGGAAAGACCGGGCTTTGGCTTCACAACCGATATGCTTCTGTATCTCGTCGAAAAGTTCCCGGTTGGTATAGCATTCATTGCTGCGGATGTCGACCGCAAATGTACAGCGGTCGGGTATGACATTATGCTGGGTTCCCGCATTTACCATGGTTACACTCATCTTTACCGGCCCCAATAAAGACGATTCTTTCGGGAAACGGTAGTCGCGGAACCAGGCGATATCGTTTAATACTTTATATATGGCGTTATCGCCTTCGTTTCGGGCGGCATGCCCCGATTTGCCGTAAGCGGTGATATCCAGTACCATTAATCCTTTTTCGGCGATGGCGGGTTGCATCTCCGTAGGCTCGCCCACAATGGCGAATTGTATGGGAGGCAGTTCCGGCAATACGGACTCTATGCCGTTCTTGCCCGATACTTCTTCTTCGCAGGAAGCCAGATAAATCAGGTTGTATGCCTGTGTAGTCCGGCAAAGTTGCAGGAACACCTGCAACAGGCTGACTACGCTTGCTCCGGCATCGTTACTTCCTAAACCGTAAATCTTTCCGTTTTCTTCCGACGGGCTGAACGGAGCTTTCCGCCATCCGTTTACGGGTTTCACCGTATCGATATGAGAATTGAGCAGCAGCGTCGGTTTATTCAAATCGAACATCGGGCCGAGGCACCATATATTGTTACCTTTTCTTCCGGTTGTCATTCCCTGCATTTCGATATAGTTCTGTAAAAAGTCCGCGGCCTGTTCTTCTTCGCGGCTTAATGAGGGGATAGCTATCAATGATTTAAGCAGTCCGGTTGCTTCGGAAACTAAAGTCTGTATGTCGGTTGTCATCGTCAAGATTAGTTATATATTCGTTATTACTCTGCAAACTTACGGATAAATCCCGAAAAAGGGAGATAGTTTCAAATAAAACTAATACCTTTGCACCCATATTTACCAATTTATTAAAAATATGACTTATCATCATTTGTCTGTCATGGTACATCGTCAGGCAGAGAAGTATGGAGACAAAGTAGCCCTTAAATACAGGGACTATGAAACATCACAATGGATACCCATCACTTGGAATAAATTCTCTCAAACGGTACGTCAGGCAGCCAATGCGTTGGTGGCTTTGGGTGTAGAGGAACAGAGAAATATCGGTATCTTCTCACAAAATAAACCGGAATGTTTATTTACTGATTTTGCGGCTTTTGCCAATCGTCTGGTGACCATACCGTTGTATGCTACCAGTTCTTCGGCTCAGGCGCAGTATATTATTAATGACGCTCAGATACGTTTCCTTTTCGTAGGCGAGCAGTTTCAGTACGATGCCGCTTTCAGCGCATTCGGTTTTTGCCATTCTTTGCAGAAACTTATTATCTTCGACCGTAGCGTGGTGCTCGATCCCCGCGATAAGACATCCATTTACTACGATGATTTTCTCGCATTGGGTGAGGGGCTTCCCCACAATGATGTTGTGGAAGAGCGTAGCGCCCGCGCATCGGATGACGACCTCGCGAATATCCTTTATACATCCGGTACTACCGGAGAGCCGAAAGGCGTGATGTTACACCACTTCAATTACAGAGAGGCTATCCGTATCCATGATATTCGTTTGACCGCCATGACGGATAAGGATGTATCCATGAACTTCCTTCCGCTGACGCATGTGTTTGAGAAAGCCTGGACTTATCTCTGTATTCATAGAGGGGTACAGGTTTGTATCAATCTTCGTCCGGCGGATATTCAGACTACTATCAAGGAAGTGCGTCCTACATTGATGTGCAGCGTTCCCCGTTTCTGGGAGAAGGGTTTATGCAGGCGTACAGGAAAGATTGCGCAGGAAACCGGATTGCGGAAAGCAATGATGCTGGACGCCATCAAAGTGGCAAGATGCATAACATCGATTACCTGCGTGTGGGCAAGACGCCGCCTCTGATGCTTCATCTGAAGTACAAGTTCTACGGAAAAGACTATCTATGCCCTGCTGTAAAAAGACAATCGGTATTGAGAACGGTAATTTCTTCCCGACCGCCGGTGCGGCTGTGTCCGATGAAATCTGTGAATTCGTGCATTCGGTGGGTATTAATATGGTAGTGGGTTATGGACTGACGGAATCTACCGCTACCGTTTCCTGCTTCCTTGACAAGGGATATGAAATCGGGTTCGGTCGGAACCGTCATGCCCGATCTTGAAGTAAAGATTGGAGAGAATAATGAAATCCTGCTCCGGGGTAAGACGATTACTACCGGTTATTATAAGAAACCGGAAGCCACTGCGGCAGCCATCGATAAAGACGGTTGGTTCCATACGGGTGATGCCGGTTATCTGAAAGATGATCATTTGTATCTGACCGAACGTATCAAGGATTTATTCAAGACTTCCAATGGCAAATATATCTCTCCGCAGGCTTTGGAAACCAAACTGGCAATCGACCGTTATATCGACCAGATTGCCATTATCGCCGATCAGCGCAAGTTTGTATCTGCCTTGATTGTTCCTGTGTATGGCTTGGTGAAGAACTACGCTAAGGAAAAAGGTCTTGAGTATAAAGATATGGCCGATTTATTGCAACATCCTAAAGTGCAGGCTTTGTTCCGTGCCCGTATCGATACGTTGCAGCAACAATTTGCCAATTACGAGCAAGTGAAACGTTTCACTTTATTGCCCGAACCGTTTAATATGGAACGGGGAGAATTGACCAATACATTGAAGTTGAAACGCTCCGTTGTGTCAAAGAACTATAAGGAACTGATTGACAAGATGTACGAAGAATAAAGGATTGTCAATACATTATATTACAGGCAGGAGATGATTGTTCTTCTGCCTTTTTTATGTTCTCTCTGTCCGGCTGGAAAATCCCGTCTTTGAATTTATTAACGAAAACTTTTACCGGATTTCTTAGGGATGGAGCGTTGTCACCTGTCTTTATATAAGAGGAGTTTTCCCGAATTTTATATTTAATCTTAGTTTAATATGATGAAGAACTTTTTGACACCATTCTTAGTGCTGTTTCTGATGGTAGGCCTGTATGCATGCCGACAGGAAAAAGAAGTTACCGTTAAGGAATACCCCATGTTCTGGACATGGCTGGATTATCATCCTTGCATGAATTTTGATTCGGTATGCCAAGTGATGAATGACATCGGCATGGACGGAGTAATGCTGAACGCACCCACTCCCGACGATTATCGTATCGCGATTCCTATTGCCCATAAACACGGCATTGAAGTATATGCATGGCTATGGACCATGAATTTGGAGCATGACCGCGACAAGATTCTGACAGAACATCCCGAATGGTTCAGCGTGAACCGTAACGGAAAAAGTCTTGCGGATACTACGGCATACGTGGACTATTATAAATTCCTGTGTCCTGCACTGCCTGAGGTACGCGAATTTATCAAAGAGAAAATTAAGTCGTATTGTGAAGTCGAAGGGCTGAACGGGATTGCCATTGATTACAACCGTTTTGTGGATGTCGTGCTTCCTACCACGTTATGGCCGCATTACGGCATTGTACAGGATCGCGAATATGCCGCGTGGGATTACGGTTACCATCCCGCCATGCTCGAAAAGTTCAAGGAACAATATGGTTATGATCCGCGTGGGCAGGAAGACCCTTCATCGGACGTGAAGTGGCGGCAGTTCCGTTGCGACCGGATAACGGAAGTTGCCAATATGATTGCCGAGGTGGTACATTCGTACGGCAAGACAATGGCGGCATCTCCGTTTCCTACTCCGAAAATGGCTTCACGCATGGTGCGGCAGGACTGGGGTAAATGGAATCTGGATATCGTCTTCCCGATGGTGTACCATACTTTCTATACGGAAGATGTCAGCTTCATTTCCGATTGTACCGTTGAGAATGCGCGCGACAAGAATGATAAAACCGTGTTGTACTGTGGTATGACCGCTACCGACGGTCCGGAGATGTTTGCATGTATGGACGCCGCCTTGAATAGCGGCGCTCAAGGTATCGCCGTATTTACGGTGGCGGGTCTGCGTTCTCCTGAGGTAAAGAAGCGGTTCAAGGCTTATACAGACAGCGTAAAGGCGGTACGTGCAGCTAATGGCGGCATCATTGAAGCTGTTTATCCTCATGTGGCGGATACGAATCCTTTTGCCCATAAAGGCGTCATGGAGTTGATAGAGAAGCGTATGCGGCAGATTATAGCCAAAACGTCCGGTACAGAGGAACTGCCCTCGTTGGCTTTGGGTGAATATAAGCAAACGGAATCTTACGATGCTACCCGTTGCTATCGGGTGGCGGATGAGAATAGCGAGACTGTTTTTAAAGTTACTTTCTATTTCTACGGTGATGTACTTTCGGGTTGGGACGTAGCGGCGGAATAGTCCACCCTCTCTCTTATTCCATTGATTGCAGCGGATTTATGCGATTTTTTCAGACTTTTGCACTATCTTTGCGCTCCGAAAAGATAGAATTGAAAGCATATGATTACCATTGAACAACTGAAAGATATCAAGGAACGTACCGAAGCGTTGAACCGCTATCTGGACATTGAAGGAAAGAAAATACAAGTCGAAGAGGAACAATTGCGCACTCAGGCTCCGGGGTTTTGGGATGACCAGAAAGCAGCCGAAGCACAGATGAAGAAAGTAAAAGGTTTGCAGCAATGGATTTCCGGCTATAATGAAGTCAAGGTTATGGCGGACGAACTGCAACTTGCATTCGATTTCTACAAGGATGAGCTGGTAACGGAAGAAGAGGTGGATGAAGCCTATGCAAAAGCGTCTGCCGCCGTAGAAGCTCTTGAACTCAAGAATATGCTTCGTGAGGAAGCCGACCAGATGGACTGCGTATTGAAAATCAATTCGGGCGCCGGCGGTACGGAAAGCCAGGATTGGGCAAGCATGTTGATGCGTATGTATCTGCGATATGCCGAAACTCATGGATATAAGGCGACCATCGCCAACTTGCAGGAAGGCGATGAAGCCGGAATCAAGGCTTGTACCATTGAGATAGCGGGTGATTATGCTTACGGCTATCTGAAAGGTGAGAACGGTGTACACCGTCTGGTGCGTGTATCTCCCTATAATGCCCAGGGTAAGCGTATGACATCTTTCGCGTCTGTTTTCGTTACTCCGCTGGTAGATGATACGATTGAGGTGAATATCGAACAGGCGCGTATCTCTTGGGATACTTTCCGTTCCAGCGGTGCCGGCGGACAGAACGTAAATAAGGTGGAGTCCGGCGTGCGTCTGCGCTATCAGTTCAAAGACCCTTATACAGGCGAGGAAGAGGAAATCCTGATTGAAAATACCGAAACGCGCGACCAGCCTAAGAATCGCGAGAATGCGATGCGTCAGTTGCGCTCTATCCTATACGATAAGGAACTTCAACACCGTATGGCGGAACAGGCAAAGGTGGAAGCCGGTAAGAAGAAAAATCGAGTGGGGATCGCAAATCCGCAGCTACGTGTTCGACGACCGCCGCGTGAAAGACCACCGTACCAATTTCCAGACTTCGGATGTAAACGGAGTAATGGACGGTAAGATAGACGGTTTCGTCAAAGCTTACCTGATGGAGTTTGCGGGCGGAGACAACATTTAGTCCTTCGGCAGGTTAACATCATTGACCGGAACAAGTTAACCGGGTTGCGGGTAACAAGTTAATATTGTATATGCGGTAAGTTAACATCATATAATCAATGATGTTAACTTACCGCCTTTTTTCTTTATAAATGCTTGCAAACTCCCGAATTTCCTTTTACTTTGTTTATCGTTGAACTTTAAACTAAAGAAACACCATGGGAAAGAGTGAAAAAAGAAAGTAATGCACAGCCGGAAAGAAGAACAACAAGCCAAGAAAGTATTGCTGATTATCGGAGTTGCCGCTTTGGTATTGGTAGTTGCCATGTTGGTCGGTTATTCCTTCTTGGGCTAATTAAAGATAAATATGCCGCAGGAGATAGAACGGAAGTTTCTCGTAAAAGGAGAGTATAAGTCGCAAGCATACGCGCAGAACCGTATCATTCAGGGATATATCAGTAGCGCGCGCGGACGGACGGTAAGAGTACGTATACGCGGCGGGCAGGGGTACCTTACCATCAAGGGGGCATCCGATACATCCGGAATCAGCCGTTACGAATGGGAGAAAGAGATTCCTTTGGCCGAGGCCGGGGAGTTGATGAAACTGTGCGAACCGGGCATTATTGATAAAACCCGTTATCTGGTACGCAGTGGAAACCATGTTTTTGAGGTAGACGAGTTCTATGGAGAGAATGAAGGGTTGGTAATTGCCGAAGTAGAGCTGTCCTCGGAGAACGAGCCTTTTGAGAAGCCGGACTTTATCGGGCAGGAAGTAACGGGAGATATTCGTTATTACAATTCACAGTTGATGAAGCGTCCGTTTAAGGAATGGAAGTAAACTAATCGCGTCCCGTAATTGTTAATTCGTATATGGAGAAACTATATCAATACCTGCCGGAAGAACTCGTCACTTTTATTTTGGTGACGGTGTTTTCTTTGCTTATAGGTCTTTCCTTGCGACGTATCAGTCTGAAACGCGAAGGGGAGACCACCTTGTTCGGTACAGACCGTACCTTTACTTTTATCGGCATTCTGGGTTATCTCCTCTATATTCTCGATCCGGTGGACTACCGTCTGTTTATGGGTGGCGGGGCTGTCTTGGGAGTGTTGCTTGCCTTGAACTATTACGTCAAGCAAGCCCAGTTCCACGTGTTCGGGGTTACCACCATTGTCATTGCGCTCATCACGTATTGCATTGCGCCTATTGTCGCTACGCAGCCCTCTTGGTTTTATGTAATGGTGATTGTGACCGTGTTGCTCTTTACGGAGTTGAAACATACATTCACCGAACTGGCGCAGCGGATGAAGAACGACGAAATGATTACGCTCGCCAAGTTTCTGGCCATTAGCGGTATCATACTTCCGATGCTGCCCAACGAAAATCTGATACCGGACGTCAACCTTACGCCTTATGGTATATGGCTTGCTACGGTAGTGGTTTCCGGTATTTCCTATCTTTCTTATCTGCTGAAGAGATACGTCTTTCGTGAGTCCGGCATTTTGGTATCCGGTATCGTCGGCGGGTTGTACAGCAGTACCGCCACCATATCCGTGCTGGCGCGTAAAAGCCGTAAGGCGTCACCTCAGGAAGCGCCCGAATATGTGGCCGCCATGTTGCTGGCGGTCAGTATGATGTTCTTGCGGTTCCTGATACTGATCGGCATATTCAGCGTAGCTACCTTGACGGTTATCTATCCCTATCTGCTGATTATGTCCGCTGTTTCCGCCGGAGCAGCCTGGTTTCTGCATTCCAAATGGAAGCGTCCCGCCGTATCGGGAGCGACCGATGAAGACGAGGACGGCAGTAACCCGCTGGAATTAAGGTAGCGCTATTTTGCCGTACTTTTTGTGGTATTTACGATAGCCACCCATTATACGCTGATATATGCCGGTAAGGGCGGACTGACCTTACTCTCCTTTGTTTCCGGTTTCAGCGACATCACCCCGTTCATTCTGAATCTTCTGCAAGGTACGGGCAGCGTGCCTGTTTCGCTGATAACGGCTTGCAGTATGCAGGCGATAGTAAGTAATATCGCCGTCAATATGTGTTACGCGCTCTTTTTCTCCGGTAAGAAGAGTGCGTTGCGCTCGTGGATATTGGGCGGCTTCGGATGCGTCATAGTTGCCAATGCGCTTCTGCTGTTATTCTTTTACTTCCTGTAAATCAACAGACTTTTCGCTATGTGGATACCACCGTCTCCAATCGGCGGCGGTGGCGACAGGTAGAAGACTCAGTATTTGAGACAGGTAACCGTTCCGTCCATCGTCATGACAATCAGTCGCCTTTCTCCTGCGTTCTTCAAGGAGGTGACTGCCGAATGAGCCACTTTCCACTGCCAGGATATTCCGCTTCCGTCGGTTCGTACGGCGTGGACAACCCCGAACTCCGTGGGAATGAACACGTATTGTTCCGTCGTCTCCATACGGGTAGGGATAAAGTTGCTTTCGTAAGGCATTGCGGTATTCCAAAGCGGTGTGTAAACGCCTTTTGAAATATCTGCCGCGGTGATGTTGTTCTTGATGCCTTTGATATACATCGTTTTTCCGTCCGGTGAGAAACCGAGCGATTCGCGCCCTTTGGCTTCGTCCGAAGCCCAGAGAATCTCTCCTGTCGACGGCTGGAAAGCGCGTACGAAATAGTCGGAACTGAGTACGATAACCTGTTCCTGTTGCTTTCCGCCGTTTGCGGTGTATGGAAGAACTACCGGCCAGCAGGCTCCCGGTGAAAAGTATCTGCCGCGTCGGGTGTCGAATTCCCAGACTTTCTTTCCCGTTTTCCGGTCGATAGCATAGAACATTGCTCCCCACGTACCTGTATAAACCCGTTCCCGGTCTGTGGCGGGGCGTGATTCGATATACCCTTTCAATCCCTCGCAAATCCAGTTGACCGTACCGTCCGCCGGATTGATGGAATAAAACTTCCCGTTGCCGCTGCCGATATAGACGGTATCATCCGCTACCGTAGGGCAGGCTACAATCGGGTAGCCGGTATCGTATTTCCAGCGCACGCTTCCGTCCTGTCTGTTCAGGGCGTAGACACAGCCGTCGCAGGAAGAAACGATTACCAGTTGCGGGGTAATGAAAGGAGCGGAGAATATCTTATTCCCGGTGCGGTACTTCCATAAGGTTTTTCCGCTGCCGGCGTCCAGCGCACGAACCATTCCGGCGGTATTGGTATAGATGTACAGGTTGCCGTCTATGCTTCCTTGCGAAGCGATATCCGTAACATCCTTGACAGTCCATACTTTCCGGATGGCGGGATGAAAGACGATAGTGTCCCATGCCGGGCGGGTTTCCGTCTTGATGATGCGTTCGCGGAACAGCAGGGTGTCCCCCTTCAGGCTTACCAGGTTATATCCGCCTATCGGGTCTTTCCGTCTGAGGGAAGAGCGTCCTATCACTCCCGGAATGCCGTCGGCATCGTATGAGCGGTTGACGTGCAGGTGTCCGGCGAGTACGGCCTGCGTATTGCGTGTTTTAAGAATCCGAAGAACTTCCCGGCAATTGCTTAAATCGGCGTTCAGCGGGAAGTGATTGACGAAAATGACGGGTTGCGCCGCAGGTGTGGCATTGTATACGGAGTCGAGCCAGAGGATTTCCTCACGCGGGATATGGGGCGGTCCCATCCGCAGGCTCGGACCTGCTCCGCAACCGATGAAGCGTACCCCCTGCCAGTCATAGCAGAAATGTGACGCCCGGAATATCTTATCGAACATCGTACATCCGTTCTCGCTCCAGTTCACGTCGTGGTTGCCGGGCAACAGCAGGTAGGGTTTCCGGAAGCCTTTCAATATCTCCTCAAGTAATTGAAACTCTTTGTATCGCCGAATTCCGTCACGTCTCCGCTCAGAATGGTGAAATCCACATCGGGGTTGGCATTGATATCCTCAACGGCTTGGCGTAAATCGTCTTCGGCGTAGGCGAAAGAGTTGAGATGAACATCGGTGAGCCAGGCAAAGGAGAAATTCCGCCGGTTGCCGGAGATGGAAGAGGGGTGGCCGTCCTGTCCGTAGACAAGGAGTGACAGCGCCGTCACGCAGAGGGCTGATAGGAACTTTTTCATGATGATGATTGATTGGTGTTGCTCCAAAGATACTTAGTTTTATCCGGAAAACAAAAAGAGGATACGGCGAAACTCTGATTATGATAGCAAAATCAGCTTCGGCGTATCCTCTTTACAGGTACAAGAAAGAACGAAGTTATTCTTCGGCTGTGGCTTGCGGGGCGGTGAATCCTAACTTCTGCAATCCCCGCTGTACGTCCGGATGGCTCATAAAGAGCTTCCAGAGCAGTCCGCTGCGGTAGTTCTCAATCATTACGGCTATCGGGCCCTGGTCGATGGCAAGATAACGTTGCGGATACCAGTTGTCCGTTTCGCTGAAAGCGTCGTAGAATCCGTAAGGGCCGAATACTTTATCGCCCATTCCGTAGAGGTGGCGCATCACTTGCAATGAGTACTCCGGCGTATATACGATGGATGACAGTGCGGCGGTGGGAGAGATGACTCCCAGGTCGTCGCGCTCGTTGGGCGAGTGGGCGGCATATCCGTTTACGGAGTAGCTGGCGGTCAGCCCCCAGCAGTCCGGTCCGAAACCTTTGTAATGCTTGGGGTTACGGATGCAGTAGGCGCGGTTTACAAGCGTCAGGTTACGCATTTCGCCGAAGTAACCGGGGCAATATTCGTCTTTCAGTCCGTTGGGATCAAGTCCCAGGAAAGAGTACTGCGCCCAGAACAGGGGGCCGGCTTCCGTACCTTGATACCGCAGATGCAGTTCGATACCCTCTACCTTATGCGGGCTGACGATGGCGCCGTTCTGCGCCCAACCTTCGTGGTATACGGCAGCAGGTACGCCATGCGTAGGCGAGGCGGCGGCAAGGATGTACATGATGAGGCATTCGTTGTAACCGTGTACGGGGAAGTTCATCTCCCAGCCGTATTCGGGACTCCAATGCCAGTAGAGTACGTTTTGGTCGCCCTGGCGGTAGAAGTTCCAGTCTACTTCCCGCCATAGCTTGTCGATGCGGGCGGCGAGGGCTTTCTCTTGCGGGCTGCCGCCTGCATAGTACTGGTGTACGGCAAGGAGAGCCTGCATTACGAAAGCGGTTTCTACAAGGTCGCCGCCATTGTCTTTCTGCCCGAAGGGCTTTACCCGCCCCGTATCGCCATACCACCAATGGGGGTAAGCTCCATGAAGCGGTCGGCGGTCTCAAGGAAAGAAACGATGCGTTCCATGCGCGCCAGTCCTTCTTCACGGGTGACGTAGCCCCGGTCGATACCTGCGAGCACTGCCATGATACCGAAACCGCTACCGCCGGATGTCACTACGTTTTGGTCGTTTTCGGGATATACCCCGTCCATGTGGATGCGCTCGCGCGCGAGTCCGCTGTTGGGTTCGGCCCCGTCCCAAAAGTAATTGAAGGTTCGGCGCTGTACTGTGTCCAGCAGGGCGTCGTCGCTCAACGTGCCGGACGTTCCGTCGGATTTTTTTGTACCGCAGGCTCCTGCGAGGAACAATTAGCAGGAGAAGCGGGATATAGATGTTTATTGATTTCATACTGTTTACGTGCAATGATTTATATACTGGCGGGAGAATTTTGTTTCCCCGTAAGGAAACGGCGGTTCCCTCAGGGAGAAACACCCGTTTCCCCGGTGGGGAATTTCGGTTTCCCCGGTAGGAAACTGAGATTCCCCCGGATCAAACGGTTGGTATCCTCAGGAGAGACGGATTGTTTACTTCAAGGTGATGCGCGCCGTCTTGGTGGCCTGACTGCTTCCCCCGATGAAGAGGTCGAACTCTCCGGGCTCGGCTACATGGTTCAGGTCGTAATCATAGAAGCGCAGCAGCTCCGGAGTAATCTTGAAGGAAACGGTCTTGCTTTCGCCTGCACGAAGGAATACCTTTTCAAAGCCTTTCAGCTCGCGTACGGGGCGGGTGATGCTTCCTACAAGGTCGCGGATGTATAGCTGTACGACTTCCGCACCGTCGCGTTTTCCGGTGTTGGTTACGGTGACTACGGCGGTTATGGAACCGTTCTGTCCCATCGACGGGGTGCTCAGGGCGATGTCGCTGTATTCGAAGGTGGTGTAAGACAGGCCGTATCCAAAGGGATAAAGCGGCTCGTTGTCCACGTCCAGGTAGTTACTGCGGAACTTCTCGAACCATTTGCCTGCCTGCAGCGGACGTCCGGTATTCTTGTGGTTGTAGAACAACGGTATTTGTCCTACATTCTTCGGGAAGGTCATCGTCAGTTTGCCGCCAGGGTTGACATCTCCGAACAATACATCGCCTATGGCATAGGCGGCTTCGCTTCCGCCAAACCATACGTTCAGTATGGCGGGCACGTTGTCCTGTTCCCAGGTCAGTGTCAGCGGGCGTCCGGTGAAGAGGGTGAGTACTACGGGCTTGCCTGTTTTCAGCAAGGCTTCCAGCAGTGAACGCTGTACGTCGGGCAGGTCGAGGTTGGTACGGCTGGAACTCTCGCCGCTCATTTCGGAAGATTCACCGAGCGCGGCTACGATAACGTCCGCGCCGGCGGCTGTTTTCAGGGCTTCGTCCAGCAGTTCCTTGTCCGTACGGTTGTCCCGGTTCAGGGAACGTCCGAACATGGTGGCGCGCTCTTCGTAGGCGGCATCGCCGATGAGGTTGCTGCCTTTGGCGTATGTGATGTTCACTTTGCCGGACATCATCTCCTTCAGTCCTTCATACAGAGAGGGGTAGTCGTTGAGGCGTGCGGCTACGCTCCATGTTCCGGGCATATTGCTGCGTGTATTGCCCAACGGGCCTATGACGGCCACGGTTCCTTCTTTTTTCAGCGGAAGCAGCGGTTCGGGCAGAGAACCCGGATGTTGCTTGATGCTGCCGTTCTTTAGCAATACAAAGCTCTCGGCGGCAATACGGCGTGCGGCGGCGCGGTGTTCTTTGGTGAAGATGTCGCGTGCGGGACGGTTCACATCGCAGTATTTATAGGGATTGTCGAAAAGCCCTAACTTATACTTGGCTTCGAGGATACGGCGGCAGGCCGCATCGAGGGTTTTCATGCTTACCTTGCCCGACATGACGGACTTCTTGAGTGTGCCGACGAAGCCTTCGCTTACCATATCCATGTCTACACCGGCATTGAGGGCACGCGCGGAGACGGTTTGCAGGTCGCCGATGCCATGTTCTATCATCTCGGATATACCGGTAAAGTCGGTCACTACAAAGCCGTTGAAGCCCCATTGCTTGCGGAGAACATCGGTCATCAGCCATTTGTTGGCTGTGGCGGGTACGCCGTCTATCTCGTTGAAGGATGCCATTACGCTTCCCACGCCTGCATCTACGGCGGCTTCGTAGGGGTACATGTATTCGTTGAACATGCGGTTGCGGCTCATGTCTACCGTATTGTAGTCACGGCCTGCCTCGCCCGCTCCATAGAGGGCGAAGTGCTTGACGCAGGCAAGGATTTCGTCATTGCGCCTGAGTTGGTCGGAGAGGTTGGCTCCCTGATAACCGTAGACCATTGCTTTGGCAATCGCTCCGCCGAGGAAGGGGTCTTCACCGCTACCTTCGCTGACACGTCCCCAACGCGGGTCGCGGCTGATGTCTACCATCGGACTGAATGTCCAGGAGATGCCGTCGGCGCTGGCTTCGACGGCGGCGATGCGCGCGGACTCCTGAATGGCGGCCATATCCCAGGTACAGGACAATCCCAGAGGGATGGGGAAGATGGTTTCGTAGCCGTGTATCACGTCCATGCCGAAGAGCAGGGGAATACCCAGTCGTGAGTTTTCTACTGCCAGCTTTTGTACGTCGCGTATCTTGGCCACTCCTTTCAGGTTGAAAAGACCGCCGACGAGCCCTTGCTCAATCTTCTTGGCTACGTCACTGCTTTTAGCTTGTCCGGTAGTGATTTCACCGGTGACGGGCAGGTTTAATTGCCCTATTTTCTCCTCTACGGTCATTCGCTTTATCAGTGCATCGATAAAGCGATCCATATCTTGGGGGGATTTCTGCGCCTGCATTGTGGCAGCGCCTATAAAGGCGGCTGCGAGTAGCAGGCTGGTTCTTTGGAAAAACTTCTTCATAATATGTTTCTTTTAATATGTATTTTCTAATACGGTTCTTTACATATGTTTCTTTGCGTATGTCTTTTAATATGCTTTTACATACGTTTTTGTATATGCTTTTATATACGCTTTTGCATATGCTTTTATATGTGCTTTTTGCATATGTTTTTATATATGCTTTTTAAGCTGGATAATGAATATAGGTCTTTCTAAGTTAAAGCCTGAAAGGCTTTTATCTCCAAGCCCGGGGCAACGCCCCGGGATATTGCAGATGATTAACATTGCGCCCTGTAAGGGCAAAAGATTCATACACAAGGATTTTGCCCTTACAGGGCGCAAGACACAGAGGGCTTTTTATACCCGGGGTGTTACCCCGGGCTTGGAGATAAAAGGCTTTCAGCCTTAGGTGCGTTATCATGCTGTATGGTGCTAATCATTAATCACTAACCTCTAATGATTAATGACTAATCATAAATTATTAATCATTAATTTCTAATCACTAACCATTAATTATTAATCATAAATCATAACTCACTAATGACTAATCATAAACCACTAATCATTAATCACTAATCATTAATCACTAATCATTAATCATTAACCATTAATCACTAATCACTAACCTCTAATCACTAATTACATTTAATAATTAGGATTCTGTACCAGCACCCCGTTCGATTTGTCAATCTCGTCTTGTGGCAATGGCAGCAAGGCGTTCTTATCCTGGTAGTTCTTTCCGGCGGCTTGCAACACTTCTTTGGCAATTCCCCAGCGTACGAGGTCATAGAAACGGTCGGGTTCCAATGCCAGCTCTACACGGCGTTCGTGACGAATGGCATCACGCAGTGTATTTTGGTCGGTAGACGTAACTTTGGGAAGTATGCTGCTGTCCGTACCGCGTGCATGGGCGCGAACCTGTTCCAGATAGTCGATGGCCTCGCCCGAAATACCTTTCTCGTTGGCGGCCTCGGCAGCCATCAGCAATACGTCCGGGTAGCGGATAATGCGGATGTTTACCCAAAAACCCTCTTTCGTATATTTCTTACGCAGCTCGGGTTCGGTATATGCCTTTTTGTTGAAGTAAGCTCCCATAGCGGTAGACACAGGAGATTCACCGTAAGGCTTATTGGTATTTTCCGGGGTAATGGGGTCACTGATGCTTCGGCGGAAATAGAGTAAGGATGCGTCTTTACGGGGGTCGCCGGGTTCGAATGCCTGGCCTACCAGCGTGGTTCCCATATGCCAGCCCCAGCCGAGATCCCAATCGCCTGCACCGCGCACACCTTGCACCTGACAGAACTGGCTGCCGATGACATCACTGTTTTTCAGCGCGTCGGTCGATTCGCATTGCAATTCGAACACGCTTTCGCCGCAGTTCTCACCCTCAACGGTAAAGACTTTATCCACAGGAGTGTTCAGGTTGTAGATACCGGACTTGACTACTTCGGTAGAA
>ENA-OQAB01000271-OQAB01000271.1-human-gut-metagenome-genome-assembly--contig:-NODE-271-length-29782-cov-4.668150_pt1 | contig 29782 bp, 28 predicted proteins | sample MGYA00242490_ERZ504517 | MGnify/ENA primary metagenome ERZ504517 (study PRJEB26092, sample SAMD00036298) | human gut metagenome | host: Homo sapiens | study: EMG produced TPA metagenomics assembly of...
CCATCTCAATCACGATATTAGCTGTCAGAGTCCTGACACCTTCAGGAGGCCTGCAGGCATTCTGGCCTGATTACCGGCCACCATGATAACGGCCATCGTCTCTCCGATTGCACGGCCAACTCCCAGGACAATCCCTGCAATTACCCCGGATTTTGCCGCCGGCATGATCACCCGGAATATGCTTCTTTCATGGGTGGCCCCCAGCGCCAGCGCGCCTTCATAATACTGCTGCGGCACTGAACGGATGGCAGACTCTGTCACACCGATAATCGTAGGCAGAATCATCATTCCCAGAAGGATAGAAGCTGTTAAAATACCGCTGCCGTTTCCGCTGCTTTTTGTCAGTCCCATTTCCCGCCATGTTCTTCCAAGTTCTCTTACCCAGGGAACCAGGACAACCAGTCCGAAAAATCCATATACAACAGAAGGGATGCCAGCCAGAAGTTCTGTTGCCGCCTTCAGCGGCCGGTAAATCTTTTTTCGGACAGTACATTGCCATAAATACGGAGGTCAGAATCCCTATGGGCACGCCCACAATGATTGCTCCTGCCGTCACATAAATACTACCCACGATCATAGGAAGGATGCCGTATATATCATTGTTCGGCTTCCACATTTCCCCGGTGATAAATTTTAAAAACCCCGGATCCTCCTCGTGCACCTCCGGCAGGATCTTTACGCCCCACCAGGAGGCATAATCATCCGGCCAGGTTCGAAACTGATACCAGGAATAATAGGGGGATTGTTGCGATTGATAGGCTCCTAAGCCGGGATAGCGGCCGTTCTGGTTGAAATAGACACTGTCGCTGCCCGTATGGCTGAAAACACCGTCGAGCATCACGCGGATCTTGCGCTTGGCCGCCTCCTTGCATAGGGAGGAAAAATCTGCTTCCGACCCGAGCAAGGGGTCGATCTGACAGTAATCCGCCGTATCGTACCGATGGTTGGATTGTGCCTCAAACACCGGGTTAAGGTAGAGACAAGTCACGCCCAAGGCGGCAAGCATGGGAAGCTTTTCGATGATCCCGTTCAAATTGCCGCCGAAGAAGTCGTTATTGAGCACTTTACCGTCGCTCGTGGGGCGCCATTCCGGTTCACCGCCCCAATCATCCCGCAGAACACGCCCCTCCGGCACAGTTGACCGGCGCGAACCGCCTTTACAGAACCGGTCCGGAAAAATTTGATAGATGATTCCGCCTTTGAGCCATTCCGGGGTGGTAAAGGCGGGGTCCGTCACGGTGAGCTGCCAATCCTCCCCTTCAAAAGCGACCTGTCCCAACCCGTTGCCCGCATGCGTCACTCGCGCGCGGCCCCAATCAGTGTCATATTCAAAATGATACCAATACAACCCTTTTTCCGGCGCTGCATATTCCGTGCGCCACCATTCTGAATAGGAGCCCTGCATCCCATCCCATTCCATGGGATGATATTCCCATTCGACACGGTCATCCCTGTGGACGACAAACCAGGCCGCAACACAATGGATGCCGCGCGGGAGCATTAGGCGGTAACGCACGCTTTCCCCCGCTGGGACAGCTCCAAATTTGCTTTTATACCGCACATCGCGGGAATTGTGGGGACAATCGGGCAAGCAAAACCCTCCTTCTCTCAAAAAAATCTACTTCGATAACAGTATATGAAAAAGCACGTTGGATCAATCCTATTTTTCGTTTTCCACCTCATTTGGCTCAATTTTAACAGCAGTCCCGCTCGCGATGACGCCCATGAGGTTTCCAACAAAATTGACGTAATCAAAATCAATTCCGATCAATGCATTTCCTCCCGCCAGCGCGGTCTTTTCAACCAAACGGCGCATTGCAGCCCTGCGTGCTTCTTCCAATTTTGATTCAAACGCATTGCTGTGCTCGCCAAATAAATCAGAAACGCTTGCGCTCCATTCGCTGAAAAAGCCCGTGCCCATCACAACCTCCGCGCATACAACGCCGCAGTATGCTTCGATTCGGTACCCTTCAAAGGAATAGCCGGTGGTCTGCGGCATGGTCTTTTGAAGCGTTGCCAGGTTATCACGCACCTTTTGGCGCTCTCCAATTTGTTGGAGACGCTCCCTGGATGCAAGCAGCCGTTTTTGCAGCAGATCCCGCAAGGAAAGCTCCATCTGCGGGTTCGCACGCAACTTCTCCTGCAAATCGGCCTGTGCCCGCTCCAACTCGCCGCAATCCTTCGAGCCCAGTGCATCATATATCTTGCTGCACGCAATACATGCGGGATACTCCCTGCCGTCTTTTCCAAAAATTTGATAGGGCATAGAAAAGCCGCTCTTTTTCTCGCCGCAGACCGCACAGATAAACCCCATCGCACACACCTCTTTCTCGCATTAAGAACATCCGTCCCGATTGATTTTTTAATACCGTTTATCAATCCCGGCCCCAAGCGCAGGCTTTTTCCCCCTTCAGCACAGCAAAAAGCGCGGGGATTGTGCATTCCTCCAAATCGAGCCAAGCCGCCGCCTCGGGAATGTTTTCCAAATAATGCGCATCCGAATCGCACAGAAGCGGCAGGCCCTCAAGCGCCGGATACCGCGCCGTATAATCCGCCGCCTCCGCAGCGCGCGTCAGCTCCGCCGCATGGAACCCCCATGCCGCCTCAAATGTGCCGAGGCTGGAAATCACGCTGTAGGAGGGCCGATCCAGATGCGCGGGGAAGCAAACGCCGCCATATTCGCGCACAAGCGGCGCAACACGATCCACTCGAATTTCTGAAGCCGTCGTCAGCAGAGTAGATTCCATGCCAAGGATGCCGTCCTCCGCATTCATCACGCGCTGCTCGCCGAAAATCTCCGTACGATTTTGAACGGGTGGAATATGCGTTTTAATAAATTCGGAAAAAAACATCGCCGGTTCGAGCGCGGGAAAAAGGCAGACGACATGTGCCTCCTCCGCCGTACACAATTCCATGCCGGGGATCACCAACAGGCCCGTCTGCATACCCACCTCCATCGCGGCGGGACAGTTCAGGCAGGAATTATGATCCGTCAGCGCAATCATCTGCATCCCCTGTAACGCCGCCATGTGGACAAGGTTGTAGGGGGTCATATCGTTATCTCCGCAGGGGGAGAGACAGGAATGCAGATGAAGATCATAGTAAAGTTTCATATTGCCATCCTTAATGAGGATTCTGTTCCTGCGTCAAGCAGTTTGCAAGAAGGGTGTTGCGGCCTTTCACACCGGTAGGGCGCCCCCTCTGTTGGAATATCTCTTGTGGCATCCGCAGGATAACGGTTCAAACATGGTCACACGCGCTGGGGCTCACTTTCCCCCGGCCTGTGCATACAAATCCGGCAAACCGTATCCGCCGCCTGTGCGATATAGGCGGAGAGGGGCTGATTCTCTACCCCCATCACGCTAACCGCACATTTGGAAACAGGGATCAATAGCTTCTGTGCGCTGCTTTCCGAGATGGCGCGCGCCATTTGGGGCGTGATTTCGCCCAGCATCGCGTTGGCCAGCAGCAGGCCGATCGGGCCCAAATCACATCCGCGCGCGCGGCATTGTAAACCACGGCGTTTTCCCCTGTTGCGCCCGCATCCGCACCGGCCTTGAGCATCGCATTCGTGGCCAGCACATTGGTGCCCACGCAGATCACCTCCACATTGGGCAGCTCCTTTTCACGCAGGGAGGCGACCAAGCGGCTACCAACGCCGCCGCCCTGCCCATCGATCACCAAAAGACGCATCGCCATCACCATCCTTTCTCTGAAAGGGTCAAAAAACTTGCCTGGCCTTTTCAGCGCAGGGCATCGAGCCCAGCCGCACGTTTTTTATGCCTGCGGTAAAGCTCCGGAGAGGCCATTAAAAACAGCGGAAAAATTTCAAGCCTGCCCAGCAGCATCGCCAACGACAGGATCATTTTGGAGAAACCGGAAAAATGGCTGAAGTTCCCTGTCGGCCCCACCATGCCAAGGCCCGGGCCGATATTTCCCATGCAGGCGGTAACGGAGCTCAACGTTGTTTCAAAATCGTAGCCGTCCGCTGAAACCAGCAATGAGAGGATAAAAATAATAAACAGGTAAGAGAGCAAAAACACACTTGCTCGATTGACCGTTTCATCATCCAACCGCTTTCCTTCCAACCGGATTGGATGCACGCTGCGCGGGTGCAGCATACGGATAACATCATAATAGAGCTTCTTCAACACGATTACCAGGCGGGATACCTTCACGCCGCCCCCGGTGGAACCGCCGCACGCGCCGACGATCATCAGCAGAAATAGGATCATGCGCGACAGCTCCGGCCACAGGTTATAATCAGCCGTGGCGTAGCCGGTCGTTGTGATAATCGAGCCGACCTGAAAGGACGCCTCCCGGAACGCACGGCCCAAAGAAGGCGACTGCGGTAGGATATTCAGAGTGATTACCAGCATGGAAAGCCCCGATAGGCACACATACCAACGCAGCTCCTCGCTCTTGATCCCCTGACGAAATTGCTTGCGCAAAAAGAGGTAATAAATATTAAAATTAACGCCAAACAGCAGCATGAATACCGTGACCACACCATCTACATACGCGCTGTTATAGGCGCCGATGCTGGCATTGCGATTGGAAAAACCGCCTGTGCCGGCAGTGCCGAAGGCTGTAATTAGGCTGTCAAACAGCGGCATACGGAAAAGCAGAAGCACAATTTCCACAACCGTCATCGCAAAATAGATCAAATAAAGCACCGTAGCCGTCTTGTGGGTTTTGGGAACGAGCTTTCCAACCGAAGGGCCGGGCACCTCCGCGCGCATCACATAGATGGAGCGTTCGTTCACCCCGGGCAGAATTGCCAGCGCAAATACAAGGATCCCCATGCCGCCGACCCAGTGCGTAAAGCTGCGCCAGAACAGCAGGCTTTTCGGTATGGCCTCCACATTGGTCAGAATGCTCGCGCCAGTGGTGGTAAAGCCTGAAACCGTTTCAAACAGGCTGTCGATATAGGATGGAATCGCGCCGCTCAGATAAAAGGGCAGCGCACCGAACAGGGATAGTAAAATCCATGAGAACGCTACGATAATGTAGCCCTCCCGCGCATACATGCTTTTGTTCGTCACCTTCAGGCAAAGTAATGGAATGCCTGCCGCCAAAAGCAAAACGATCGTCGCCAGCAGGGAGAGCACACACCTCTCCCGGTAATACAGGCCTACCATCAGCGGAAGCATTAGAAGGCCGGCCTCTAAAGCCAAGACATAGCCCAGCATTTTCAATACAAGCTTGCGGTTCATGAAAAACCTTCCTTGTCGATTTCTTTCCAGCGGGCAGCAGGGCGCCTACAGCAGGATATCGTTCAGATCCTCCAGCCGCTGCCGCATGGTGATCACAATCACGTTATCACCGGCCCGGATGCAGTCGCTGCCCGTGGGGTAAATCACCTTTCCGCCACGAATGATTGAAGCAATGAGCAGCTCTTTTTTCAGCGCCAACGTTTTCAGCGATACATCGCAGGCCTCAAAGCTCTCCTTCACGTGGAATTCCAAGGCTTCCACCGCACCGCTGCCAAGCCTTACCATCGATTCTACGCCATTGCCGCGCGAATTCTGCATCGCGCGGACATATTGCACAATCTGATTAGAAGAAATCAGGTGTGGCGTGACCGTGCAGTCCACACCTGATTTTTCAAGAATTTTATCTAAGCTAATATGATTGATCTTTGCAATTACCTTACCCACCTCATGAAGCGTGGCAAACATGGAAATGATTACGTTTTCCTCATCCATATTCGTTAAGGCAACGAGAGCGTCCGTGCGGTCGAGATCCTCTTCCATTAAAAGCGTTTGATCGGAGCCGTCTCCGCAGATCACCATTGCGCGCGGCAGCAGCTCAGAAAGCAGGTCGCAGCGCTCTTTATCCTTTTCCAGAATTTTTACCTGCAAACCGCTTTCACAGAGCAGGCGGGCAAGATAGAAGCTGATTTTTCCGCCTCCGACGATCATCACAGATTTGATCTTCTGCCCCCGGATGCCCGTTGTGTGAAAAAACGCGGCGACATCCTTCGGAGAGGCGGTCACCGAAATCGTGTCGCCTCCTTGCAGCACAAAATCCCCGTCCGGAATATAGACCGCGCCGTCACGCTGCACCGTACAGACCAGCACACGGGATTTCAGCGCATGCAACGCCTTGCCCGCCAAAGGGCTGTCCGCCGTTAGGCGGAACGTCAGCAATTCAACCCTGCCTTTGGCAAGGAAATCAATTTTTAAAGCGGTTGGGAAACGCAACAAACGAAAAATTTCGGTTGCCGCATCCATCTCCGGATTAATCAACATGCTTAATCCCAATTCTTCCCGGATGAAAAATAGGCTTTTGGCATATTCCGGGTTGCGCACGCGCGCGATGGTATGGCGTGCGCCGAGCTTGCGCGCCAACATACAGCAAATAATGTTAACCTCGTCTCTCGACGTAACGGCGATGAGAAGGTCGCACTCATCCGCGCCCGCCTCGGCCAGCACCGCCAGGCTGATGCCATCCCCTCGCAGACAGGCCACGTCGAGGATGTCCCCCGTGCGCTCCAAAATCTCGGCGTTATGGTCGATAACGGTTACGTCGTGTCCTTCTTCGGAGAGGTGACGCGTCAGGGTAAAGCCCATTTTTCCGTCGCCTACAATTACTATTTTCATTGCCACTTCTCTTTCCTAGCAGCGGCCAGCAGGCCGGATGTTTTCGGCGGCTGCCAGATATCCTTCCCCCTGGCAGCCGCAAAGCGTATCTATCATACATCATAAATCGGCAATCTTCAAGCCTTCTTGCAGATTCGGCCGTTTTCCCAGCAGCTTGGCGCAATTTTCCCGTTTCTTTTTCTAGCAAAGAGCGGTATAATGAAAAAAGTCCCTAGATTAACAGGCAATTGCAGGGTGCCATTGCGCATACAAGCAAAAGCACCGCATTGATCCCAAGGAAAAGAGCCGATTTTTATGATACAAAGCAAAACAAAGCTGCTCCCCTCCAACCGGGAGCTGGCGCAGATGTGTTCACGCGCCGGCATCAGCGATGCGCAGGAGTTCTTTCCGGCGGACAGCGGCGGTTTCAACTCTGTGTATCGCGTGAGCACCGCCGCACATGGCATCTTCATCCTGAAGATGTCGCCGCGATACGGCGCGCCGGTGCTCACGCATGAGCGCAATATGATGCACACGGAGCTGACTGCCTATGACCTGATCCGAAGCCATACCAGCATCCGCGTTCCCCGTGTAATATTCAGCGATTTCAGCGGTAAATGTATGCCCTGCGACTGGTTTCTTATGGAGGAATTGGAAGGCTGCCCGCTCGCCCAAATGCCGCGTGACGTCCGCCAATCTCCCGATCTAATGCGCGCCTTAGGCGAGGCTACCGCACAGCTCCACGCCATTTTGGGCGAGGGCTTCGGTTACGAGCAATGGGGTCTGCGCGGCAGTTGGCGGGATGCATACCTGGAAATGACGCACCATATCATTGCCGATGCGAAGCGGCTCGGGGCAGAAATCCCCTGTGTGCGTGAGGTACGGGAAACACTGCGGCACTTTGAACGGGAGCTGGATGTGGTCAAAACGCCCTGCCTCGTGCATTTTGATCTGCGCCCGGAGCATATTTTCGTCCGGCAGGAGGCCGGAGCGCCTCTGTTCAGCGCGGTGATCGACCCGGACTGCGCCTATTGGGGCGATCCCGCCGGGGATTTTCTTTTATTTGATCAGCAATCCGCTTTCTGGGAGGGATACCAAGCCGCCGGCCATGCGCTCGAATGGAACCGGAATCTCCAGCTCCGCACCCTACTGATGCAGCTATATCTGGCTCTCATTCACTACACACGCGTTGAGGTGCGCTTAGAGAAAAACAGTTTCCTCTACCGGCGGGAAAAGTGGTCTGCCGGGCACGAAATCAAGCGGACACTCCGCCTATTTCGTGATTGTGCAAAAATGAAAAACTAAAAAGCGCCGAAAAGCAAAAAAAATAAAAATGGGTGTTGCTTTTTGGGCGCATGTGTGATAGAATTCTAATGCTATACCAGTGTTTGTAATCGAAAGAGGTGACAAGAATGAAAGAGGGCATCCATCCAAATTATAAGCCTACGACGATCAAGTGCGCTTGCGGCGAGGTCATTGAAACCTCTTCGACCAAGCAGGATATACGCGTCGATATTTGCTCCAAGTGCCATCCGTTCTTTACCGGCAAGCAAAAGCTTGTTGATACAGGCGGACGCGTCGACCGCTTCAAGAAGCGTTACAATATGGACAAAAAGGGCGAATAATTAAGGTTACCAGCAGAGCGGCGCTTCATGAGCGTCGCTTTTTGTTTTAAAAAGGTGAGTCTCAATGGAAGAATATAAAACCCTGCGCGCGCCTGCCAGCGACGAATTTACAGAAAAACGCTCCCGATTTATCGGCTACGCACAGCCTGTCTCCACGCAGGTAGAAGCCGCCGCTTTCATCGAGCGGATTAAAAAACAGCACCACGACGCCACCCACAATGTGTTCGCTTACCTTTTACGCGAAGGGCAATTGGAGCGCTATTCGGATGACGGCGAGCCGCAGGGCACTGCCGGCATCCCGGTGCTTGATGTGTTACGCAAGCAGGGCGTTACCAACTGCGCCGTGGTGGTCACGCGCTATTTCGGAGGAATTCTGCTCGGCGCAGGCGGGCTGGTGCGGGCGTATTCCCACGCTGCGGCAATTGCGCTCGGCAAAGCGGGGATCGTTACCATGGCGCACTGCGCAATTTAGACATTGCCTGCGATTACAGCTTTTATGGCAAGCTTGCCGTCTGCATCCCGGAATGGGGCGGGATTGTGGAGGACACGCAGTTCGGCGGGGCGGTTACCGTGCGGGTGCGCATCCACGCCACGCTGGTCGATTCATTCTGCGCAAAGCTGACGGATGCGAGCAACGGCCGCTTTCAGGCTGTGCAAACCGGAGAATGCTTTGCGGCCGCCGATTGATTTAACACCCTGGAAACGCGATGAAAAAACTTTTTGCATAGATTCAGAAAAAAAGAGGGAAAACGGAAAAAACGGCGTATATGTTAATAGATAGAAACATAGAAAAAGGGCTTTCTTGTGAATTTGCGAAAGGCAGGTGCCGCCGATGGATATGGAGATCCGTGCACGCACACAGGCCGTTGAGCGCGAAACGCTCTCTCCCCGCGCCGCATTAAGCGAGCATTCGCGCGGACGCTTACGCCCGGAGGTGGAATGCCCAGTGCGCACAGTATATCAGCGCGACCGGGACAGAATCATCCACTCAACCGCCTTCCGCCGATTGAAGCACAAAACGCAGGTATTCCTCGCTCCGGAAGGCGACCATTACCGCACGCGCCTGACCCACACGCTGGAGGTGGCTCAGATCGCCCGCACGATCGCGCGGGGGCTGCGGCTCAACGAAGATCTCACCGAAGCGGCGGCGTTAGGGCATGATCTGGGTCACACGCCCTTTGGCCATGCCGGCGAGCGAGCGCTAAACGCAGTTTTCCCCGGCGGCTTCCATCATTACAACCAGAGCCTCCGCGTGGTGGACAGGCTGGAAAAAAACGGACGAGGCTTGAACCTTACGCAGGAAGTGCGCGACGGCATTCGCTGCCACACCTCCGGCGAGGAAGCCGGGACGCTGGAGGGCAAGATTGTCCGCCTGGCTGATCGGATCGCCTACATCAACCACGATATCGACGATGCGATGCGCGGCGGCGTGCTCCGGCAGGAAGATCTGCCGGACAGCGCCTGCGCTATACTGGGTAATACCAAATCTCGGCGCATCAACACGCTGGTGATCTCCGCGATCCTCACCAGTGAAAAAGCCGATACGATCTGCCTTGCGCCGGAAATTAAAAAGCCGTTTGACGAGCTGCACAGCTTCATGTTTGAGAAGGTATATACCAACCCCCGCTGCAAAGGGGAAGAAGGAAAGGCCATCGATATTTTAAAGCATATGTATGAGCATTTCGTCCGCCATCCTGATGATCTGCCTGAAGAATATGCCCTTATTTGCGAGGAGGAGGGTGCTGAGCGCGCCGCGTGCGACTATATTGCCGGCATGTCCGACTCCTACGCCCTGCGCGTATTTGACGCGCTGTTTATCCCGCGCTCCTGGCGAGTCTGATGCCTGGAGCACCAGCCTGATTGGGGGGAAGGCCCGCTTTGCTCAGCGATGAATTTTTACAGGAGCTGCGCTCCAAAATTGATATTGAAGAGATTATTGCGCCGTATGTGAACCTCAGGCGGCGCGGGCGAACTTATACGGGGCTGTGCCCCTTTCACAACGAGAAAACGCCCTCCTTCACGGTTTATCCAGAAACCCAATCCTTCTACTGCTTTGGTTGTGGCGCAGGGGGCGACGCGATCACCTTCGTGCGCCGGATGGACAACCTTGACTATATGGAGGCCGTAAAAAGCTTGGCAGACCGTGCGGGCCTTGCCCTGCCGCAGGATGGCTATGACGACACCCTGATGAAGCAACGCCGCCGCATGCTGGAGGCAAACCGGGAGGCAGCCCGCTATTTTCATGAAACGCTCTTCACGCCCGAGGGGGCGGCAGCGCTCTCCTATCTACAGGGCCGGGGCCTCAACGCGAAAATAATCCGCCATTTTGGGCTTGGCTGTGCGCCGAACCGATGGGATGGGCTCCTGCGTCACATGCGGCAGAAGGGCTATTCCGAAGCGGAACTTGTAAACGCCAACCTTGCGCGCCGCAGCGATAAAAACGGCCGCACTTCCTGCTATGACAACTTCCGCAACCGGATGATGATCCCCATCATTGACCTGCGCGGTAATGTGATTGCTTTCGGCGGCCGCGTGCTCGATGATGCCAAGCCGAAATACGTCAACACCTCGGACACGCTCGTCTATAAAAAAAGCCAGGCAATTTTTGCGCTCAATTTTGCCAAAAGCGCCAATCAGGGTAAATTGATCTTAGCAGAAGGATATATGGACGTGATTGCCTACCATCAGGCCGGCTTTACCAATGCGGTAGCCTGCCTGGGCACGGCACTCACCCGCGAACAGGCGCGGCTGCTTGCCCGCTATGCAGATGAGGTCATCCTCTCCTACGATGCGGACGGCGCGGGCCAAGAGGCTACCCGCCGGGCAATTGGCATTTTCAACGAGATTGGGATGAAGCTGCGTGTGCTGCGCCTGTCGGGCGGTAAGGATCCGGATGAAATCTTGCGTCAATACGGGCCTGACAGGCTACGCGACCTCCTTGAAGGAGCGGCTAACGACGTGGAATACCGCCTGCTGCGGGAACGGGAAAAGTTTGACGTTTCCATCCCGGACGGCAAGGTCAGCTTTCTCACCGCCGCCATAGGCGTGCTTGCACAGGTGGACAGCCCTATTGAGCGGGACGTATATGCGGGCAAGCTCGCCTCCGAGCTGGAGGTCGGCAAGGAGGCTATTCTCTCCCAGCTGGAACGGGCGCTCCGCTCCCGCCGCCGGACGCAGGAAAAAACAGCGATGCGTGCCGTGCAGCAAATGGATGCTTCTCCGCAAAGCGCAGCCAACCCGGAGCGCACCCGTCACCTGCGCGCAGCGAAGGCGGAAGAAACGCTGATCGCCACATTGATGCGCAATCCGGATTTTTTGACAAAAATCGAAAGCCAGATAACGCCGGAGAATTTTCTCACGGATTTCAACCGCCGCGTTTTCGCAGCCGTGTGCGCCGTGATCCAGGAGGGGCACACACCGGAGCTCGCTCTACTCTCCGCACGCTTTACCCCCGTGGAAATGGGCGCCATTGCGGGCATTCTCGCACAGGGCGCGGCAATCAGCAATACCGTCGCAGAATGCGGCGATTGTATAAAAGTGCTCTTTGAGGAAAAAGCTAAGCTTGAAACAGCGGATCCCGCTTCGGCCAGCGACGATGAGTTCCGCGCGCTTTTTCAAAAGAAGAGCGACTCCCCGTAGGCCGCCTGACAGGGGAAACGCAAAATACATAGGGTGTAGGGTGCCGTTTGCAGGCGCAAAGCCTTTGCCTCAAACGCGCATGAAAGGATGGTATGGATATGGAAAACACGGAGAAAAAGCAGTCGGTCAAAAGCTTGTTGGATAAAGGCAAAGCAAGCGGCCGCCTGACGACGCATGAGATTGATGCGGCCATCGTAGAAATGGATATGGACGTGGAGGAGCTGGACAAGCTCTACGACACGATTGAAAGCCAAAATATTGAAATTATCGACGATCTCGGAGACGCTTCCCTGGATGTGATTACGTTTGACACGCCGGATATGCCAAAGGCAGCGGATCCCGACCTTTCCATTGGGGTCGATAACAAAAATGTAGCAATGGACGATCCTGTCAAGGTCTATCTCAAAGAGATCGGCCGCGTTCCCCTGTTGAGCAGTGAGGAAGAAATTGACCTTGCCATCCGCATCAGTGAAAACGATCCGGTCGCTAAGCAGCGGCTGGCGGAGGCAAATCTGCGCCTGGTCGTCAGCATTGCAAAGCGCTATGTGGGGCGCGGCATGCAGTTCCTCGACCTGATCCAGGAGGGCAACCTCGGCCTGATCAAGGCGGTGGATAAGTTTGACTACACCAAGGGATTCAAATTTTCTACCTACGCGACCTGGTGGATTCGCCAAGCCATCACCCGCGCGATCGCGGATCAGGCGCGCACCATCCGTATCCCCGTGCATATGGTGGAAACCATCAACAAGGTGAAGAAAACCAACAGCCAGCTTCTGCACAAAAACGGGCGTGACCCGACGGCGGAGGAAATCGCCGCGGAGCTTGATATGCCGGTTGACAAGGTGCGCGAGATTCTGCGCGTCGCACAGGAGCCCGTCTCCCTTGAAACGCCCATCGGCGAGGAGGAGGATAGCCACCTGGGCGATTTCATTCCGGATGACGACGCGCTCGCCCCGGCGGACGCGGCCTCCATGCTCCTGCTCAAGGAGCAGCTCGGCGACGTGCTCAAAACGCTCACGCCGCGGGAGGAAAAGGTGCTCTCCCTGCGCTTCGGGCTGGAGGATGGCCACCCGCGCACGCTAGAGGAGGTCGGCAAAGAATTCAACGTCACCCGTGAGCGCATCCGTCAGATCGAGGCGAAGGCGCTGCGAAAATTGCGCCATCCGAGCCGCAGCAAAAAACTCAAGGATTTTCTGGATTGATTGCAAAACGCCCTGTCGGACCAATCCGGCAGGGCGTTTCTATGGTTCATGTAGCACGCAAATGAGCCTAATTTCCGGCAGCAAGCATTGATCGGCCGCAGTAAAGAGGACGCATATCCCCTGACCATGCTTTTCTTTCTGATACCGCGTCCCAAAAAAGCGTAAAAATGTCCTCTTTCTCCGAAAAAAGAGCAGCATAGACTTGATTTCTATCCGAGATTATTATAAACTATCTTTGATATCATAAGGCGATTGCGGCATGAGGAAAATTGGAGCAGGATAGCAGCTGGTAATCCATCGGCTGCTTTTTCGGTTTCATTCAGGAAATGTTGCCAAGGCCTTTATTATGGCAGATCATCGAGGGAACAGGCCTTCAGATGAACTGAGAGGGATGGGCAAGCGTTTATGAAGCTTCTGGAAGAGCGAATTTTGCGGGACGGCAAAGTTTTGGGCGATGACATTTTAAAAGTCGATATGTTTTTAAACCATCAAATCGACGTTACTCTGCTCAATGAGATCGGGAAGGAATTCCACCGCTTATTCCAATCCGCACCCATCAATAAAATTTTAACGATCGAGGCATCAGGTATAGGGATCGCGTGCATTGCGGCGCAATATTTCTCTGTGCCTGTTGTTTTTGCCAAAAAAGGGGCGCACCGCAATGTGGGCGAAACCTCTATACCAGCGAGGTTTTCTCCTTCACAAAAAATAAAGCCTATCTGATCGGGGTTTCAAAAGATTATCTTGGGCCGGACGATCATGTGCTCGTTATCGATGATTTCTTGGCAAATGGGCGCGCGCTCATCGGGCTCAAGGACATTCTCGATCAGGCAGGATCTACGCTGGAGGGGATCGGAATCGTGATTGAAAAGGGCTTCCAGCCGGGCGGAGCGCTCATTCGAGGGATGGGTATCCATCTGGAATCTCTGGCCATCGTAGAATCCATGAAAAACGGCACGGTCGTATTTACATCACAGGACTGTTAGGAAAGGGGCCGGGCTTCCGGCGCTTTTCCGTAACATAAAAATATTTTGGAGGAATCAAAATGAAGAAGTTCACCAAGGCGCTCGCCCTGCTGATGGCTCTTGCAATGGTTTTCGCCCTTGCGGCCTGTTCTGGCGGCGGCGACACGGGAGAATCATCCAACAACAATGCATCTGAGGCTCCAAAAAGCACGTTCGCTCCTGTTGCAAAAGGGCAGATCAAAGTCGGCGTTATCCACATTGGAAATCGAAGGACACCTCCGGCTACACCCACGCGCATGACCAAGGAATTGTGGACATGCAGAAAACGCTCGGCCTGCAAGACAACCAGATTATTCGCAAGAATAACATTGACGACCAGGATAAAAAAGCGATTGAAACTGCCATTAGGGAATGTATAGAAGAGGGCTGCAATATCATCTTTGGCACAAGCTACGGCTATATGGATACAATGGAGCAGCTCGCTGCGGAGTATCCGGAGGTCATCTTCTCCCACTGCTCCGGCTACAAGAATAATGGTAAAAACCTCAACAATTATTTCGGCCGCATCTATGAGGCTCGTTATCTCACCGGCATTGCAGCCGGCCTGAAAACCAAAAGCAACAAGATCGGCTATGTTGCCGCACAGGGAAGCAGCAACCCCGAGGTCACCGGTGGTATCGACGCATTTGCCCTCGGTGTTAAGAGCGTGAATAAAGACGCCAAAGTCTATGTAAAAGTAACCAACACTTGGTTTGACTTGAATAAGGAAAAGAGCGCCGCCATCGCCCTGCTTGATCTTGGCTGCGACGTCATCGCTCAGCATCAGGATACCGCTCAGCCGCAGATCGCCGCTGAGGAAAGAGGCGTTTGGGGCTGCGGCTACAACTCGGATATGACTGCTGAAGCTCCCAAGGCGCATTTGACCGCCACGGTTTGGAATTGGGGCGTGTACTACACGCAAGCCGTAAAGCAGGTCATCGACGGCACCTGGACGCCGACCAACTATTTCGACGGCATGAAGGAAGGCCTCGTAGATATTTCCCCGCTGTCCGCCAACTGTGCGGACGGAACAAAAGAAGCGATTGAGAAAGCAAGAGCTTCGATTGTTGACGGCACCCTGAAAGTTTTTGCCGGCCCGCTGAAGGATAACACCGGCAAAGAGCAGGTCAAGAGCGGCGACTATCTCAAGGATGACTATATCGCCGGCAAGCTCAACTGGTATGTTGATAACGTGGAAGCGAAATAAAAACAGCAATCTTTAAGAAGATGGGTGGTATCTCATTTGGATACGGTTGAACAAAACTTTGCGATTGAACTCAAACACATTACAAAGACCTTTGGCCCGGTTGTCGCCAATGATGATATCAGCCTGTCCGTCAAGCAGGGCGAGATTCTCGCCCTGCTTGGCGAAAATGGGTCCGGTAAGACAACGCTGATGAATATGCTATCCGGCATTTACCATCCGGATAGCGGCACAATCTACGTTCGGGGCGAGCGGCGCACGATCGCTTCCCCCCATGATGCGCTGTCGCTCGGCATCGGCATGATCCACCAGCATTTCAAGCTGGTGGATGTTTTCACTGCGCAGGACAACATTGTCATGGGCACGGAAAAAGATCGCCGCCTGCGAAAAAAAGCGCTGGCAGGAGAAATCACTTCCCTCTGTCAAAAATATGGTTTGGAAATTGACCCACTGAAAAAACCTACAACATGTCCGTTAGTGAAAAGCAAACGGTTGAGATTCTCAAGGTGCTTTACCGAGGCGCGGACATCTTGATCCTCGATGAGCCGACGGCTGTGCTCACGCCACAGGAAACGGACAAGCTCTTCTCCATCCTGCGCAGCATGCGTGACCAGGGCTGCGCCGTGATCATTATTACGCATAAATTGAACGAAGTGCTCGCCATCAGCGACCGCGTAACCATCCTGCGCAAGGGGAAAAGCGTTGCCACGGTGGCAACGGCGGAAACCAACGCTCAGGAGCTCACAGAACTGATGGTTGGCAAAAAGGTATCCCTACAAATTGAAAGGCCCTGTGTGAAACAGGAAAAGGCCCTGTTTGAAGTGCATCATCTCTCCGTGCGCAATGAAGACGGCGTCTATGCGCTCAACGATATCTCCTTCGACTTAAACGGCGGCGAAATTCTCGGCGTTGCGGGCGTTGCAGGCAGCGGACAGAAGGAGCTGTGCGAAACCGTCGCCGGCCTGATGCACGCGGAAAAGGGTGCGATCCTTTATAAAAAAGAAAATATCGTGGGCAAATCGCCCCGTGAAATTATAAAGATGGGCATCAGCATGAGCTTTATACCAGAGGATAGGCTGGGCATGGGCCTGGTTGCCTCCATGGGTATGACGGATAACATGCTGCTCAAATCCTACAAAAACGGAAAATCCCCTTTTATCAATAAAAAACCGGCAAGGGAGCTCGCCCTGCGGCTGATTGATACGCTCGAAATCGTCACGCCCGGCGTGACGACCCCGGTTTCCCGCCTTTCTGGCGGCAATGTGCAAAAGGTGTTGCTTGGGCGCGAAATTGAATCCGAGCCGCAGCTACTGATCACGGCTTACCCAGTGCGCGGGTTGGATATCAACTCCTCCTACACGATTTACGACCTACTCAATGAGCAGAAGAAAAAAGGCGTGGCAGTGCTCTTCATCGGAGAAGATCTCGATGTGCTGCTGGAGCTGTGCGACCGGATCATGGTGCTGTGCCATGGAGCGGTCACCGGCATTCTAGAGGCACAGAGCGCCACCAAAGAGCAAATCGGCCTCCTCATGGCCGGAGAAACGATCAAAAAGGAGGCAGACGCCCAATGAGTAAGCCTACCCCATCCTCTTTGGCGACCCGGCGCAGTTCGCCGGAACCGCTGCTCCGTGTGGTAAAAAAGCCAGAGCTCCCACCATGGCAGGCCTCACTGCTCCGCGTGGGTGCATTTCTCCTTGCCATCGCCGCAGGGGCGCTATTCATCCTGATGCTGGGGCAAAACCCGCTGAACGTTTATGCCGAGATGATCCGCGGCTGCTTCCGCAGCAAAATTGCCATTCAGTCCACGGTGAAAATCGGCATTCCTCTGTTGGTCACTTCTCTCGGCGTGACCCTTGCCTTCAAAATGAAGTTTTGGAATATCGGCGCGGAGGGGCAGCTGATTATGGGCGCGGTGTTCGCCACATATTTTGCGCTGTTTCACAGCGATTGGCCGCACCTTTTGCTGATGCTGGCCTGTTTCCTGGCCGGTATAATCGGGGGCGGCCTCTGGGGGCTGATCCCCGCTGTATTTAAGGCGCGCTTCAACACCAATGAAACACTGTTGACGCTGATGCTTAACTATATTGCCTATTATATCGTCGATTACCTGCGCCAAGGGCCGTGGCAGGATCCGGAGGCGCGCGGCTTCCCTAAAATCGCTACTTTTGATCCGAACGCCTACCTCGGCAAAATTTTCGGCGTGCAGTTCGGATGGATCATCGGTCTCCTGCTTGTGGTGCTTGTATTCGTTTACCTGCGCTATACCAAAAGCGGCTATGAAATCAGCGTGGTGGGCGAAAGCCAGGCCACGGCCCGGTATGCCGGCATCAACGTGAAGCGCGTGATGATCGTAACGATGGTTCTCAGCGGGGCAATCTCCGGCATTGCCGGCATGCTCCAGGTTACCGGCACCGATTTTACACTCTCCACAGGCGTTGCGAGCGGTGTGGGCTTTACGGCAATTATTGTCGCCTGGCTTGGCCAGCTCAATCCCTTTGTGATTCTTGTTTTTACAGCGTTTTTTAGCATTCTGGAAAAGGGCAGCGGCGTGATTCAAACCGCATTCGGCCTTTCCTCCTATGCCGCGGATATTTTACAGGGCGTGATCCTGTTTTTCATTCTGGGATGTGAATTTTTCATTCGCTACTCCTTTGCGTTTCGCAAGAAAGGGGGCAACGCCAAATGAACACCTTTGTTAACTTTCTGCACGCCGCGCTTTTGGCTGGCACGCCCCTGATGTTTGGCACGCTCGGCGAAATTGTCACGGAAAAAGCGGGCAACCTGAATCTTGGCGTGGAGGGTATGATGTCCATTGGCGCCATCGCAGGGTTTTATGTGGGCTTTACCACACAAAACATTGTGCTCGCTGTGCTTGGCGCATTTCTCGCAGGCCTCCTCTCCGCCCTCATCTATGCGTTTTTGACTGTTACGCTCAAAGCAAACCAAAACGTGACAGGCCTTACCTTGACGATTTTTGGCGTGGGTTTCGCCAATTTTTTCGGGGATTTTCTGCGCGAATCGGCCGGAATCGACGTGCTGAAGCTATCGGATAAAATCACTAACACTGTGCAGGCGATTCATATTCCCGTGCTCAGCGACATCCCCTATGTTGGAAAGCTCTTTTTTCAATATAACCCCTTCGTTTATTTTGGGATTCTTCTATGCATTTTGATGGGCATATACATCCTGCACACGCGCAAAGGCCTCAACCTCTGCGCGGTTGGTGAAAATCCCGGCGCGGCCGATGCGGCGGGCGTTAACGTCACCCGTGTGAAATATTTCAATATCCTGCTCGGCGGCGGGGTCTGCGGCATTGGCGGCGCCTACATCTCGCTGGTGCTCTGCGGCGGCATTTGGGTAACCGACAGCGTCAACGGCCTTGGATGGATCGCCGTAGCGCTCGTGATCTTTGCAAGCTGGAACCCATTCAAGGCGATTCTCGGCTCCTTTATCTTTGGCGCGTTCAACATCCTAAAATTTTATATTCCAAAAAACATCGTCACCATCCCGGAGGCAATTTTCGACATGCTGCCCTTCCTCGTGACAGCCATCGTGCTGATCGTCACCTCTATCCGGAAGAGCAAAGAGAACACCCAACCCGCAGGCTGTGGGATAAATTATTTCCGGGAGGAGCGGTAGCCGCAAAATTAAAGCTTTACAAACCGGCCGTTGCAGATGCGTTCTGCAACGGCCGGTTTGATAAAGACGCACACGCCAGCCTTGGGGTAACCGCTGCCCTGCTGATAGGTTTACAAGGCTTGAACCCTGTGTGGTTATGAAGACGTTCTCTCGTGGCGCCTTAGAAGCCGCCTCCTCGTTGAGAAAAATCTGTTGCGAAATGTGAAACACTTCGCAACAGATTTTTGATAGGCACTTTTATTCGGAAAGGATTTTTTGTAGGGACGATCCGTCTACCCGATATGCTCTGAATTCCTGCCCGTACGCGTCTTTCCGGTATAGCAACAGAAGATTCCCGCCCTCATCCATATTGATCCGGTCAAGAAATGGATATTCTGAATCACTGTCCATCTGGAGCCGGGTAATCTCCCCCGTCTGCGTATGTACTGCATAGATAACGGGCTTTCCAGCCTCCGCTGACCGGGCAAGACTATTTTTTTGAAAATACAGATAGGGCGTTTTTTCACTGTTATACAGGCTCTCTAAATTCCCTGCAAAATCATACTCCTGATCTGTTCCAAATAACAGCTCATAATGTTCCCCCCTCCGGATAAAAAGCGAAGCGCGCAAGCTGCTATAATCCTTCACGACCAACAGGTTGCCGACAATATCCATGTGCAGCGGGGCGCCAATTTCTTTACCGATCTCCGCCTCCTCCGTTTGGGAGAGTAGTTTCCCATTGCCATCGTAGGTGTAAAGGTAGCAGTGATCCTCCCCGTTTTTTTTTCTGCCTGCCCAGGCCATAGATCTTGCCGTCAGCGGCGCAGGCAACCTCGAGAACCGTGCCCCGGCTGTTCTGCTCGCCCCCCTGATAGAAAAATTCATTTTTCAGGATCGTTTTGCGCTGTCCGGTTTTTCCATCGTATTTCTCGATCTCCGTGACGATAGAATCTTCCTCTTGGCGGGGGACGTAGCCAATGAATTCCGTTGCCGACAGCTTGCTGAGGTTGATCAGCGCGGCCACGTTTTTCCGCTTCGCCACAACGCTAAACTTTTTATCCTTCGTATCAATCCGAATCAAATTGTTGATATCGGCGCCGCCAGCATCCGCACTGCCATACCAAGTGTAAAAATATCGCCCGTCCATGAAAACCGCATCCCCGCTGGAGGCGGTCGTATTGGCGATCTGGCCGACCTGTGTGGCCTTCTGCGTTTTGCCATCATAAATCGCAAAACTGGTAATGTTGGAATCCTGCTCTCCATCCAGCCCTGCATAGCTCATACAAAAAAGATCCCCGCAGAAATTGCTCAGGTAGCGGATTTTTTTGCCTCACCCTTTGCGGAAGATGAATCAAACAGCAATTGGGCCTGCTGGTTGGAAATCCGCTTCGGCGCAGAGGGATTTTTGAGGGAGAATGGGAGCGTTTCCGAGGAAGCCGAACGCAGGGAGCTTGGCTCCTGCTCCGAGCCTGTCGTCTGCTCCGGATCACTCCGCTGCGTGCCGCCGCAGCCTGTAAGGAGCAGAAGGAACAACATCAGAAAAGATAGGAAAGCGGCAAGCCCCTTGGCATGCATGCCCTGTCACCCTTTCATTCGTTAATACCCAATCGCATTCTGACCTACACCCATTTTATTCGTATTTACTTTCCAAAGTTGAGTAAAACTTCTCGTAAATTTTCCGTCGGCATAAATTCCATGTCCATACTTAGGGAAGTAGTAAGGATCTACAATATAATAAGAATTTCGAGCCGGATCTGGATTATCGCGATTGGGATTTGAATATCCCACTAAATTTGTGTAATGTCCATCCGTTTTATAGGGCCAGTAAACAGTATCATAAGAGGCTAATGTGAAAATAATCGGTGCATTTATTTTACTATACATCGTGCGAACACAGTTTAGAAAATCCGCTTCGCCAGAAACAAGGCGGCGAACGTAAGTATTTCTGCTTTGCATTTTGTTTAAATAATTCAATACCGTCTGCATAGCCGGCCCTCGCCCAACCGCATTTTGAATGGTGGTTTGAGAAGGTACCGTTTGCGACGAGTGTGCTTTTTTAATATACTTTAAAATCTGTTGAACCGTAGCCGGAGCGCATTTGGTATTATCCTCTTGCATAACGGCATCAACATTTAAAACGGCGGTACTGCCCGCACGCGTACTCGGCTGCCCTTCTGATGCCAACCGATCTGTCAAATCCCATTTTTCTTTCACTTGCTCTTTCTGTTCCGGCGTTAGATCTGGATTTGCAAGCGCTTCCATTAGAATCTCATCATTGGTTTGGCCAATCTCCGAGGGCATCAGACCGCCCTCACTTGCCGAGCCTAAAGCAGACGCCTGTGTGACCGCCAGAACAGCGACAAGTACCGTTGCTACAACTCCAAAAGCTCTTCTCTTTTTCATTTCTTTGTCTCCCTTCCATTAATATATCCATAATTGGGGACAACCTTATTATATATATCATTCTATAATTTGTCAATATATATAATATTATTTATCTATTCTATGTATTCATTGCAAAATAAAAATACGCCGCGAACCCGCGGCGTATTTTTTATATCACACTTCCCTGTTATTGCCCCTTCTTCTTGTAATATATCCGTTGGAACGCTTTGACGACCTCCACGATTGGAATAACTAGAAACGCCAACAGCATCGCCTCAAAATACTCCATTGCCGTCAGCGGAACGAGACGGAAAGCATCGGCCAAAAATGGCACATAGATCACCGTTGTCGTCAGCAGCACGGAGAGCACCATTGCGCCATAGAGCACCCAGTTGTGGCTTCCGCGCAGGCCCATGGCCAATACGGAGCCATGCTGCGAGCGCATGTTGAAAGCGTGGAACACCTCGCACATGGAAAGCGTCAGGAACGCCATCGTGATCGCATGGTTGTGAAGGCCGGTTACATCGTCCACATTATTGTAACCGAGCGCATAGGCGAAAATTGTCTGCGCCGCAATTAAAATGCCCTGATATAAGAGCTCCGGCCCAAGGCCGCCCGCAAAAATGCCGTCTGTAGAGCTGCGCGGCTTTCGCTTCATCAAATCGCGCTCGCCGCGCTCCATGCCAAGGCCAATGGCGGGGATGCTATCCGTAATCAGGTTGATCCACAACAGGTGAACCGGAAGCAGGATCGTAAATGGACCGCCTGTCAGCGCGCCGAGCCCGATGGTAGCCACCAGGATACATACAACCTCACTAAGGTTGGAGGAGAGCAGGAACTGGATGGTTTTGCGGATATTATCATAAATCCGCCGGCCCTCCTCCACAGCGGAGACAATGGTGGCAAAATTATCATCTGCCAGCACCATATCGGCCACGTTTTTCGTCACGTCCGTGCCTGTAATGCCCATGCCGATTCCAATATCGGCTGTTTTAATCGCCGGGGCATCGTTCACGCCGTCGCCCGTCATTGCTGTGACCATGCCGCGTTTTTTCCATGCGCTGACGATGCGCACCTTATGCTCCGGCTGCACACGGGCATAAACGGAATACTGATCCACTTGGCGCTCAAACGTCTCGTCATCCATCTCGCTGAGCTCTGCGCCGGTGATGGCCCCGCTGGCATCCTCAATGATGCCGAGCTCCTTTGCAATTGCCACGGCCGTATCGCGGTGGTCGCCCGTAATCATAATCGGCCGGATACCCGCCTCGCGGCATTCCGCCACGGCAGCCTTCACCTCCGGCCGAACCGGATCGATCATGCCGGTCAGGCCGATAAAAATAAGCTCCTGCTCCAGCTGCTCCGGCTCAAAGGAATCCGGCAGGCTGCCATAGGCACGGTAGGCCGCTGCCAGCACGCGCAAGGCTTTATCCGCCATCGCTTTATTCTGTTGCAGGATTTCTTCGCGCTTCTCCTGCGTCAGCGGGATTGCCTCGCCGCCTTCCCATATCTTTGTGCAGCGGCTGAGCACCACATCGGGAGCGCCCTTGGTATACTGAATATATTGCCCCTCCTGCGCCTCATGGACAGTGGACATCATCTTCCGCATGGAGTCAAACGGCGCTTCTCCCACGCGCGGAAGAGCTTTTTTCAGTTCCTTTTTGTTGAGCGATAATGAGAGGCCATAGGAGACGAGCGCCGCCTCCGTTGGCTCCCCTACCACGCTCCCATCGTCCTTTACCTCTGCATCCGTGCAAAGTGCCATCGCCTGTGCAAGCAAAGGTTCCTCTGCGCCGAAATGCTCGACGACAGTCATTTTATTCTGCGTGAGCGTCCCCGTTTTATCCGAGCAGATGATCTGTGCGCAGCCCAACGTTTCCACAGCGGTGAGCTTGCGGATGACGGCGTTGCGCTTTGACATATTGGTCACGCCAATGGAGAGCACGATCGTCACAACGGCTGCCAACCCCTCCGGAATCGCCGCAACCGCCAGGCTGACCGCGATCAGAAAGGTATCGAGAATCGCTTGCAGGTGGAAATCATGCCCGCGCAGCAAACCGAAGGCAAAGATGAACACACAGATGCCGAGCACCAGCCAAGTCAGAATTTTACTCAGCTGCGTCAGCTTTTTCTGAAGCGGCGTTTCACCATCCTCCGCCTGGGTGATAGCCGTTGCGATCTTGCCCATCTCCGTGTGCATCCCGGTCGCCGTAACGACCGCCTTGCCGCGGCCATAGGCAACCGTGCTGCCCATGTAGGCCATATTCTTACGATCGCCAAGCGCCACATCCTGCCCCTTGGGAACAAGCCTATCCACAAGCTTGCTCACCGGAACACTCTCGCCAGTCAGCGCGGATTCCTCAACCTTCATGCTTGCGCATTCAAACAGGCGGCAATCCGCCGGAACCGCGTCGCCCGCCTCTAGCACAAGCACATCGCCCACGGCGATTTCTTCACTTTTTACGGTGATCAGCTCGCCATCCCGCAGCACCTTGCTGGTGGCCGCCGCCATTTTCTGAAGGGCTTCGATTGCCTTTTCAGCCTTACTCTCCTGATATACGCCCAACACAGCGTTCAGGATAACGACCACCAGAATGATGACGACGTCCGCATAGCCTTCCTTCTCATGGCCGAGCGCTGCCGTAACAGCGGAAACGACCGCAGCGCCGATCAGCACGAGAATCATTGGGTTGAGAAGCTGCTCGATAAACCGGCGCAGGATGGATTTCTTTTTCGCCTCCTCCAGCCTGTTTTTACCGTCGCGCGCAAGGCGCTGCGAGGCCTGAGCGCCACTGAGGCCGTTCGGTGTGCTTTCCACTGCTGAAAATACATCCGAGATGTTTTCCAGATAGTATTTTTTCACTGTTCTTCTGCCTTCCTTCTATTGTGTTCCAACAGCTATCTATTAATCAACCGTCCTTCTAAGACGGATTGTGCCCAAAAAAATCAAAAATCCTTCAGCAGAGAGAAATCTGCTGAAGGTCTTGCTTCCATTTTCATGGATCGCAGCCAGACGCATCTGCGCCGTGTGTTGACATGCGATTGCCAAGCTACTCCCCTTCACCGGCCCGGCCGGAAAAGTGATCTTTATGTTATCTTTATCATACCATGATTTTCCGTGAAGTCAATTGCTGGATACAAAATTTAAAAACCATTCATACTCTATTCACATTGGCTGCAAGCTGCTCAATATGCAAGAGGTATCTACAGCTCTTCCACTATAAGCTTTCGCAAGCATTTCGTTTTTTATTCGCGGAGCTTCGATTCACATCCTAAAAGATAGCGTTCAAAACAAAAATAAAAGAAATCAAAAAAATAAATCGTATAAATTGACTTTTTCATACATTGATGTTATAGTAAATAAAGCATGCGACATTTTTCAATCAAATCTGACGGGAGGCCCTATTTATGAAACGAATCATCTGCCTAATTATGGTATTCCTGTTCGCACTCTGCGCCCTGACCGCCTGCAAAAAGAATGGGCCCACGATTATGGGGAACGACGGCGCAACCTATGAGCAAGTGGTCGACAAGGATGGCAACCCTGTTACCGATCCATCCGGCAACCTGGTTGTAATCGCCCCAAAAGGGACGGATGCATCCGGAAATGAACAGGAGGACGCCACACAGAGCCTTACCATCCCGTATCTTGCCTCGTCCGGCAAAACGATTGAATCCCCAGGTTACCGTGTGGACATTCCGAAAGACTGGGAGATGAAATCCAGCGCAGCCGATCCAATTTTAGAAAACAAAGAGGAAACGCTCCAGATCTCTATTATGGATAAAAGTGCCGTTGCCAAGAATCGGAAAGAATATGCCGAAACCGCCCGCAACAGCTTGATGCAGGTTGGCAATACGCCCAGTGAAATCACGGAAACCACCATTGCAGGGAATTCGGCCAGCAAATTCACTTCCTCCGTTCAAAAGGATGATGACACAAAGCTCTTTTCCGTTTTCTACATTGTGGAAAATAACGGTAAAATTTACGTACTCTCCGGCACGGCAAAAAGCGAAAACGAGTTTCAGTCAGCTGATTTCGACACAATCTTCAACAACAGCATTCAATTTAAATAAGAAGCTTTACAAATCAAAAAGCACGCACTGGAAACAAAACTTTCCATGCGTGCTTTTTTCTTCGGTTTGACCAGTTGCGGCTATGCTTGCGGCGGAGGCAAAGTGTTGATATAATGAAATTAAAAATCCAGAAAGCATCCAAAATTGTTGTGCAATTATAAAACCACCTATTGAGATGATTCAGAAAAGGAGTTGTTCTGTTATGAAACGAAGCCTTGGTTTGCTGCTGGCCGCCGCCCTATTGGCCGGGCTGCTGACAGCCTGCTCCAAAGAAGAAAAAGGGCCGGAAAACACAAGCTCCGCCGCATCTGTTACCGCTAAAGTGCAAACCACTGCCGCGGAGCTCATGAGCGGGGAACATTTTGCGATGGAAAGGGCTTCCGGCTGGGAAGAAGGCGGAAGCCAAAACGCCATAAAACAAAAGAATTCAACCGCACAGATGGATATTGTAACGCTCGGCAGCCTGGAGGCGAATCCTGTTGCCTACCTGCAAAAATTTCATGACACCTACCGGGACGGAGGGCTTGGGAAAAACCTTTCGGATGTGGAAACCGTGTCGATTGGAGGAGTGGGCGCCGCCTATTTCCAATTTGAGGACACTGTCGCCAAAGAAGGGACGGTAAAAGCTTTTTACTGCCTCAATCAAAATCAAAAAACCTACCTCATCACCTGCTGGGCGATTGGATGGGCGGATTTCAATGCGGCGGATTTTCCTTCGCTGATTGAGCAGATTCAATTTCAATAGCTTTTTCTATACATTCGAGAAATCAGGCGTCATAATCACCACAAAAGAGAGGTGCGCCGCGTGGGTATCTTTGAAATTGCCGACCCAAGCCGAATCGAAGCACTGTATGCGGGCTGGCCCGAGACCTTCATTTGGTCTTTTCTACAAGGCTATATGGGATTTGCCTGGGCGGATCACCCCTGCTCGCCGCGCTCTGCCAAAATAATGGCCGGAGATTTCTGCCTGTTTGCAGGAAAACCGAATGTCGATCTGATCCTCCATCGGCCGAAAGGGAAGAGAACGGGCTGTTTCATCCTTGTGCCGCAAAATGAAGCTTGGAGCCGGGAGATTGAGCAAGCTCTCGGCAATCATGCCCGGCGGATTACGCGCTATGCAACCCGGAAAGATCCTGCCGCATTTGACTGCGGCGATTTGGAGCGATTCGCCGCTTTATCTAATCCCGACTTTCAGCTCCGGAGCATTGATGAGCTGCTATTCCGCCTTTTGCAGAAAGGTGAATGGTCGCACGATCTCTGCTCCCAATTCGCGGATTATGCCGATTATGAGCGGCGGGGGATCGGTGTGGCAGCGCTCTATCAGGGTACGCCGGTTGCCGGCGCTTCCTCCTATACCGTTTACCGGGGCGGCATTGAAATTGAAATTGACACACGGGTGGATTTCCGCAGGCAGGGCCTTGCCACGGCATGCGGCGCACGGCTGATTCTAAATTGTTTGGAACGCGGCCTGTATCCAAGCTGGGATGCGCATAGCCGCGCCTCCCTCTCCCTGGCGGAAAAGCTGGGTTATAAGCTAGACCGGCCGTATCCTGCCTATGAATACACGATTGGCTCCCCAGCGCCCACAGTGCAATCGGCTGGAGCAATGCGCTAGGCCACAGCTTTCTGAACCAACAAGGGAATCGCAAAAATAGAATGCGCCCCAATGGCGAATCCGTATCGGTATGCGGATTCGCCATTGGGGCGCATTGTCGATTCATATTGATGCAACAAATTTCACAGACAGCTTTTTTCGCCTAGCGGTCCCCTCCGGCAGCCCTTGTATCGGGCCGACACGGTTTGCTGCAAAAAAGGGATTGCCTGAAACCTCCCAGGAGGGGGCAATCAGGGATTAAACTGCACCCCATTTGTTAGACAGTGTGATATACTAACTAACAAATGGGGTGTTTGTTATGCCAAAAGGAGTGCCAAACAAAAGATATACGCCAGAATTCAAGACACTGGTCGTTGAAACAAAGCTCAACGAAAGACTGAACTACAGTGAAACGGCGCGTCAGTTTGGTGTTGTACGGAGTAGGATCACAGCATGGGAACGAATCTATCTGGCAGAGGGATCGGTAGGATTTCAGGTTGAGCGGCGAGGACGTGGAAGTAAGTGCATCCTTGGGAAACTGCCCCAAAAGATAGAAGAAGATCTGCTGGCCGAAGTTCAGCAACTAAGAGCGGAGAATAATACCTAAAAAACTTGCAAGCCTTGGTTTTGGAAGAAGAGCGACGCCGGCGCAAAAAGCGCAGGTAGTTCAAAAACTGAGGCAAGAATTCTCACTGGCTCTTCTGCTCGCAATCGCTCAATTACCTCGTGCAACCTTTTATTATCAGTTGAAGAGAATAGGAGCCACAGATAAATATCAAGCCGTCAAAGCAGAGATTACCGCTGTCTATCATGAATACAGAGGGCGGTACGGCTATCGCCGCATCACAGCAGAATTGCATAGCCGTGGATTTCCCTTTAATCACAAGACAGTCCAGCGGCTTATGAAGGAATTAGGGTTGGTTTACCGTGTCAGAATTAAAAAATATCGTTCTTACAAAGGAGAAGTGGGCAAAATTGCTCCCAACCTGCTGAACCGAGACTTCCATGCGGAAAAGCCAAACCAGAAGTGGGTCACCGATGTAACAGAGTTCAGCTTGTTTGGCCAGAAGCTATATCTCTCACCGATCCTGGATCTGCACGACAGCTATCTGGTAAGCTATGCGATCTCTGACCGGCCTGTCTTGAACATAGTAACTACTATGTTGGACAATGCTTTTGAAACAATACCAGATGGAACGGATCTGATCCTTCACTCTGACCAAGGCTGGCAGTACCAGCAGCATAAGGAGTACCAGCGTGTGCTCAGCAAAAAGGGCATCCGGCAGAATATGAGCCGCAAAGGCAATTGCTTGGACAATGCGGTGATGGAAAACTTTTTCGAGCTGCTTAAAAGCGAGCTGCTTTATCTGTAAGTCCATGGAACACTTCAAACAGGAACTGGTGGACTATCTTGAGGATTACAACGCCCGCAGGATCCATGCAAAACTAAAAGGCTTGCCGCCTGCGGGTTACAGACAACAAGCCCTTTCAGTTGCTTGAACGATTTTTTCTCAAAAATATCGTCTAACTTTTGGGGGGCACTTCACAGCACGCCCTCTGCCGGGTTTTCTAAGCTATCCGAATATTCAGATGAAACGATCAACGGACGAACAGCCGCGTCAGCAAGGCCTTGGCGTCCTCCGCTGTAAAGCCGCCGGGAGAAACGCGAAAATTTTTCACATCTCCCCAACGGGAAGCATACCGCTCCACTTGCTCCAGGGTCATCCGCACGGACGCCGTATCCGTCAGCCTCTCCACGACGCTGCACAGTTGCCCAAAATCAGTGCCCAGAAGCTGATAATACTCCGCCGCGCGTTCTGCTTCAAACTGCTCTCCACGCTCCAGGAATGCCGGCAGAAAAGCCGTGCAGGCGCGCCCATGCGGGATGCTAAAATCCTCCGTTAGCACATAGCCAAGCGGATGGGGAAACGCCGTGCCGCAGGCACTGAGCACAATGCCTGCATAAAGAGAGCCATAATAAAGCTCCTCGCGCATCTTCTGCTCCGGCAAGCGCGCATTTCGATCCAGCCAAACAAGGCTATTCCACAACAGCGGCAGTCCCTTCACGGCAAAAAGCTTCACCGGATCGCTGAGTTGTGGGTTAAACCAGCCCTCCGTTGCATGGGCAAGGGCATCCAGGGCTGTGGAAACCGTTACGCTGAATGGTGCGCTGTGCGTATAAATAGGGTCTGCAAAGGCAATGCGCGCATAGCAATCGGCGCCGGATATGCTTTTTTTACGCCCGCTCTCATCGATCGTCAGCACAGCCACGGGAGAAACCTCACTGCCTGTGCCCGCCGTTGTGCCAACGAGTGCCAGAGGCAGCGGCGGATTTGCACCCTCCCTTTGAAAGATATCCATGGGAGCAAGCTCTTCATTGGCAGCAAAAATGGCGGCTGCCTTGGCCGCGTCGAGCGGCGAACCGCCCCCGATGCCAATGATAAACTCCGCGCGGACGCTGCGCGCGACTACCCCCGCCTCATGGCAGGCAGAAACAAGCGGATTCGGGCCGACTGCGTCATAGACCGCCCAGCCGATCTCCCAAAGATCCAGCGCCGCCGTCACATCGGCCAAAGCGCCGCTGCGCTTTGCGGAAGAGCCTCCGGTGATAATCAGGCACCGCCTGCCGAGCGTGCGCAGCAGCGTGGAATTGCGCGCAACCGCTCCTTCTCCACTGACAACATGCACGGGCATATGAAAGTTAAAATCCATTCTGAATCCCTCCATGGTTTATATCTGGTCAAAAATGACGTTGCCGCATCGCGGCAGGAGGCGTTTCACGCCGACAGGCATTTTTCCAATGCTTCAAACTCTGTTTGAAGCTATTATACCATACACGCAAGGCCAACC
>ENA-OQAB01000272-OQAB01000272.1-human-gut-metagenome-genome-assembly--contig:-NODE-272-length-29763-cov-3.968484_pt1 | contig 29763 bp, 39 predicted proteins | sample MGYA00242490_ERZ504517 | MGnify/ENA primary metagenome ERZ504517 (study PRJEB26092, sample SAMD00036298) | human gut metagenome | host: Homo sapiens | study: EMG produced TPA metagenomics assembly of...
TCCATGTTGTTCACATCGGTCTGGCCCTCTTGGCGGTCATCAGACCGATGATCCCCACCGCCACAGTGAAAGCGCCGCAGCAGGACTGCTCGGTCTGCATCCCAAGGCCCATGACGGAGAACATCTTCCGTGTCTCCTCGGACAAATTCAGATGGTAATATTCATTGCAGGCCATGAACATCGCCTCGGCGCAGGTCAGTTCGGTGCCGATGTGATAGTGGTTGACCAGTTCATAGAGTTTCATTTCTGCCATACCGTACTCCAATCGCAAAGCATTTCATTCTGCGTCACCCGGCGCAGCTCGTCCCGCACCTCCATTAGCGCAAAGCCCAGCAGGTTCTGCCCCCGCCACTTCATCGGGTCCTGGGCCCCCGGGGAGCTGGACGAGAGCCGGATGCCCCAGATGCTGTCATAGGGGCTGGCCTCCACCAGCACGCTGTCCCCGGTAGAGAGGAGAAACTCCCGCAGGTCACGGTTCTGGCTGAATTTGTACCAGTTGCCACCCAGCACAATGGCGTATTTGAACTTGTCCCATACCTTCTGGTCAAAGCCCCGCACCTTGCGGCCCAGGGCCTTGATCTGCCTGGGGTCGCTGCATTTCAAAATCTGGTCCCGGATCTTCCCGTCACCGAACAGCTCAGCTTTTGCGGCCATCATATACTGCTCCATGCAGAGATAGGTGTCAGCGATGGACCAGAAGTCCTCCATCCACCACTGGCTGAGGCAGCTTTTCGTTAGCTGGCCGCCCTCGGCAGGCTGATGACCCCAGAATAGGTACAGTTCTCGCTTTCTCCCCATGGAAAATTCCTGCTGGAGCCACTGGTGGGTGTACTTGGGCTGGCCCTCCGGCTGCCATGCATCCACCCAGAAGTCACCATGCTCCAGCACCTCAACCTTGTCCTCGTCATCCCACCAGCCCATCCAGGTCACCGGTTCGGGAAAGAGGGGGCGGTATTCCGTCCGCTCCTCCGATGAGAGGGCGTCCAGCCAATCGCCAAATCGGTCTATGTAATCCTCCCCAGAGCCCATGCGCCAGCCGATGGAGTATCGCTCGATCTCCCGGTGAGCCAGCCAAGGGGGAGGCATGATTTTCTTATCCTGTAGCGCCATAGGGTTTGTCCTTTCCTGTTAGATGTTGCCGCAGTTCTTCTGTCATATCCAGTGGAGTACCGTCCAGGGATGTGATTTGTTCCAACTCCGTTTCAGTCAGATTTTTCAGGAAAATGCAGTATTCGTTTGGGTATCCGCCTACAAACTCCATTTTTGATATCCCGATCTGCTGTGGGTCGGTGATCCACAGGCAAGGCTCCCCCGTAGCCCAAAACTGTGTCAGAGTAAGAACTTGGCCGTTGTAAATAACTTTCTGCTCCATCCTCATTCCTCCTGCATTTTCTTCAGCAGCTTCACGATCCGCTCCCGGTTCTTTGCGGTTTTCATGAAGGTGGGTAGATGGTCAGCCTGGGTCTTTCGTGGGATGCCCAGCGGCTTTTCCCGCAGGTCGGCGCTGAGATAGTCGATCAGATAGGCAAGATGTTCCCGGTTGAGAGACCAGACCGGCTTGCCTTGAAAGGAGGTCAGGAACCACAGTTCCAGACCAAACCAGGGTTCCTTTCCGCCCTTGATCTCAGCGGCATAGGAGAAAGCCTCCGCCGTCTTGTGTACCTCGCCCGACATGGTCGTCCCACAATAGGGACAGGCCACATGGAGAACGGAAAAGTGCTGCTTTGCCTCATCTTCAATGTCCACCCGATAGCACCTGCCACAGTTCCTACATTGGTTATGCACATCGTAGCGGTAGACCGTCCGGTCGCGGGTTTCTTGATGGGCGCAGCTCAGGCATCGGAAATAAGCATTTTCATCGTCCGCTGTCACAACACCTGCGCGGTTGCATTTTGGGCATTTCACCTGGATGCCGGAGGTCAGGGCGCTGTAGGTACTATATGTAAAATAGGGTTCATCAACCATTCGGCTCATCAATTCATATCCTCAAAAATCTCGTAGCTGCTCAAACTGTTCGATCAGGGCATCTTTCTGGAGCGTATCTCCCGGCAGGGCATCCAGGATACCCCGCAGGGCCATATAAATTTCATCCCGTTCCTCGGTTTCGATAAAGCGCATCTTATTGAAGGTCTGGGTATAGGCTGCCACCGCCTCCAGCGCCTGGGTCTGGGCGTCCCCGTCCGGCTCAGCGGCCAGCTTCATCATCTGAGAACGAGTCTTGCGGTATTGATCGGCTGCCTTTTTCGCGGCACTGGCGGGGATATGCTCCGCGCCGTCCCAGCCCCGGAAGGGGTTGTCCAGATTTTGCGCCAGCCACTCCGGTTTCCGGGGCTTGGTGATTCGCAGATCCATGCCTGGCTTGCCTTTCCAGAGCTGTTTTGCCGCTTTTGCAGCGTCCTCCGGCAGGCTGGTCATCCAGAACCAGTGAAGATTTGGCATCTGCTCCGGGGTTGGGGTGTCGGCCGCGTCGAAGCCGAACAGGTCGAAGGTGGAGAGGTCTGTCAGTTCTCGGAACTGTGCCACAGCAGAGAAATGTCTCAGGTTTCCCGGCGCGCCCCAGAGCCGCAGCTCCTTCAGGCTGGGATGAACAACGGGCAAGCCGGTCAGGTCAAACTCTTCCAGCCGGATACCATGCAGTCCCCACAGGTTCGGCAGCTCCGGGTGGGGGCGGTATTCCCCGATAAATTGGAGGGTTAAACCGCTGCCATTTCCGGCGGCATGGATGGTACAGGCGTCCGGCCCCTTGTTCTGGAACAGGAGCTGCTCCGTCTCCTCGCCAAGCCACAGTTCCTCCAGGCCAGTCATGTCCAGCATCAGCTTTCTGATGCTGGTGCCCCGCAGATCAAGTGCCCTCTGACCGTGGTTTAGCAGGGTCAGTTCATGGATGAAGGGGTTTCCCCGCAAAAACTCCAGCAGATCCGGGTGCCATTGCTTACAGATGATTTCAGAGAGACAGGGCAGCGCCTCCAGTTCCAGCGCGAAATCAAAGGGGGTATATTGGTCGATCACTCGATGACTGCTGACCTTCACCGGCTTGCCGCCGATCTCCGTTTCCCCGTCGCTCTCTATGGCCTCCTTGAAGGCCCGCCGCCGCTCCTCCGGGATCTCCTGCCACTTGATCTGACGGTACACCTCATAGCCGTCATTCCAGCCGCCGTAGGAGCGGCAGGGCTGGTCGGTGAAGGGCGGCAGGGTGCCCACCAGTGTGTACTGGGGTGGGATCTCTACCGGCACCCGCAGCGGGTGAAGGTCACGGGGCCAGTACATGAAGTCCTTGTAGAGCGGATGGAGATGGGGCAATTCCTCCGCGGTCAGAGGGGCGTCGCCCACCCAATCCAGAGAGAGGATCACCGCCCAGGGCTCCTTGCTCACCGAGTCCGGCGGCGCAACGTAGGCCACCTGGCAGGCAGTGTAGCGTTTCAGATATTGGTTGTAGACCGTATAGACCGATCCGGCGCTAGCTTTCATGGGGCAGCAATCCTCTCATCCGTTCTTTTCCAGGTAGAATCCCCACACGCAGTTGGAGAACTCTCCGGCGGCAAAGCGGTGGATCTGCCCGTTGATCTCCACCTCATAGACATGAAACACTTTTTCCGTGCCGTAATGGGGATCGATGACCGCCGCTGTTTCCCGGCAGTCGCGCCAGCGGTATTGAAAGATATTTACGCCAAACAACGTACACTGCCCATCGAAACCGGATGTTTCAAATTTCCATGTCATTTCGTATCCCTCACAATCCCACGCGCTGCCAGCCGTCCAGCCGCTCCTGCACCGCGTCGATCTTCCAGCTCCCGTCCACACGCTTCATGAGGAAGCGACGGTCAAAGCCAGTATTTTTCTCTCTGGTGTAGATGCAGAGCTTGTTCCGGGTGAGCTGCTCCGCGTCCAGAAACCGCTCCCCATTGTAGGTGCCCTGGGCGCTGTAAGAGAGTGCCAACGGCCGGTAGCCCGGACGGGGCTTTTCGCTCACATACCTCTCCCAGATCGCCAGAAGGCGGGGCGCAGCTTCGGAGTCCTCAAATCCGGCCTGCTCCATATATTGCTCCCATTCTGTCATCTCGGCAAAGAAAGCGGACAACACCCTGCGGCATTCCTCCGCCGCCTGCTCGTCCAGCACAGTGGGCTTTTTGGCCTTCTCCCGCTGGATATGGAAGAAGTGTTCCATCTGCGCCTTGGTGAATTGCTCATGGGCCACCGGCTCGATCCGGCTGTTCCCGGCGACGGCCAGCAGACCATCATAGGTAATTGCGGTATGGTCGATCTGGATGTGGGAGAGCTTGGGGATGGCGGCTACCTGGAGCAGCCCGCCGTCGTCCAGCCCGGTGCGGTTGAGGGTCAAAAGATCCAGCTTGCAGTTTTGCAGGGCGGACAGGCCGCTGCCGTGGATGGCGGCGTTGCCGTCCAGCAGCAGATAGCGCAGCTTGGGCATGGCAGAAAAAATGGGAAAACAGGCGTCGGTGAGGGCGGCGTTTTCCACACCAAAGTTGACCATGCTTTTATGTCCGGCAAAGGCTGCAAGCAGTTCATCCGATACCGGGTAGTCCTTCACATGGAACCCCACCAGGGTGTAGCCAGCCAGTCGCTCTATTAGATTCATGGTCAGCTCCGGGATCTCAAACTGTTTTTCTCCATCCAGGGTCAGGACACCGCTTTCCCATGCTGCTGTCCGCGCCCGTTTTGGCCATTCCATCGCTTGCCTCCTTACGCCTGCTCCTTGTAGCAGGCTTCGATGTCGATGAACCGCACATACACGGCGCAAATTTCGCCCTTTGCGTCATAGCCGAAGTAGACGGGATAGTAGCCATCACCCCAGCCGGAGGAGAAGACAGGCAGATTGCAGTCCGTGCCCGGTATCGTCCAGTTGAGCCAGTCGCCGTGGCTCTCCTGATACTTGGGATGGGCTTTGGCGTTTTCCTCCATCAAGTCGCAGAACAGGTCGTTGTAGGGGTCGATGTCCGGGTCCTCCTCCAGCCGCTTGGCCCAGTACCTCTTAAAGGCTGCCTGAGTTTGGATATCCGCAATGCACCCCATCCCGGCGTCTACGCCAAAGCCAAAATAATCGTCCTCGCCCAGTTCCTCCTCCAGATCCTCTTTGCCTGTCATGCCCAACTCATAGCGGACAGGCTTCTCCTGGCTGACCTCCACCTTGACACAGGCGTAGCGGTCGCCGTATTGTTCACTGGGTACCACGCAGATTTTTACTGGGTAAGTCCCGGCGGGGATTGTCTGTATAAAGGGCGGCGTGTCCTCCAGCTCCACCAGCGGATCGCAGGCGAAGATCTGCCCGGTGGGGAAATGGACGGGGCCGATGTCCAGCACATCCACCGCCATGTTCCCAATCAATTTTTCTGTAAAATGGGCCTCCAGGTCAGCTTTGCAGGCCAGTTTGTCCTTGGTGGATTCGTATTTGTTCAGCCATTCGGTCGTAGGCATATCAGCTTCCTCCTGTTGATTCAGTTCCTTTATGTACCCGCTCTTTGAGCCGTCCCAGTAGCAGTTCACACACCGGCCATTCTGAAAATGATGGGGACAATTCGGATAGCCATAGAGAATATGGGCACATTCCGGGCACAGTCCCATCATCTGTGAAGAGCCTTTGAAAAACAGGCTGCCGCACTCATCACAAACGGCCGGTTCTTTTTTCGCCATGGGTATCACCAGTCCCTTTCCCGGATGGCCTCCTCGGTGTCAATGGGGATATTGAACCACTCCAGAATGTAGGCCACGGTAACGCCGATGCAATCACGGGCCACCGTTTCGATCTCGCTGTCGTTCTCGTCAAACTCCTCCTGAAGATCATTGATGCCGCAGACTGCCTCATCCAGCGTTTCCTGTATCACTTCGGTGTCGGTTTCGCCGCTTTCCAGCAAGTCGATGACCTTCTGGAGCTCGTCCTTTACCCTGTCTACCAGAAAAGCAGGATAGTAATCATCCTGATACATCTCGTCCAACAGCTTATAATCCGGGTCAAATGCTTTCATCGTGATTGCTCCTTTCTCATTCAAACATCAAACCGTATGATTTGGTCAGGCTTCCGTCGTCCTCATGGAAAATACACTGATACAGGGGCTGGCGCTGTGTTGCTTTGCGGAACCTCTCCAGAACAGGAGCCAGCGCCTCACCGGTAGGGATACCGAGCACATCAGACACCCGCCGCAAGCTGCCCCTATCCATATCTTCCAAGTTACAGTTACGCTGCCTCTGCCCATATTCCTCCAGTGTTTTGGAATCCACATACTGCTTTGTATCACAGCAGTCATGCCAGCAGATACAGCTCACAAGCAGGGAAAAGAGATCGTCCATGCTCTCAGCCAGACGGCCTGTCTCACCTTCGCTGCTGTAATAGCCGATGGAGCCATCCTCCAACAAATGGTATTCTCCGCCGGAGCCATCTCTGGCAAATGCCATGCCGGGCAGTGTGAAGGTTGCTCGACCGTCCGCCTCATCCCTCGGGGACAACTCATCCAGCAGGAAGAAGTCAAAAAGCGAATCAAATTCCTCTGCCAAATTAGGATTTTCACGCAGTATTTTCAAATAATCCATAGCTATTTCCTCCAGTTTTGCTTGCGATTGATTTCTCATTGCTTCCCATCCAGCGCCTCCACGGTTTTCATGGCAGCGGAATTAAATTTACACTGCCGCAAATCGTGCTCAATCAGGGCGAACACATCGGGAAAGCATTCAATCTCATCCTGATACTCATATTTCGCATACAGTTTCCCGTACTCGGAGATCCAAACCTCTGCCGGGTAGTAGTAGCCGATATGACCGATAGGCTGACACCGCTCACCGGCGGCCTGTTCGATCTCCGCCAGCTCACAGCCGGACATGTCCCGAAAATAGGCGTCCTCCAAATGGTCTTTGATCCCGTTAACCAGGTAAGGAAACAAAGCAAATTCAAAGTCAGCCGCCCAGTTCATCTTTTTCTGCTCCAGGTACCACTCACAGCACAGGCCGAAATACTTGCGGTAAAACCGCTGGACGGTCTTCATCATCGGGACGCCATGATCGGCGTAATACTGCTCCGCAATGGAGATGTCAACTTTTCGCCCTTCGTACCACCCGGCGTACTCCATCAGCTGCTTGACCTTGCTTTTGAGGTCGCCGGAGATTAGGGTGCGTTCTTTGATCATTCGAACCATCTCCTGTCTACTACAGATCAAAGTTCATTTGGATAGCCGATCTTATCCAGTCCTGCCTTGATTTCCTCCCACTCGCTGCGCCTGGGGTTCAGCGCGGCGACCAGTTCCTTTGTCACCGGCGCCCCGTCCGCAAGCCGGCGCACAGCGTCCAAAGGCAGGTCAGCGGGAAACCACTTCCCGTACTCCACATAGGTCTGTGCCTCGCCGTCGATTCTGGAGAGCAGGTCCCTGGACGCATCCTCACCGTCCATCGGATTGCAGCGCCAGGCGATGCCATCTTCCGTCCAGACGCAGAAGGTGCTTTTCATCTTCTTGACCTCATGGCTGGTCATGAGCTTTTGCAAAGCGGTCGGCATCCCGTCGGTCAGGTCTTCGATTCAGGGGAGTTTTTCCTCCTAGTCGTAGAGTTCGGAGTCCACACCGTTGATGACGCAGCCTTCGGGCGCAAACAGGACAATCATGCTTTGGCCGCTGCCGTCGGTGGCAAAAAATGCTTCCCTGCCTTCGGTAGACGCATTGCTCTGGGATACTGGTTCCTTTGCACAGCGTCGTTTCCACCCCGACAGTCTTATACCATTGCAGGCGGATCTGCTGGATCAAAAGCGTGGGCAAGTGCTCCGCCCTTTTTCTTTCATCAGCTCTCATGGGTAATGCAGAAAATCTCCTTGTTCAAGTCAAAGTAGACCACCATCAGCTCGTCGGTGATTTCCGGGTTGAAAGACAGGTCCAGAATAAAGGCTTGCTGGCCGGTTTCGCCATCCACCAAGCTGCCAAAACGCTTGAGCCGCAAAAAGTCCACCATCTCGATAAAGGACAGCTTGGCCGGATCGATTCCCGGAAAAAGATCAGCCGCGATATCAGAGCCTACATCGTCCCGGTGGAACTGCATGAAAAAGGTCACGAGGTCGTGGTAGGGGCTGCTCTCGTCCGCCAGCGCCGCTTTGATGGCGGCTTTGGCCTTTTCCGCCAATGTCTCCGCCTCATCCAGCATTTCGCCCACCGCGTCCATGGCAGAAGGATTGTCGGTCAGTTCCTCATCTACATCAAAGAGAAAGGGCAGTCCCGTGTCCTCGGAAAAGGTAAAGATTTCCTCGCCGGGCGTGTATTCAAAATCAATGCGTTTACTGTTCAGTTTCATCAAGCTATCCTCCTTATCCTGCAAGGTTAGCATAGGTAATGCCCTTCTTCAAAGAGCCGCTAACCTCTACCGCATGGCCCCAGAACATATCGTCATCGTTATAATAGGCGGTAAAACGGCCGCCGGGAGAAACGGAAACCTCGGTGAGCAGGATGCGCTGGGCAAACTCCTCCTCCGTGATGGGGGCTGTCTCCGGGTCACGGGCGCTTTCCTCATCCTGGGAAAGCCAGTTGTTGGCAGGCCCAGTCAGGTTTTTGGCCGCAAAGTCCCGCATGGCCTTGTCCCAGGTTTCCTGATCTGTAACCAGCCTCTTGGCGGCGTTGCGGGCGCGGGTCCATGAGGGCTTGCTCTCAGCATTGACCTCCAGAGAAAGGCGTACATCCTTTCCGCACCACTGGATCTCACCCTCAAAGGCATCATAGTCCTTATCCAGCGTCAGCTCACCCAGCACTTCGTCCTGGATCACCACCGGCTTGTGGTACTCGTCCAGAATGGCCTGAAGCTCCGGGCAGTCCTCATGAGCCCTGACCACCTCGGAGATGCACCAGGGCCGCGCCACCAGGTTTTGCGCCCATTCTTCCTTCATCCGGCGGATCTTCAGACGGCAGATCTGCTCGTTGCGAAAGCGTCCCCAGCCCCTTTCGCCGTCCCGCTCCTCGTTGGTGACCGGCCACTCCAGCCGCTCCTCTTTGGGGCTGGCCTTGCCGGTGTCACAGAACACCATGCCCAGCGTCACAACGGTCATTTCCCAAAAGTTGCCTTTCCAGTTATATCCGCCCCCGATGCAGCGATTGATCAGAGCGACCACTTCCTGCTCCTCGGACTCGTACATCTCATAAAATTCTTCGAACCATCGGTGTATCCTCCTTTACAGACGTTCCAGCACTGCGGCGGCAGGTTCGGCAAACTCTGCCGGAGCCTGTTCCAATACACTCCGATAGGCCAGCACCGCCTGCCAGGAGTAGTAATAGAAGCTGTAGAACAGGTCTGCGGGGAAGACCTCGTCCTCCTCGTAGCGCATCTCATCTTCTTCCTCGTCGTATTCCTCTGACCACAGGTATTCTTCTTTCAGCAGATCAGAGAAGCAGGGGAGGGGAGAGGCGTGTTCCATCTCATCTCCATCGTGGAAGCACTGGAGGATGCAGGCAAAGAAGTCCAGCAGCTCCCCGGCAAGGAAGCGAGCCACGGGGTTCTGGCCGCTCTCCATGAGGGCCTTCTCCAGAATCCGGCTCAGGAACACCGTGCCGAAGGGGGTGGCGTGCCACAGGGTGCCCTGGTGCTCCAGGTTGGTGGTGAACACGTAGAGGGACTTTTTGACTGACGCCAAATCACGCATCTGTTCCAGGACTGTCAGGTGAGCGGGAAAATCCGTCCCCCGGCCATAGGCGGTGGTGAGCCGATGCCACGGGACATCAGCGACCTTGAGCTGGCGGATGTAGGTTTTGTTTTCTTCTGTCATGTCGTTGCCCTCCTTATCCCGCTGTCTGACTGCGGTACATCTTCTCCAGCGCGGTGTACCACCGTTTCAGCATGGTTTCCAGACTGGTTTTCCCGCTGCGATCTGTAAAAACAAGAAACTTTTGCAGCAGTCTGGGGAACAGATATTTGCCCGCTTTTGTCAGGTCCTGATTGAGATAGACCATCCGAAGGATACGGCCTTGCTGGTCCAAAGGGTTCTTTTTCAGCAGTTCCTTGTCAAAGCAGAACCGAAGGAACACCACATTCTCATCATAGAAGTCCTCCACCACAGCCGCGCCAATGCTGGTGTATGTGATGTCGTACACCAAACGGCTCCAGTCAAATTTCTCGGCATAGAGCAGTTTCAGCGCCTTCTCCCAGTGTTCCTCCGGGATCACCAGCATCCTGTGCTGGGCGGTGCCGGAGTAGCCGCGGTAGACGGGTTCCGGCTGCCCCAGCAGTTCGCTCACACTGTCGGCATAGACGAAGCACAGTTCCTCATCGAACAGGCCGCCGATAAAGTTGCCGTTGCAGTACAGCATATAGTTCTTGAACTTGGCGGGAGAAAAAGAGAGGTTGTATTCCTGCGAGTCCAGGCTTTTATGTACCTTGTTCAGAAAGTCTATTGATATCATGGCATTGCTCCTTATCCTTCAAACCCACCCTCGATCATAGGACTTACTTCCTCTGCTGCTTTACTTGATAGGGAACGGTTCGGCCCAGCACCCGGCCCTTGCCAACGGAATTGGCCCCCTCATAAATCAAGAATTCCGCATTGTGTTCCAGCGGGCCGTAGTCCACGGTATCCGGGTAGAGGGGCTGGGCATTGCCCAATGCCGGTTCATCAAATACACACTCGGTTCCATCCAGGAAGCATACACCCAGATACTCAGCGGTTCCCACGACTACAAAATGGGGGCTATACTTTCCGCTGACCAGGCTGGGGGGAGCCTTTCGTTTGCCGCTCCAAAAGATGACCTCCACATGGAGCACCGCCCGGTTTTCATCTGTCCCGACCATGCCAGTCCCTCCATTCCTGCTTACTCTCCGAATCGCTCGGCAGCATCCTGATAGACGGTGATGCTCTTTGCCACTTTCTTTTTCTGGCTGCGAATGTGGAAGTAGCCCCGCAGAACGCGCTTCGGTTCCGGGTTTTCCACCTTGCGGGGCAGTTGTCCCAAAGCCATCATTGGCTTACTCCTTTTTAATCTATCCCACAATGGTGGTTGCCTTGACGGTCAGATTTTCGAAATCCATCGCGATCAGCTTCTCGGCGGCCTGTGGGGTACACATGGACCAGGTGCTCACGCCCCAGGCGTCCATCCTTGTGACGGTGAAGAAGTCAGTTTGGGCAGAAGTAGGTTCTCTTGCGTCAATATAGTAGTCGGAGTAGAGATACACCAGATCCACCTCCCGCTCCGGAAGCCACCTGGCCCGGCGCGCCCGGAGCTTGCCGTTTTTCAGTGTCTTCTCTCTGGGATTCTCGAACCACTTCAGCTCCTTGATCTTCAGGCCGGTGAAGGTATCCATCAGCCGCTGGGCGATCTCCCGGTGGGTAAACACCCCGCAGTTCCAGGGGCCCATCAGCCAGGTCATGATAAAGTCACCCACTTTGCTGCCGGGAGCAGGGGGCCCATAGACGCTCTCGTCCGCCCACATGACTTCCATCTTTTCGCATTGATCAGGCTGGGGACAGGACCGCTTGTTGCCGTAGCGGTACATGATATTCACATAGCCGTAGTCCTTGCCGGTCCGGTCATGCCCGACGGATTCTATTTTATAAGCGGTTATGGACATTGCAACTCCACCTCCTGGGCCAGTGCAAAGTCATTAGGGTTTATCCTAATCAAGTTGATCCTGCACCTCTTTGGGCAGGTCATTCCACAAAATATCATATGTAAACTCCCGGATCTCCGGATAACACTCCCGCGCGGTCTGTTCCGCAATATCCCGGTCGAGATAGTGCATCTCCTGGTGGAAAAACCAGTTGAGCTTTTCCATGAGCCGGTAGAGACGGATCTGTTCTTCCTGGGTCATGGGGTACCTCCTTAGATTGTCGGAGGATGGAACGGCTGTACTCATGCCAGCTCCGCATCCAAAATCTGTACTTGTTTTCCTTCCTCGTTCACATAGTAAAGCGCAATGTAGTCAATGCCATCCCGCTTGACCTGCTCCCAGGGCATCCGTCTGCCGCTGAGCAGTTCCACGGTATCCGCCTCGTCCGCCTCGAAACCCTCTTTTTCATCCTCATAGTCAATGCTGAGCCCAGCTCCAGCACTAGTTTGGAGGCGGGGATCTCATACCGCTTAAGGGGGCGGTGTTCCAATTCAGCCGGATCATGTTCATCACAGAACAGATTGTCATAGCCATGCCGCCCGCCGTCGAAGATAATGAACGCCTCGCCGCTCTCCGGGTCACGGGCCGCCACCAGTCCGGGGGCCTCGTCACTATCTACAATATAGGATTGAGGCTCCCCCTTCACTGTAAGCAAGTCTCCGTAGTACCACACCTCCAGCAGTTCATTGCCGGTGGTGGAACACAATGTCACGGTGGGCAGACGCTTCTCGGCCCACTCCTTCACATGGCCGGTGAGCCAGGTAGGATATTTTTCAGTCATCGTTTCGGCCTCCTTACAACATCCAAGACATAACACTGGTCACAATCAGCACGATCCCCAGCAAGAAGAATATCACCCGCCGGGAGCCGCGGCCATAGCGGTGGGAGTCCGGCTTGCCGGTGGGGTCGCAGAGCCAGTTCCAGTTCATGATCGCACCAATCAGCAGGACAGCGCCGATGATCAGTGTCACCCAGCTCCAATGCTCCTGCAAAAAGGCTGTAATCTGCTCACTGTTCATTCAGGTTTCTCCTCTCTTTATCCCTGCATATCCGCACCAATGGGCCCCTTTTTCAGTATTCCATCCACAGTGACCACATGGCCCCAGAACATATCGTCGTCCTCATACCAGGCGGTAAAACGCCCGCCGGGAGATACTGTAAACTCGGTGAGCAGGATGCGCCGGGCGAACTCCTCCTCGGTGATGGGGTCCTTCTCCGGGGCCCGGTCGGTCTGGTCATTGTCTGCCAGCCATTCGTTGGCCTGAGCAGTGAGCGTCTGAGCGGCCATCGCCCGCAGGGACTTGTCCCAGACTTCCTGATCTGCCAGCAGTTTCTTCATTACATTGGTGACGCGGGTCCAGGATGCTTTCTTTTCGATCTCCACATCCAACGAGATCCGGACTTCTTTCCCCATCCACTGGCAGGTTCCATCGAATGTGCTCATCTCACGATCCAGCGTGAGTGTCCCCAGCACTTTATCTTCCAAAAGGATGGGCTTTGTGTACTCCGCCCAGAGCTTCTCCAGTGCCGGACAGGATACACCTTCCTCCAGTACCTCCGTGACATACCACTGGGGTTCACTGAGGGCGTCGCCTTTCCAGCCGCGGGTCTTGATCCGATAGATATTGCCCTTGGCAAACCGCTTGGAATAGTCACCGGATTCCCTTTCCTTGTCCGTCAGCGGCCAGCTCAGGCAGCATCGGCCGGAGAGCACCTGTCCGGTCTGGACATCCGCCATGGCGAGGGCATGGGTATGCGCCGTCCAGAAAGTATCCAGAAAGGTCTTGTCCGCGCTGGTGCCGCTTTGGATCAGCACCAGCTTTTCCTCATCTTCCGGGGCGTACAGGGCAATAAAGTCCTTGACTTTTCTTTTTTTCATGGTGTTCTCCTCACGCAAATACCTGCCGGTATTTCTCTCTCAATTCTTCTGGGGCCGCTTTGATGACCTTGCTGCCACCGTTTTCGGAGGACGGACCCCAGATGGCCCAGAGTAGGCTCTGCCAAGCGATGGCCCGGAATTTCGGGTCCTTATTTTCTTCTGACAGGAGATAAGCGGAAAAGCGGCGCTTGACTGCCAGTAGAGCATCCAGGCTTTCCGCATTGGCAATCAGACTGCGGAATTCCTTGGCAGGCTTCATCCACTGCATAGACAATGCGCCCCGAACCAATACCCCCAGTGTCCATGGTTGAAAACCAAACTTCCGGATAAAGGCATGAAGGAATTTATCTTGCAGGGAGGAGTGCTCGTCGTCGCAGAGATCCAGATACTCCGTCACGAGCGGTGCCCACTGTTCTCCTTCCAGTCCCAGAGCAAACACGGCGAAGGTTCCGGGCATGGCGCAGGATTCATCGGAGAGGTTGTTGTACCATTCATACTCCCGCATGGCCAGCCGTGCATACCGCTCAATATCGGCGTGTAATTTGGGGTATTGGACAGCACAGGCAAAGAACTGATTAACTCCCTTTTTAGGAAGTCCAGGAATGGGCAGATAGTTTTTCTCTGAGCCACGGAACTCCACCGAGTAACTGCGGGGGAATTCCTCCTGCTCCAGCACCGCGCACAGATAGTCCAAGACTTCCGCATAGCACTCCTCTGTGCAGTCCCTGGCGGTGATGCGGACGGTGGCAAACGCATCATTGGCCGAGGCGGTCAGGTACTTTGTTTTCCGCTTTTGGATGTTAGGCGGCAATTTGCCGCTGCCATTGGCTTTCAGTTCTTTTACCATGTCGGGACGGAGCTGGGAAACCAGGCCGAGGATGTGTTCGGTTTTGAGAGACTCAAAACTCTGCCCATACACGGTGTGGCAGACTGCCACATAGCAGGCAAAGCGCAGCAGCCCTTCGTCCACATCCTCCAGGCGCAATTCCGGACACACCGTGCAGGGCGGAAAGACGGTAAACCCATCTTCCTGCTCTCCCACAAGGAAGAACCGCTCCTGCACCTGCTTTTCTATGTACTTCTCCAACTCATAGCGGATCTCCTCCCAGCAAACCAGCCGCCGCATGGCATCGCAGAGGGAAACCGCATCCTCGCAGGGAAATCCCTTCAGCGGCAGTCGGGAAAGATACCGCTCCAGCAGCTGATCAGGGAGAAAGGGCGTTCCGTTGTGGTTTCGCACCACGGTCGGGTAATCGGAGTGATTTTCACGAGCAGTGCCGTTCAGAACATCCTGGATGCAGAGATCCGCCTCCGCCAGCACCTCTGGAGAAGTATCCGGCTTGTGGATCAGGTAGTAGCGGCCCTTCACACCGTCACGCTTTGGCAAACTCATCGTATGCGCTCCTCTCAGGTTTGCTGATGCTGCATGGATAGGATTTGGCAATCCGGACAGAACTCCACATAGAGCGTTCCCTCCGCACAGTCATACACCGTATCCCACTGGATCTGGGCCAGATACTTCATGGGCTTTCCGCAGTGGGGGCAGATGGTATATTCCGCGTCCTGCACCCAGTTGGCAAAGCCGCCAATGGTGTTCACATCGTCGCAGGCGGCGCCGTAAAACAGGGGCACAGGTGTTTTGGCCAGCACAAAAGAATTTTCGGTGAGTGCCTTATAGTCCTCTGGCCGGACATAGCATTTTATCCTCTCCGCCCCGTCAAAGAGCTCCGAGGGAAAGACCTCCACGCCGCCGTCCAGGGTAAAGCGGTTGAAGGCGGGGCCTTTCAGGAAGCCCACGCAGTTGGGACAGCAGGTGGCCGTCAGAATACCGTCTAGCCCCAAGAACTTCAGCCGCTCATCCCGCCCATCCAGCACCAGCATATCCACCATATGCCCGCCACAGTGGGGACAGGTGTCCTCCCGTGCCCGCCCGATGCGAACGGGAGACGCTTCGCCGGTCGCCCCCTTGACCATAGGATAGCAGGTATTGAAGTTGAGCTGCGTCCGATGGCCATCCTTATCAAAGGTCCAGCCGCCACACTGGGCATAGCTGGACGGATCCACATAGAGACTCTTGCGCCAGGGCCGGGGGTTCCGCTCCAGTTCCAGCAGAGTCTCCATTGCCTTGTCATCTCCCTGGAAGGCAAGGCAGGACATCAGTTCGGCAGCATTTTGGGAGCTATCCGTTTCCAGTAAAGCGGTGATCAGCGCATCCCGTACATCATCCGGTGCTCCGTAATAGAGTTCGCAGGGATAGAATCCCTCTACAGCCAGTGCTGCCCGTTGGATCTCCGGGGTAATGGCATCCCGGTAGCCTAAAAGCTGCCAGAAGTCGGTAAACTCCGGGTCTTCCATATCCGCCAGCCGCTGGATATTCTGAATCAGATTTTTCTGCTTCTCTGCGATTTGTTCCGGCATCCATCCCAGCGCGGTTTTTCGGCTTTTCTCGCACTCGCATTTCCAGCACAGTCCCTCGTAACCCAAGGGTGTCCCACAGCCGAGGCAGGTGTATTTCAGGCTCATATTCTCGGACTCCTTTTCGAAGATAGAAAAGCGCCCTGCGATAACCTGTCACTTAGACAGGTTATCGCAAGGCGCAAAAAGGCCGCAAGAAAGAAACCACATCCACCCCAGATGTGGTTTCCGCCACACACAAAATCCATTTTTATATAGAAATAAAGTTATCTTTAACTGATTCGTGTGCATCTCCCAAAAACTTCCGCCTACATCACGCATGATCCCATGCGTACAGTGTAAGTTGCTTGTGATACTTTTATATATGGTTAGTTGCTTCTTTCAAACCATAAGGTCGGATGGTTCTTTTCCATCATACCTAATTACATGGAAATTATCAACTAAAACTTGAATTGATAAAATCCCAGAAACTGTTCTCTGTTAGGAAAACACATAGATGATGACTGACAACGGGCGTACCAATTTTTAGCACGCAATATACAAAGAATAAGCACTATAAAGCATATTCAAAAAAGCCCTTGAGACATACTATCAAGAGATGAGTAAAAAAGTGGGCTACAAACAAGCTCCAATTCTCCAAGAATTCAATTATTGCAAGAGAAATCAAAGCCTTTATGCCTATTTTTGAGTGTTTTTCGTGCTTTTGTTTTTTTAAAGAATTCTCGTCGCTGCTTATGATGGTCAATTTTTGTAAAAATGTATATATTTTGGTTTATCACAGAAAAATTTTTGATTGATTGCCACTGTGTTCGCTACCCCAAATGATAACTTTTTTGATAACAGTTCGCCGTGCCCCTGGATAGTTCTCTCTTTCTGGGATATGTTGTGTTGCTGCAAAGGAGGTACATCATCATGGCAAAACGCAGGCCATCCGGCGACGGCATGGTACGAAAAAAGGAAGACGGCAGCTGGGAGGGCCGGGTGGTCATCGGCTACGATGAAAAGAACCTTCCCAAGACCAAGAATGTCTTGGCCAAGACAAAGAGCGAATGCGTAGAGAAGCTGAAGCAGTTGCAGGAGCAGTACGCTCCACCCAAGTCAGACAAGATTAAGCTCGAAATGCCCTTCGGAGAGTGGATGGACTTCTGGTATCAGAACTACTCTAAGCCGAAGCTTCGACCCACCACCCGTTCGGGCTATGAGGGCAGGATCTATCGGCACATTATCTCGGAACTGGGAAACATCCCTCTGGATCAGCTGACACAGAATGACCTGCAGCAGTTCTACGCCCGACTGAAAAAGAGCGGACGGCTCCTCCACGCGGAACACTACGGCAAGGGGCTGTCCGACCGCATGGTGCGGGCCTGCCACATGAACTGCCGGTCCGCTTTGGAGAAGGCAGTGCAGGAGGGGCTGATCCGCATGAACCCCGCCGTCGGATGCAAGCTGCCGCCCAAGAAAGCACGGGAGATGCAGGTGCTGACCCGTGAGGAGATCCAGCGGTTTCTGATCCACGCAAAGGCGGAGGGGTACTTCGAGCTGTTCCTGCTGGAACTGACCACCGGCCTGCGGCGGGGAGAACTGCTGGCCCTGCAATGGGATGACCTGAATCTGGAGACCGGAGAACTACAAGTCACCAAGCAGGTCTACCGGACAAAGGAGGACGGGCTCCTGATTTCCAAGCCCAAAACGAAATCCTCCATCCGCACGGTCAGCCTGCCTCCGACGCTTCTGAACATTCTGAAAGAGTACAAGGAGAGCGTAAACTCCCGGTGGATGTTCCCCGCGCCGGTGAAGGAGGACTCGCCTCTGGACCCGGCCTACATCAGAACGCGGCTACACCTCATCCTGGAACACGCCCAGTGTAAGCAAATTCGTTTCCATGATTTACGGCATACCTTTGCCACCATCGCTCTTGGAAACGGGATGGATGTGAAGACCCTCTCTGCCATGCCGGGCCATGTTTCGGCGGCCACCACGCTGGACATCTACACCCACATCACAAATCCCATGCGGTCTGAGGCAGCGGCCAAAATCGACCAGAAAATAGGGAAAGCGGCTCCGCAGGAATTACCTGCGGAGCCGCAAGAGAAGCGGACGATGACCACATTCCAGCCCTATGCAGGAAGGAAACGGAAGCCCGGCACCGGCTGTATCACCCAGATCAGCGAAAACTGCTGGGAGGGACGCTACTCCCCAATGTGGCCGGACGGCAAAAAGCACTCCCGTAATGTGTACGCTAAAACACGGGAGGAGTGTGAGGCGCTCCTGCCTGGGCTAATCGAACAGATGAAGGCGGAGATCAAGGCCATCAAGGAGAGCAGAAACCTGGATGCTATTCCGGACGGGATCAGTGAGAAGAAGAAAGTCATCGCCGCCTATATGCGGGAGCATCCGGAGGTTACCAGCAAGAGCGCCATCGCCAAGGCGGTGGGGACAGACAGGAACACGGTACGGAAATATTATGACGAGATTCGTAGTGAGTTGGGGCTGAAATAAACTCAGAAATTGCGGCGCATAAACAAAGATACCCCCTCTGGAGTTCGCTCCAGAGGGGGTTTGGTCGGAATGTAATGATAGGACTTGGAAAAATCCAGTCATATCAATGATTTGGAAGCAGCAGGCAAAAGGTTTTTATCCTATCAAATGCGATAGTCAGAAAGATCATCCGGCTTTTCGGCAAATGATTTTGTCTGATCGACTTCTTTTCCAAATTGCACCTTAATGCGCTCGTTCACATGTGCATCAAGGATTTTTACTACTTTCACATCTTCTTCTCTGACAGGAATTGTAGCAATATCATTCTTTTCACCGCACTGAGGAAAATTAACCAACCAATATCCGTTGATGTTTTCTGGTTCAGTGATCCACCCTTGCATGCCTTTATGAACACCATCTCTTGCGTACATTTCTTTTTCGACGATAACTTCTACATGATCCATGTATGTCATATTATTTACCTCTGTATGGTGTATTCAGTTTTATCTGTCCGTTGGGTTTCACCATCTAACCTGTGACAAAAGAAATATCGCCGAAGCCATTTTTCCTTGGAATAGTTACTCTGATATTGATTCTTTGTCCAAACATATTTAGCTTTCCAAGCTCATATTGCCCAGAGAGATATCTTTCCCTCCCTTGCCGTTCTATCTCTGCTTGCAGCCATCTTGCATCGTCAACAGTATATCCCCATTCTTTGAAGAGTTTTTCTTTATTGTGTGTCTGCAGACCGGTTGTGTTAAATAAATAGGGATCAAATTTACCATAATCGCTGTATACTGAAACATTACCAAACACTACAGCGTACGGAATAAGATCCAGTGTGCAATGGCAAAAAGGATGATGCGGACAAGGCGGGGCTTTTTCTTCCTGAAACCAACAGCCATCCAGCCTCAAACATTCCTCGCAGTGCGTTTTGCCCTCTGAATGGTGCGTCCATTGGACCCAGTTTGGCTGCTCTGCCGTTTTCTGCGGCAGCAGCTTTCCTGTATGTCGTTTGTAGTATATCATATTTCCACCTATCATGTAAAATCAGACTTCTACATATAGGCAGCAAAAAGAAAAAAGTAGTACATTTCTGTACCACTTTCAAAACTAATTTGCAAATTATTAAAAAATGGGTGGGCCCTTATAGGACTCACCCATGGTCGGAGTGGAATTATAGGATTCCACGAAATTACGAACAACAAAAATGGTATTCGGGTCGTTGGCAATCAGTATTTCACGATATTAGTATTACTCGGTTTCGTCGTCAATTTGAAAAAGTGCCGTAATATCAATAATATTATTTGCCGGAGGCTTAATGTTAAGTGGTACTGCGGCACGAGTAAGGTTTTCTACAGTTTGACTGGCTTTTTCTTGGGCCTGTTTTTTCAGTTCTTCTAATTCAAAACGACTGCGTTCTGCATCCACTTTGGCTTTTTCTGCTTCGGCTTCTGCTTTATCAGCTTCAGCTACTTTAATCCGCCTTGTTTCTTTTCTGTAAAGAAAATCAGCCACGAGGTCTTTGATTTTTTCTATAGAGGACGGAAATTCAATTCCAGCGGCTTTTCCTCCAAACAGAATAAAATATCCTAATAAGATGGGGACGAGGTGGTCTTTCAAGAAAACAAGAATATCTTGTCCGAAGTTTGTGAGGAAGAAAACTACATCGCCTTCAGAGTTTAAATTATATTTTCCGGTTAATTCACGCCGATCATCTGAGATTAAGTCCGCCATGGATAAGGTGAACAGTGAAAAATCAAAGGGGTTAATATCTCTGGGCTGTCTAATATGATACTTGATGATTAAGCGGTTAGAGTAGACGGACAAATCATAACAGCAGCTTAAGATAGCGTCAGCATACTCGTTTAGAGAGCTCAAGCTGTGACGGTTGGAAACCAGGCATTTGTAGACCATGGGAGGTGCAGAGCTCAAATCAACTTTTGATATGATAGAAATATGCCGCCGCTTTTTATATGGGCAATTCAGCCCTAAGTACGTTCCTGTTTCGATTTGGGTATGGATCTCTAACTCTTTTTCTGCTGTTGCGGTGTCCAAATCAACCTCAAAGTAATCACCAATGGTAGCAAATGCGATTTCAGATCTTCCGACGATCATCGCAATGTCGCCAGACTTTATCTCCTCTATAAAACGACGGCATTTATTAAGGGCAGTTCCGGGCATTTTATCCGGATAGTTACTGTCCTTAAGGATTTGCTTATAGTAATCGTCATCATGGCTACCCGATAAAACCGCCTCGGTTAGAGGGTTCCACCCAATAGCAAACTATTTTTTACAAAGGCATAATGCCAAGTGAAAAGGTTTTAGATCTTCCAATGGATTGTAACACTCTCACTGGTAGCGTCAATTTGTGATATGAGAATATCAACCACCTTGCGCTTATCGTCAAAGCTCACGGACTCCCAATCATCCAGATAGCCCGTAATGCTGTCAATCTGTGAAGCGGAAACGGAATTAGCGGTGAGATCGGCCACCAGCTTTAACTGCTTTTGACGTTCTGCATCCAGTTCCTCAATACGGTTATTTGCGTATTGCAGGAGCAGCGGGTTAGCCCCGGACAAAGTGTCCAGAAGTTTCTCAATCTCGCTTTCCGTCTTTGCAAGGGCAACACGGGCGGCGGTCAGCTTCGGGTTATAGCTTTGTTCCTTTCCACCTTTCAGCGTGTGGAATTTCTGCATCTTCTTAACCATCTCGCCGTACACAAACGCCTCCATGCTTTGTGCCGTCAGCGTACCAGCACCCTCACAGCTCCCGTTTTCCGCCCGCTGTTTGCACCGCAGGTAAACAACGCCATTTTGGGCTCTCAGAGCAGCCAGCGCATAGCCGCAGCGTCCGCACTTGATTTTCCCGGCCAGCCATGTATTATGGCATTTGCGGCCATTCTGGAAAGAGGTGTTCTGTGACAGCTTGCGCTGAACAGTCAGCCAGAGCTGGGAAGAAATGCGCCCCTGGTGCGGGGCAATCACAAGGATTTGCTCCTCGCCCTCGCGCCCTTGATAGAGATAGCAGCTATTGTCCCCTGTGAACATTTCCGGGGGACTTTCGATTTTTACGCCCTGGGCCTTGAAATATTCGTAGATGTCCATATCAGCCTGGACATAAACGGGATTTCTCAGCAGTTTGGAGATAAAGGCCCGTTGCAGCGCCTTGTCATAGACCTTGATGGAGTGTTTGACAAAGTACCGGGTTATATCGCCGTAGGAATTGCCCGGCTCCGCATACATTTGAAACATGAGCTCGGCAAAATCCATTTCCGCATTTTCCACCAGCTTCTTTGTCTTGATCCCGTCCATAACGATAGGCTCGGTATCAAAGCCGTATGGTGTCCGGCCACGCATATAGTAGCCTTTGGCACACCGGGAATAGAAAGCGTCCTGCACACGCATCTGGATGCTCTCACGTTCAAGCTGGGCAAAGACAATGCAGATATTGAGCATCGCCCGGCCCATCGGGGTGGAAGTATCAAATTTTTCCGTACAGGAAACAAACTCCACATCGTATTGCTTGAACAGCTCCATGAGCTTTGCAAAGTCTACAATGGAGCGGCTGATCCGATCCAGCTTGTAGACAATCACCCGCTTAATCAAGCCCAGCCGGATGTCCTGCAAGAGCCGCTGGAAGTCGGGGCGTTCAATGTTCTTGCCGGAATACCCTTTATCTTTGTATTCCTTACCCTCACCGCCTTTTAACTCATATCGGCAAAATTCAAATTGACTTTCAATGCTGATACTGTCCTTTTTGTCAATCGACTGCCGCCCGTAAATTGCATCAATTCTATTATCCATAATTAGCTCCCTTTCTGTTCGTTGGGAGCCAACCTACAAGTATATTATACCTCTGCCGCCCCCCTACAACAAGGATGACTCCGGCCTACCCCCGCTGCCCGGCATACTTGCGGAACACTTCAAACAGTCGCCGCTCGATCTCGCGGTTGCGCTTGTCCTGTTCCTGCGGGGAAAAAACGGGGGTGAGATTTTTGACGGTGATCGTCCGATCTCCGAGAACAGCCGATTTAACTTCACTTTCATATTTGACCTGCGCCTGCATAAAATCCCTCCCATACAATCAAAGAATGTTTTGAAACATAGCAAAGGCCAGCACCGCGAAAGTGCTGGCCTTTGGCCGGATATGTACCTCTGGACAAAGTGTCCAGAAGTCAGTAAGAGCTTTCCTCAAAGTGCTGCTGGCCTCTTCCAGACTGCGGATGTCGAAAACCTCATAGAGCTCCGCCACCACGCGCCGGATGTCGTTGGGAGAAAACCCGCAGTTCTCCATCGCGTAGATGACGTAGCCACGGCAGGCATTGTTGCTCCACGGCTGGGACAGCATAGCAGCCAACATAGGATCATAGTCCATTCTGTTATCCCTCACTTTCATAAATGGCGGGGAGCGCCGCGCTCATTTTCTTGCCCCGTCATAAGACAGCCATACTCGGCAGCGGCGCTCCCCCACAAAGGGGGGGCGGTGACCTGCGGCCCCCGCGCCTCCTTTGCGGAGAGAACTTCCTCTCACATACCACCAGAAAAAAGAGGGGTAAATGGAGATGGTAACTTAGAAATTTTTTCTCAAATATTTTTTCATACGCTCAATCCCGCATTTCACGGAGCAGCGGACGGCGCTCTTGTCCACGCCCTCCTCGCGGGCGATCTGGCGGTAGCTCTTTCCAAGGATCAAATGAGCGTCCACCCGGCGGCCCTGGATCTCCGGCAGGGAGTTGAGGGCGTTCCACAGCCGGAAGAACAGCTCCTTGCGATCCATGAGCTCCTGGGGGCTGGGCTCGTGCAGGCAGGCGGAGTATTCGATCCCATCGTCACAATCCAGGGAATAGTAAGCCTTGTTGTAGCGCACCCGTTCCGCATGGGCGGCCTCGCGCCGCTTGCTGGCCATGAGTTCCTCGGCTACCTCGTCAGGCACCTCCACCAGCTCGTCCGTTAAGTACCAATAATAAAAATCTTTCAGATTGATCGTTGTCATAGCTTGTCCTCCATTTTGTTTCGGTTGATGGGTTGATCGGAAACAAAATGGAGGGCTGGCGGGGAGCGGCACCCTGGGGAGCCGCCCCGCACTTCTGGACAAAGTGTCCAGAAGTCGGACAAACAAAATGCGCCTGCGCGACACAAGGCCACGCAAGCGCATGAAATGACAAATTCATTTATGTACTGCCAAATTTCGCATCCGCCGCCGGACTGATCCCATTGGACAGGCAGACTTTTTTTGACAAGTTAGGGGGGTTAGAAAGTGAAAATAGCATGGCGGCACCTCCGATATGCCGCCATGCCGTCTGTTAATATGGCGGCAGATTTGATCTCAAATCAAACCTACCGCCGCAAAGTGGAAGCAAGATAAAGCCAATATGGAGTGTATATGAAATGGCCGGTTCCCGTTGAGAGAACCGGCCAAAGTGAGAAACTTATTATTCAACGGAACCATTGTTGAGCAAATTGTCCGCTTCTTCCTGTGATATATTTCCCGATGAGACTTGCTGCTCCAAGTATTCCTGCACAGCTTTTGTAGCAGCGTCGGCGGTATCAAAATGGCCCAAATCAACTGTCGAACCGTCAGGTAAAGTAATAACTGTCGATCCGAGGGCAGACGCTGGTTCAGCGTTCCATGTTTCAGGGTCAAATGCACCAGAAATGACACCACCGTTGGACAATTCCATAGATTTAGTAAAGTGATACCCCTCTTTCATAAGCGCAAGCTGATCCTGCCAGCTTTCATACAGACTATCTACATCTTCCTGTGTCCATTCGCGACACACATAGCTGCCGTTGTCATCTTTGTAATAGAAGGATTTGTCCTTATTGTCCGCCAGCTTTTGAATTTGGTCGCGCTGTTGCTCCATCCAATCTTCAAATTCATCAATCTCCCAATACTCCAGTTGGGTATCGGATGGGCCTCCTGGCAAGCAGTTTTCATCTGCTATCACATCAGATGAAACTTGGGTGCCGGTGTTCATAGGAGCAGCTTGTTCCTCTCCCGAATTACGCGGTATTTCTGGTGCGGAAGTGGCGTTTGCAGTACACGCGGATAACATCAGGCAGGTAAGCAGAACAAGTGATATGGCTATAACCATACTTTTTTTCAGCGATATTTTCATAGTATTACCTCCATAATTGGTGATTGCACATATTCTTCTGTGCAATGATAATCTACCATCTGTGTATGGAGCATATATGAAACCAATATGGAAGTATATTTTATTTTCTCATAGCAAAGGGATGGCACCAGGATCATCAAAAAGTAATGGTAAAACGCATTCCTAATGGTTTTTGCATGGGTTCCAGTGAGTAAGTGAGTTTCAGAGAATCTAAAACTGAAGCCACTATGTATAGCCCAAGACCATTGCCGCCATCATTCTGGTTGCGGGCATAGTCGGGGCGATAAAATGGTTCAAATATATGTTTTAGATGCTCTGCTGAAATTGGCTTACATTCATTTTCGACTATCAATTTACGGCCATCAATGCGGACAAAAATAGAGTGACCAGGCAAGGTATAAGCAACAGCATTGGAAAGAATATTTGAAAATGCTCTTGCAAATGTTTTTGGGGGCAAGGTAATTGTAAAGGTTTCATGGAAATCCTCTTGAAAGGAAATTTCATTTGCCTGAGCAATCAAGCGATATTGTTTACACAACTCTGATAAATAGCAGTCTACGGCTAATGTTTGTGGTTCTTCCGCCGCCGTTGTGCCAAGTTTGGATGCGTCCAATACCTCTGAAATCATTTTACTGAGTTGTTCTGTTCGTTCTTTGCACAATGGCAAATATTCTTCATAATCGCTGTATTTACCAACCTTTAAGATCATATTTTCCAACATGGCATTCAATGCTGTAACCGGAGTTTTTAGCTCATGGGATGCCGAACGTAGAAAGTCAATTTTTTGCTTTTCGGCTTCACTAACCCTATCTTTTTCCTCTTGCAGATGTTCAATCGCGCTCAATAAATTTTGATATAGTTGGTTGATTTGATTGGCTAATATTCCAATCTCGTCATTGGTTGTAGTCTTACACGCTGCTTTGCGATCCAAAACAGCCATGTGATTAGTTGCATCTAAAATACCCTTGATGGGATTTGTTATTGCTTTTGAGAAAAAGTAGGCACATAAAAGTGAAACTACAATACAAATTACTACGGTATAGGGTAATGAGCGCAATATTGTGTGAGCTATTTCTGTATTTCTTGGAATGGCAGCAGTCTTAATTGCTGATGACATCCCATCGACATAAGTTCCCTCTGATAAGACCGAATTTTCTCCCATCATCGGGGCGAGAAGATATATCGTTCCGCTGGCAAGCATTGTTATGAGCAATAATAGCGCCAAGGTATAAATAAATATTTTGGGAAAGAGCTTTAACTTTTTCATGTTTCTACCTCAAATTTATACCCGATCCCTTTCACCGTAACAATACAATTAAGGCGAAGTTTTTTGCGTAAGTTCTTAATGTATGTATCAATGGTACGATCAATAATAGGGTAATCGGCCCCCCATAGACTATCCAGCATTTGAGATCGAGTAAGCACTAAACCTTTGTGTTCAACCAGGAGCTTTAGCAAATCAATTTCTTTTGGGGTAATGTCAATTTTCCCCTCGGGGCCTTTAGCTGTGTATCCAGAGAAATCAACTGTTACATCCCCAAAAGTCATAATATCAGGTGAAACTGTTTGCCCGCTTCGCCGTAGGAGGGCAGTAACTCGCCGCCCAAGAAGAACCATTGAAAAAGGTTTTGTAATGTAGTCATCAGCCTGTTCATCGAAACTTGTAACTTGAGTATATTCATCACCGATTGCGGTGAGCATGAGGATTGGCACAGAGCTTTTTTGTCTAATCGTATGCAACACAGCAAGTCCCGTCTTTTGAGGAATCATAATATCCAAAATAATCAGATCAATACTACTGCACTCAAAAAGCTGTAATGCTTCATCACCGTCATAGGCCGAAAGCATTCGGTGCCCAAAAGATTTGAGATATTCGGAAACTGCGTCATTTGTTTGTCTATCATCTTCCACAATCATTATCGTTGCCATAAAAACACCTCCTTGTGTAGTCTACCCTTAACTTGTGGAGTGTATATGAAATTACCCAAAAACATTATATCTCCATTATCTGTGTCGATCAATGTTGCGTGGTGAAATTAAATACTACTACACATAAAATTGTATTTCGTTCTCATGCAAAAACCTGAAATGTAAAATAATATAGGGTGATATGAGAATGTACCAATACGACAAACATCTTGACTTTCACGCCCTGGGCCGTGAGATTAAACGCAAACGGGAGGAAAAGGGCTGGACGCAGGAATACCTGGCCCAGCTTGTGGATCGCACCCCGCGCTCCATCATGTATATGGAGAACCGGGGCCAGAAACCAAGCCTCAATGTTTTTTACCAGCTTGTCACCCTGCTGGAGATTTCCGTAGATCAATTCTTTTTCCCAGACAAGCGCAACGGAGAGAGCACCTGCCGCAAACAGATAGATGTCATGCTCAACGCGATGGACGAAAAAGAACTAACCGTAATGAAATACACAGCAGAGGGACTGCAAAAAGCCCGTGAAACGGAGGATGCGTAAGAGAAGCACGCGCCTCCGTTTTTTCATGCCATGTTGCGGGGGTGCGCGTTTTGGCAAGCAATTCGGGTGTGGCCACACTCCGAAATTTTCACAGGCCGCAGGCCCGTGAAAATGCTTGTTGGGGAGCTCCCCAAACCCGCTGAACTTCTGGACACTTTGTCCAGAAGTCCCGGCGCAAGCGCCTGTTGTCGGCGGCCCGAAGCTAACGCTCCTGGGCCTTATTTTTTTGCTCGTCCGCGTGGCCGAGCAGGTGATCGATATTTGCCTTGACTGCCACGGCCTGCCGCATATCCGCCTGGGCCTTGCGGTATTCCGCATAGAGGGCCTTTTTCTTTTCAGAGAGCTCCCGGTGCTGCTTTTTCAGCGTGTCCATTTTGGGGAGCTTTGCCCCGCCCAAAAGCTCACTCATAGCCGTCTTTGCCGCCCGGTAGTCTGCCAGCTCCGCCTCATGCTGGGCCAGATATTTTCTGCTATACCGGGCCGCCTTGTAGCCGTCAAACACAGGCCGCGTCTTTGCATACTGCACCACCGCGCCCATGAGCTCGGAGGTTTTGGAAAGGGCGGCCTCCGTGTCCCGCAGCTCCCCGGCCAGCTTGTGAGCCAGATCCACTGCCGCCTCAGTGCTTGTCGCAAGAGCCTCGTAATCGGAAAGCTCATGCTCCCGGAGATACAGGAGCGCGGCGGCCATCTGCTTTATGTTATAGACTTTGGCCCACCGCTCATAGGCCGGGCCCTTGCCCTGGGCCATGCGTTCTTGAATGTCGATGATCAGATTGACGCGCCTGGCCGGGGCCGGGCTGTCCTGGGGAAGCTCCGGGATGGGCCGCTCCCCAGCAATCGCCGCCCGGATGTCATCAGGATCGAAACCGGGGCCCAGGGTGGATGCCCGCAGGCGAGTGTACTTATCCTGCCCAGGGGCCAGGAACGAGATCGCGCCGCCCCGCCCATGCTTCACTTGAAAGCCGGTCTCCTCCATGAGCCGCAGAAACGCCGGGAAGTCGGCGGGCTTTTGTTCCAAAGCCGCCACGATCCCCAGCCGCACTCGCTGCTGGGCCGAGGGCGGCTTTTCCCCAATCCATTGTCCATAGTGGAGAAAGCGTCCTTTGCTGTGCTGCTTCGGATTTTGAATGACAGACAGCTCGTGCTCAATGCACACCCGGTCAGAGAGCCGCCGCACCGCAAAGCTGGAGCCGATGAAGTTATGGAATTTCCGGGAACAGTCCTGGGCGGTGGAGTTGTAATAAATGTGATTGTGAATGTGGCCCTTGTCAATGTGGGTACAGACAAAGAACTGATACTTGCCCTTTGTCCAGCGCATGGCCGTTTCGTAGCCGATTTTATTTGCCTCCTCCGGCGTGACCTCGCCGGGCGGGAACGCCTGCCGGATCTGAAAGAACAGGGCCCCGCGCTCCACCGCCCGGCCCGTTTCCGCCTGGTACTGGCTTTTCAGCAGCAGGAACTCAGCGGGGGCGGATGCAGGATCACAGAGATAGGCAGACACAGCCCCCAGCTTTTTCGGATTGAGCCCATAGGCAAACCGCTCCTCCATTGTCTGGATGGCCGTTTTCCCAGCCGCTACCTTGTAGGGCCGGATGTAGGTTGTAGCGATAGCCGCACCTCCTTTCCCAGCAGAAAAAGCGGGCAGCGGTCTGTTTCACCCGCCGCCCGGCACTTCTGGACAAAGTGTCCATAAGTATCAGCTCGACATAAAGTCCATCGCCGCATACTTTATCCCATGCAGACGCTCCACCAGCCAGCCGCCCAGGGCCGGGAGCCCAAAGGGGGAAACCAGGAACGCCAGCACAAACATGGCGATACAGCCTACTGTCTGCTCGGCCAGCAGGCAGAGGATCGCCAGCAGGGACAGGCCCACACAAGCCACAATGCACACCGCCCCCGCCACGCAGGACAGGAACGTAAGCACCGCCACAATGAGGATCAGGGCCAGGACAAAGGGAGCCGCGATGATTTTTAAGATTGTCCGCATGGTTCATACCTCCTACAAAAGTTCGTTGTTCGCCTCTATATGTATATTATAACTCTGCGGGAGGGGGCCAACAAGGATGCCTCGGCTATCCCCACCTCTGGATAAAATGTCCAGAAGTCGAGATAGCCGGGGAACGGCAAAACCGCTCCCCGGCAGGTCAGAGCCGCACGATGGCGGAGAGCTTTTCCAGCAGATCGGAAAGGGGCCGCCACAGCTTTTCATAGTCCCGTTGCAGAGCCGTGATCTCCTCCGGGTAAATGCCTCCGTAGGTGTTCACCTGGATCGCCACCTGGTTTAGATTGTTGGAGCACCGCCGCTGGAGCGACACCAGCTCCTGGACAGGCGACAGGTCAACATGGAGCACATACCCATTGAGGGCCATTTTCCGCATATAGGCTCCCATGTTGCGGATGCCAGCCTCGGCCATGCGCTCCCGGATCAGCGCCAGCTCCTCCTCGGACACCATCACATGAAGATGGATGGGGCGGCGGCGTTTCTTTGTCACCGCTCCTCCCGTTCCAGGCTCCGGCTGGTACGGGGCGGCTCCTTTACCTTGTCCAGCGCCTTGTCACGCTCCGGGGGCAGCGCGGGGATCGGCGTACCAAACACCCCGCGAAAGCCGCTTCACTTCCAGATCGGCAAAATCCTGTTCATGCTTCTTGTCCATAAGTCATCCTCCTATCTGTCGCCCCGGTCAGGGGCTTTCTTTTTTGGTGCGTCCGGGGCCCGCTGCTCCTGGGCCTCCCGTTGGGCCGCTTTCATGTTGTTCGGCAATCGTGGGCTGGTGTTTGGCCTCCTTGTGAGCCCGCGCCGCTTCCTGGCGTTCAATGCTGCGG
>ENA-OQAB01000273-OQAB01000273.1-human-gut-metagenome-genome-assembly--contig:-NODE-273-length-29686-cov-4.878920_pt1 | contig 29686 bp, 26 predicted proteins | sample MGYA00242490_ERZ504517 | MGnify/ENA primary metagenome ERZ504517 (study PRJEB26092, sample SAMD00036298) | human gut metagenome | host: Homo sapiens | study: EMG produced TPA metagenomics assembly of...
ACCAATCCGGATGCAGCCATCCAGGCACTCAGGGCCATGCCGGGCCCCACCCTTCTCATTGCGGGCGGCTATGATAAAAACAGCGAATACGATGAGTGGGTATCCGAGTTTGAGGGCAAGGTGAGATATCTGGTGCTTATAGGACAGACCAGGGATAAGATTGCGGAGTGCGCAAAGAAGCTTGGTTTTACTGAAATCATGTACGCAGAAGATATGCAGGAGGCAGTGCAGGTATGCGCCGTATATGCGGACATCGGAGATTATGTACTGCTAAGCCCCGCCTGTGCCAGTTGGGGTATGTTTAAAAATTATGAAGAGCGGGGACGCGTCTTTAAGGAGTGCGTCATGGCTTTGTAGGAGGTAAATGCGTATGGCGGGAAAGGTGCAGACGGCAGCCGGACCCTCTGGCCAGATGAGACGGCCGGCCGGGAACGGGGACCGGGTGGAGCAGCAGATGCCAAAGAAAAAGAAGAAGGCAAAGCGTTTTTATGATTACAGCCTTTTGTTCTGCATCATTTTCCTGACAGCTTTCGGGCTGGTAATGATTTACAGCGCCAGCTCCTACCGGGCGCAGCTGATGCTGGGGATGCTGCGTATTTTGTGAAGCGCCAGGGCATGATTGCAGCGGGCAGCGCGGTAGTGATGCTGTTTATCTCAAAAATGGATTATCACTGGTTTGCCAAGTTTACCTGGCTGGGCTACTTCACGTCCCTGGCCTGTATGATTGCCACCATGCTCTTTGGCGTGGAATCCCACGGAAAGAAGAGATGGCTTCAGATTGGCCCGATTCAGTTTCAGCCCACAGAGCTGGTAAAGATTTCGCTTATTCTGTTTCTGGCAGTTGTGATTTCCAGAATGGGGCTTAAGATCAATGAATTTCGGAATGTGCGGGCCATCATCATCTGGTGCGGCGTCCCGGCTCTGCTGATTACAGAGAATAACCTAAGCTCCGGAATCATCACCTGCGGCATTGTATTTGTAGTGCTGTTTGTGGCGTGCAAGATCAAGTGGCCCTTCTTTGCCTGCGCGGGAGCTGGCATAGGCCTGATTGCCGTGTCGCCCTACATAGGAAAGGCCCTGGTGGCAGTCAGGCTGTTAAAGCCTTATCAGCTGGACCGTATCACCGCGTGGGTGGATCCGACGGCTACGGACACAGGATATCAGACGCTCCAGGGTCTGTACGCCATCGGCTCCGGCGGCTTTTTCGGAAGAGGACTGGGACAGAGCCTTCAGAAGCTTGGCTTTGTGCCGGAGCCCCAGAACGATATGATTTTTTCCATCATTTGTGAAGAGCTGGGCCTGTTTGGAGCGACGCTTCTGATTCTTATGTTCATGTTTATGATCTACCGGTTTATGGTAATCGCCAGCAACGCGCCGGATCTCATGGGTTCTCTGCTTGTGGTGGGCGTGATGGCCCATATCGGCATTCAGGTCATTCTGAATATCGCCGTTGTAACGAATACGATTCCAAACACAGGAGTTACGCTTCCCTTTATCAGCTACGGAGGAACCTCGGTTCTGTTCCTGATGCTGGAGATGGGAATGGTGCTGAGCGTCTCCAACCAGATTAAACTGGAGGGGTAGATGCCGGAGAGGGAGGATTTTCTTCAGAAATAAAGCGGAAAATCCTCCCTTTCTTCTTATCGGTTTTTACCAGACGGTTTCAGGCGTCCAGCTGTCACAAAAACAGGAAGCCGGGCATAGGATAATATAAGGAAACAGAAGGGAACTGCTGCCTTGGCTGAAATCGAGATTGTTGGAGGAGGGCCTCTGAGAGGAGAACTGTCCGTTCAGGGGTCTAAAAACGCTGTGCTTCCCATGATGGCCGCCGCTGTTTTAAATCAGGGAGTCACAGTGATTGAACACGTTCCTGGTATCAGGGACGTCCGCTGTATGATGGAAATACTCTCTTCCCTGGGATGCAGCTGTACTCTGGATAAAAGCGGGCGGCTGACGATTGACGCAGAGCGCCTTTCCGGAAGCTGCGTCAGGAAAGAGGACATGGAAAAAATGCGCTCATCGGTGATTCTTCTGGGGCCGCTGCTGGCCAGGCAGGGAAAGGCCTGCATTTACTATCCAGGCGGCTGCATGATTGGAAAACGGCCCATTGATCTCCACCTGAAGGCGCTGAAGCAGTTTGGGGCGGAGATTGAGGAGGAGAAGGAAACCGGGAAAGTGACGGCTTCCCTGAAGAGAAGGGGAGGAATGCTGTCAGGAGCAGAAGTACAGCTTCCCTATCCGAGCGTGGGCGCTACGGAAAATGCCATTTTTGCCGCTGTGGCCGCTGAGGGAGAAAGCTTTTTATCCGGCTGTGCGCGGGAACCGGAGATAGCGGCTCTCTGCCATATGTTAAACAGGATGGGGGCCAGGATTCTGGGCGTCGGAACTTCTCATCTCCGGATTACAGGAGGGCTTCCTCTTCATGGCTGTACAGTGCGGGCAGACGGAGACAGGATTGTGGCGGGAACCTATCTGATTGCAGCGGCTGCAGCGGGAGGAGAGATTGAGATTTCCGGAATCCGCTCAGAGGAGCTTGCAAGCCTGACGGCTCTCCTGGAGGAGGGAGGAGCCGTGGTCTACCGGGAGCGGGACAGAATCTACCTGCGGAGCCAAAGGCCTTTTGGGCGGATCTGCGCCAAGACAGGCCCGTATCCTGATTTTCCTACGGATCTTCAGTCTCCGCTGCTGGCTCTTATGAGCGTTTCAGGCGGGGGAATGGTGGAGGAAACGGTTTTTGAAAGCCGTTTTAAGACGGCTCTGGAGCTGAACAAGATGGGGGCGGCTGCAGAGATATCGGGAAAACTGGCAAAGGTGGCAGAGGGAAGACGCCTCCATGGCTGCCGTGTCAGAGCCTGTGATCTGAGAGGCGGGGCTGCCCTTGTGGCGGCAGGCCTGGCGGCAGAGGGAACCACGTTCGTAGAGCAGGCAGAATACATTTTCAGGGGATACGAGGATATCTGCCGCGATTTAAGCAGTCTGGGAGGAAGGCTCTGGTATCGGGAATCAGTGGCATGAAACAGTTCCGGCAGGAGGTACAGATATGAGGACATATATCAGACACAGAAGAAAAACAGGCCTGATTGCAGCTTTGGCCGTGCTGGCGGTCATAGCTGTTACCGTGGTATCTCTGCGGATTACGGAGGTGAAGGTAAGCGGCAATACAAGATATACGGCTGAGGAGATTGAACAGACCATATTTGACTCCCCAATCAGCCGAAACGCCGCTTACTGTTATTTCCAGTATCAGTTCAGGCCTCATAAGAAGCTTCCGTTTGTGGAAGACTACAGGATAGTATTCAGAGGTCCCAATGAAGTGGAGATTATTGTATATGAAAAAAGCATGGTAGGCTATGTGTCCTACATGAACAGCAACCTGTACTTTGACAAAGACGGAATTGTTGTGGAGAGCACAAGCGAAATTCTGCCTGGAATACCGAAGATAGAGGGGCTGAAGTTTGGCCATGTAGTGCTTCACGAGCCCCTTCCCGTAGAGAATAAGGATATTTTCGAGGATATTTTGAACCTGACCCAGATTCTCTCTCTCTATGAGATCCACGCCGACGGGATCCGGTACCAGAGCGGAGGACAGGCTGTGGTCACAGTGGGGAATCTGAGAGTTGAGCTGGGAGATAAAAAGGATATGAACGGCAAGATAGCGGAGCTGAGCGACATTATCCAGGAGTATTCCGATTTGGACGGAACGCTGTACCTGGACACATACGACGAGACAAACTCCAATCCCATGTACCGGTTTCAGAAAAATGAGCCGTAGCATTGCGGCCCGTTCCCATAGCTGAACTGGTGTGAAAATCATAAATTCGGCAAAATAACAGTTGATATTTTTCCTAAAATAAAATATAGTATTAGATAGACTGAAATCAGAAGGCGCAAATGCAGGCAAAAAACAGCAGATATGTGAGTGAAGGAGGAAGTTTTCTTGTTAGAGATTAAGATAAATGAAGCAGAGAATGCCGCCAGAATTATAGTAGTAGGCGTGGGCGGAGCCGGAAATAACGCGGTAAACCGCATGATCGAGGAGAACATTGCAGGCGTTGAGTTTATCGGTATCAATACAGATAAGCAGGCTCTCCAGTTCTGCAAGGCTACCACAGCCATGCAGATCGGCGAGAAGCTGACCAAGGGACTGGGCGCAGGCGCAAGACCGGAGATCGGCGAGAAGGCAGCTGAGGAGAACCAGGAGGAGTTAGCCCAGGCGTTAAAGGGAGCGGATATGGTGTTCGTTACCTGCGGTATGGGCGGCGGAACCGGAACAGGAGCAGCTCCTGTTGTGGCTAAAATTGCTAAGGATATGGGAATCCTGACAGTCGGCGTTGTAACGAAGCCGTTCCGTTTTGAGGCCAAGACACGTATGAATAACGCCATCCAGGGCATTGAGAAGTTAAAGAGCTGCGTGGACACTCTGATCGTAATCCCCAACGACAAGCTGCTGGAGATCGTGGACAGAAGAACCACTATGCCGGACGCATTAAAGAAGGCAGACGAAGTGCTTCAGCAGGCAGTTCAGGGAATCACAGATTTAATTAATATTCCTGGCCTGATCAATCTGGACTTTGCAGACGTTCAGACGGTTATGACTGACAAGGGAATCGCTCACATTGGAATCGGACATGCCAAAGGAGACGACAAGGCCATCGAGGCTGTTAAGCAGGCCGTATCCAGCCCGCTTCTGGAGACCACCATTGAGAATGCGTCCCATGTAATTATCAATATTTCCGGAGATATCAGCCTGATCGAGGCTAACGAGGCAGCTTCCTACGTTCAGGAGCTGGCAGGCGACGATGCGAACATTATCTTCGGCGCTATGTACGACGAGAACGCTCAGGACGAGGCTTCCATCACAGTCATTGCCACAGGCCTGGACGAGGAGACAGCGACTCCGGTTGCCAAGGCCATGACTAATTTCGGAAGCAATCCGTTCCAGAAGAAGCAGACTTCCGTGGCAGCAGCAGGCAGAGAGGCAGCTACGGCAGCTCAGCCGTCTCAGGCAGGATTCCGCCAGCCGTCTCCGTCTTACAAGCCGTCCCCTTCTTTAACACAGCCGGGACAGCAGGAGCCAGCTCCGGCGCCTTCACCAGCGCCGTCCTACAGACCGATGGGACAGACACAGATCAATATTCCTGATTTCTTAAAGCATAAGAGATAAAAAAGCATAAGCAGCATTTCAAAGTGAAATGAAAGAAAGCAGAACGTTTTCCATAAGCTCACAGGAGCCGGGAAACGTCCTGCTTTTTTGATGCAATAGGAACATTACGAAGTAATTTCCTATTGCATCAAAAACGCTCCGCGAGGATCGCCATGCGGCGGAAAGGAATTTTGTCGCAGAAGCGACCCGCCGCAGGCGGAGAAGCTCGCGGGCGAGCTTCTTTCTTACATGCTCTTTTCTGCCTTTTTCCTGCTTCTTTTCGCAGATTTTGCCGGGACAAGCGGAAAAAGGAGGAGTCTTCTCGAACTTTGACGATGAAAAAACAGGATTTTCCCCCGCCGTTTGACAAATTCTGAGGGAGCTGTCCCTTATAATAGACTCTGTCAGACAGGGGGGTGGCAGAGCTGGAGACAGAAATCAGACTGTACCTGGATGTGGTATTGATCCAAAACGGTTTGTTAGACAGTTTTCTTCTGGTAATGACGGGAAAGCTGATGGGACTTAACATACGGGCCGGAAGAATTGCCGCTGGAGCAGCCGCAGGCGCGCTGTGGGCCTGCGTCAGTCCGTTTGTTGTCCCGGAACAGGGATTTCAGCTGATGCTTGCCTTCGGCCCGGTCAGCGTTCTCATGGTGTATCTGGCTTACCGGGAAAGACGGCCAAAGAGCCTGCTTCATCAGGCGGGAGGTCTTTATCTGACGTCGGCTCTGATGTCAGGAGGTCTGTCGCTTTTAAAACGGGCTGTCTATGGTATTGTATCAGATGGACAGAAGGGGATGGCTCAGAGCTGCCTTCCCTTTTTAGCGCTCCTGTCCGGAGCAGGATTTGTGTGCTTTTCTGCCTGTTTTCTGTGGGAGGCAGCAGGAAGGGAGAAACGGCTCAGAAGCTGCAGGGCGGAAACCGTTCTCGTCTGCAAAGGGAGACAGATACAGGTAAAGGCATTTTTAGACACAGGCAACCAGCTGTACGATCCGATTTTCCGCCGCCCGGTCAGCGTAATATGGGAGGGAGCCCTGAACGGACTGTTTGATGGGACAGAAGGGACGTCTCTGATCCCCTACAGAAGCGTGGGGAGGGAGAATGGAATGCTGCCTGCGGCGGCGGCGGACGGAATCCGAATAGAACTAAACGGCCAGAAGAGATATTTCAAACGGCCTCTGATTGCCGTCTCCAAAACGCCCCTTTCGCCAGACGGAAGCTATGGACTTTTGCTGCACACAGAGGTCTGGGAGCAGGCAGTTTCGCTTTCTCCAGAGCTTTGCAGAAAAAAACAGGCGAGCAGAAATAAAACAGGAGGAGAGAATCATGATCATGAAAGCCGCGGCGCCCAGCCGGTTTCGAATGAAAAACCTGCCTACTTTCCGGGCGCTGTTAATGCCGGGAGAAGGGGAAATCCACTACATTGGAGGAACGGACATTCTGCCGGCTCCCCTGGACAGCAGGGAAGAAGCCAGAGTGCTGGGAGAGCTGGGAACGGAGAGGGATCGGGAGGCCAAATCCAGCCTGATTGAGCACAATCTGAGGCTGGTTGTGTACATAGCAAAAAAATTTGACAATACCAGCGTGGGAGTGGAGGATCTGATTTCCATTGGAACCATAGGGCTGATTAAGGCGATCAACACCTTCAACACAGGGAAAAATATCAAGCTGGCTACCTACGCGTCCCGGTGCATTGAAAATGAAATTTTAATGTATCTGAGGAGAAATAACAAGACAAAGCTGGAGGTTTCCATCGACGAGCCCTTAAACGTAGACTGGGATGGAAACGAGCTGCTGCTTTCCGACATTCTGGGGACAGACGAGGATGTGATTTACCGTGATTTGGAGGATGAGATAGAGAGAAATCTCTTAAAGACGGCCATCAGCCATCTGACTCCCAGGGAGAGAACCATCGTGGAGCTGCGCTTCGGACTCAACAACGCAGACGGAGACGAGATGACGCAGAAGGAAGTGGCAGATCTGCTGGGAATTTCCCAGTCTTATATCTCCAGACTGGAGAAAAAGATCATGAAGCGGCTGAAAAAAGAGATTGTAAAATATGAATAACCAGAAGAAAGAGACGCGTTCCGCTGATTTTTGGCAGAAAACGTCTCTTTTCATGTTTGAATGTCCTCCTGAAAGACAGAATCCCCTGTGCGCTCTCAGGAAATACCGGATCAGCTGAGGTAGGCACGCATGGCCTTTAAGGCATTTTTTTCCAGGCGGCTGACCTGGGCCTGGCTGATATGGATTTCCTCCGCCACCTCTGTCTGGGTTTTCCCCTCAAAAAAACGCAGATCGATGATGTGGCGCTCCCGCTCAGGAAGGCGGTTCATGGCCTCGTTCAGAGAAATATCCTCAACCCAGTTTTCCTCCGAGCTTTTCTTGTCGCTGAGCTGATCCATGACATAGAGAGGATCGCCTCCGTCTGTGTAGACTGGTTCATAGAGGCTGACCGGACTCTGAATAGCATCCAGGGCATAGGTTACCTGTTCCTTGCTGACGCCGATTTCTTCTGCGATCTCACAGAGAGTCGGTTCCTTCAGATTTTTCTTTGTCAGGCTTTCCCTGGCGTAGATGGCTTTGTAGGCAGTGTCCCGGAGAGAACGGCTGACGCGGATGGAATTATTGTCCCGAAGATACCGCTTCACCTCCCCTAAAATCATGGGAACCGCGTAGGTGGAGAAGCGGACGTTCTGGGTAATGTCGAAATTATCAATGGCTTTAATCAGGCCGATGCAGCCAATCTGAAACAGATCGTCCACATTTTCACTGCTGCCTGAAAAACGCTGGATGACGCTGAGAACCAGGCGGAGATTTCCCTTAATATACTGTTCTCTGGCTTCCTTGTCTCCCTTCAGGATTCGGGCGAACAGCTCCTCCTTTTCCTCGTTGGTGAGCAGGGGGCAGCTTCGATGTATTTACGCCGCAGATTTCAACTTTATTCAGTGCCATAAAGAGAGCCTCCTTCTTTGTTTGTCCATGATCAGGCTTTCCGTTTTTCAGGGACAATATACCGGGAGCAGGGAAATTTAAAAAATTTTGCCCCTTGACAGACGGAGAGTGAAGAATATGCAGGCCGGCGATTTGCTGCGAAAGCCTCCCATTACCGCCGGGCCTGTATATTCTTCCGGTATGGCCCTTCCTGCTCCCGCCGCGGCCCGGGCTTGTATCAGACGCAAAGATGTACTATAATAAGGCGCAAAGATACAGAGGGAGGACGCAGATTGTGAGAATTGAAACCATTCAGATTCAGATAGAGAAAAACGGCGCGTTTAAGAAAACGGATCATACGGCGGAGCTGACAGCCTATCTCCAGGATTCCGGGGAGGAGTGCAGGATTCAGAAACGGCCGGCAGTGGTGATCTGCCCGGGAGGCGGCTATGAATTCTGCTCGTTCAGGGAGGGAGAGCCGGTAGCGTTAGAGCTGCTGTCCAAGGGGTATCAGACCTTTGTGCTCCGCTACAGCACTGCGCCGGACAGCTTTCCCACAGCTTTGCTTGAGCTGGCGGGGGCAGTGGCCATGGTGCGCCTGAGGGCCGCAGAGTGGAATATTATCCCGGAACAGGTAGCTGTCATGGGATTTTCCGCAGGAGGCCATCTGGCGGCCAGCCTGGGAGTGTTCTGGAACCAGGAATTTCTGTCCGCCCTGGTAAAGCGGCAGGTGCAGTTTCCGGCAGGAGACAATTTCAGAAGAGACGAGACGATTTTTTCAGAGAGCAGTCTGGCCGACATTTCGCTCCTGATCCGTCCGGATCGGCTGCTCCTTGGATATCCTGTGATTACCTCTGGAGAATACGCCCACAGAGGCTCCTTTGACGCGCTGTTGGGAGAGCTTGAGGGGGAGGAGAGAGAGGAGTTTCTTAATCTGCTGTCCCTGGAAAAGCAGGTGGGAAGCCACGTTCCACCGGTTTTTCTGTGGCATACCTTCACAGATACCTCCGTTCCGGCAGAAAATTCGCTGCTCTTTTTGTCGGCCCTTAAAAAGGCAGGAGTCAGCGCGGAGGCCCACCTGTTTCCAGAGGGACGCCACGGCCTGGCTCTGGCCGACGAGAGAACGGACAAGGAAACCTCCGACGGAAGAGGGAGCTATGTGGAAGAATGCTGCAAACCCTGGGCAGAGCTGGCGGAAGCCTTTCTGGAACGCTGGAGACGGCCTTGACTTTCCATATATTTCATAATAGAATAAAACGGACACCTGAAAAGAGGTGTCTGTTTTTCCTGAAAATGTAAATGAATCACGACAGAATATGGAGGAAGACCATTTTGGCAAATACAGAAAATACAACAGAACAGATCAAAAAGAGACGTACCTTTGCGATTATTTCCCACCCGGATGCGGGAAAGACTACTCTGACAGAGAAGTTTCTGCTCTACGGAGGAGCCATTAACCTGGCCGGTACGGTAAAGGGCAGAAAGGCTACCAAGCACGCTGTTTCCGACTGGATGGAGATCGAGAAGGAGAGAGGAATTTCCGTTACCTCCTCTGTGCTCCAGTTTAACTACGAGGGCTACTGCATCAACATTCTGGACACGCCGGGACACCAGGACTTCTCAGAGGATACCTACCGTACTCTGATGGCGGCCGATTCCGCCGTTATGGTCATCGACGCTTCCAAAGGTGTGGAGGCCCAGACCATCAAGCTGTTTAAAGTATGTCTCCTGAGGAACATTCCGATTTTACCTTTATCAACAAGATGGACCGGGAGGCCAGAGATCCCTTTGAGCTGATGGATGAGATTGAGAGCGTTCTGGGCATTAAGACGTGCCCGATTAACTGGCCCATTGGCTGCGGCAAGAATTTCAAGGGCGTTTACGACAGAAATACGAAGAAAATCACTACCTTTACAGCCGCTATGGGCGGTCAGAAGGAGGTGGCTTCCAGAGAATTTGATCTGGAGTCAGACGACGTGGATTCTGTCGTAGGAGCCGATTATCACAGCCAGCTGTTAGACGACATCGAGCTGCTTGACGGTGCCAGCGAGGAGTTTGATATGGAGAAGGTCAGCACAGGAAAGCTGTCTCCTGCCTTCTTCGGATCGGCTCTGACTAACTTCGGCGTGGAGACCTTTTTGGAGCACTTCCTGAAAATGACGACGCCGCCTCTTCCAAGAAAGACTACGGAAGGCCAGGTAGATCCGTTTAACAATAAGTTCAGCGCCTTTGTATTCAAGATTCAGGCCAACATGAATAAAGCCCACAGAGACAGAATTGCCTTTATGCGTATCTGCTCCGGTAAATTTGAGGCAGGCATGGAGGTAAATCATGTGCAGGGCGGCAGAAAAATCCGCCTGTCCCAGCCCCAGCAGCTGATGGCCCAGGACAGAAAGATTGTGGAGGAGGCATACGCCGGAGACATTATCGGAGTCTTCGATCCGGGCATTTTCTCCATTGGAGACACTCTCTGCGCGCCGGGAGACAAGGTGCAGTTCGAGGGAATTCCTACCTTCGCGCCGGAGCATTTCGCCAGAGTGCGCCAGATGGACACCATGAAGAGAAAACAGTTTATCAAGGGAATCAACCAGATTGCCCAGGAGGGCGCAATCCAGATTTTCCAGGAGTTCAATACTGGAATGGAGGAGATCATCGTAGGCGTGGTAGGCGAGCTTCAGTTTGAGGTTCTGACCTACCGTCTGGAAAATGAGTACAACGTGGATGTCAAGCTGGAGAAGCTTCCATACGAGTACATCCGCTGGATTGAAAATAAGGAGGAGATCGATCCGGCTAAGATTCAGGGAACCTCTGATATGAAGAGAATTAAGGACTTAAAGGGAAATCCTCTGCTCTTATTCGTCAACAGCTGGAGCGTCGGAATGGTTCTCGACAGAAATCCAGGTCTTGTGTTAAGCGAGTTTGGACGGGATTAAGATAAAAACATCAGGAGGTAGACGCATGAGCAAAATTGATGTGGTGAGAAAAGCGATGGTGGAGGCCATGAAGGCCAAGGACAAGGCGAGAAAGGATTCTCTTTCCATGCTGCTGTCCGCGCTGAAGAACGCGGAGATTGACAAGAGGGAGCCTCTGACAGAGGAGGAGGAGAACGCCATTGTCAAGAAGGAGATCAAGCAGACGAAAGAGACGATGGAAACCGCTCCTGCAGACAGAGAGGATATTAAGAGCGAGGCGGCTGCCAGACTGGCCGTATACGAGGAGTTTGCTCCGGCTGATCTGACAGAGGAGCAGATCCGCCAGGTGATCGCCGGAGTGCTGGCCGAGCTTGGCATCGAGGAGCCGAAGAAGTCCGACAAGGGCGCCATTATGAAGATTCTGATGCCGAAGGTGAAGGGAAAGGCAGACGGCAAGGCAGTCAACGAGATTTTAGCAGGAATGCTGAAATAGAGACTCTGGGAAAGAAAGAGAGAGGAAACAGCTGAGGGAAGGTTTCCGGAAAGGAGAGGATCGGATGTACAGAGAAGAGATCGAGAAATATATTGACAGTCACAGGGGAGAAATGCTGGAGGACATTAAGACGCTGTGCCGCATTAACAGCGAGAAAATGCCTTATCAGGAGGGCATGCCCTATGGAGAGGGAGCCTGCCGCGCCCTGGAGACAGCCCTGTCCATGGCAGAGGGCTACGGTTTCTCCATTTCAAACTATGACAATTATGTGGGAACGGTTGATTTCGGCGGAACGGAGAGCCAGTTAGATATTTTGGCCCATCTGGACGTGGTTCCGGCGGGAGAGGGATGGACAGTGACAAAGCCATTTGAACCGGTGGAGCAGGACGGAAAGCTCTACGGACGCGGAACAGCAGACGACAAGGGACCGGCCGTGGCGGCTCTCTACGCCATGCGGGCGGTAAAGGAATTAAATATCCCATTAAAAAAGCGGGTGCGCCTGATCCTGGGAACGGACGAGGAATGCGGAAGCAGCGATATCGCCCATTACTATGCAGTGGAGAAGGAAGCTCCCATGACCTTTTCTCCAGACGGAGCGTTTCCGGTGGTAAATATTGAGAAAGGCCATTTAAACTGCGAATTTGAGGCTGAGTTTGAGCCGTCCCAGGCGCTTCCAAGAGTGAAATCTGTCACAGCCGGCACAAAGGTCAACGTGGTTCCAGGAAAGGCCTACGCTGTCTTTGAAGGGCTGGACGACGATATGGTGCGCGAGGCAGGAAACCAGGTGGAGAAGGAGACGGGAGTTTCCTTTGAGCTGGTAGGAAAGGACGGATGTCTGGAGATTACGGCCTGCGGAGCCGGAGCCCACGCTTCCACTCCCCAGGAGGGAAAGAACGCGGCTACCGCGCTTTTGCTTCTCATTACGAGACTTCCGTTTGCAGCCTGCAGACAGATGGAGGTAATCCGTTCTCTGACAGAGCTGATTCCCCATGGAGACACAGAGGGAAAAGCTCTGGGAGTAGCCATGGCAGACGAGCTTTCAGGCGCTCTTACTCTGGCCTTTGATATTCTGGAGATCACAGACAGCCGGATGCACGGAATTTTCGACAGCCGGACGCCTATCTGCGGCAATGAAGACAATGTCTTAAAGCCGGTGGCAGAAAAGATGGCAGAGCACGGCATTACGGTGCTTACAAAGGAAATGCTGCCGCCTCACCACGTAGACGGCAATTCTCCGTTTGTAAAGACGCTTCTTGGCGCCTATGAAGAGTACACGGGACGCAAGGGAGAGTGCGTTTCCATGGGAGGCGGAACATACGTCCACGACTTAAAGAACGGCGTGGCTTTCGGAGCGGCTCTTCCGGAGACAGACAACCGGATGCACGGCGCAGACGAGTTTGCCGTGATTGACGAGCTGCTTTTAAGCGCTAAGATTTTCGCCCAGGTGATTGCGGATCTCTGCTGTTAAGAAAGTGGATTCTAAGTCCAGTACAGAAAAAATTCATAAAAAATTTGGATTTAGAACAGAACCTTAATAAAAGTTCAATTGATCTGACCTGCTTCCTGTGATAGAATGCTGTCACGGAAGAAGGAACGTTCGATTGAACTTTTTTATTTTGCACGGAAGAGATTTCTTCCGGGAGAGGAGCATCATTTATGAGAAAAAAATCATTGGCCGCATGGGCGGCAGCAGTTCTGGCAGTGGGAGCCCTGACAGGGTGCAGCAGCCAGAGTACAGGAGATAAAGCAGAAGAGACAACAAAGGCGGAAGCTTCCCAGGAGGCTGTGGAGGAGAGCACGCAGGCAGAGCAGACAGCTTTCATGGAAGACGCGGATCTTGTGATTGCAGGCGGCGATCCGGCCGGCATGGCGGCAGCGATTCAGGCAGTGGCAGAAGGAACCGATCCGGCCAAAATTTTAGTGCTGGGCAGCAGCGAAAAAACTCTGTCAGGAAGCTGCATGAACGCTTCCGATACAGAGGAGCAGTCTGATGCCGGAATTGAAGATACGGTGGACAGCTACATCGCAGATACCCTGGCAGCCGGAGGCGGAAAGGGCAATGAAGAGATGGCAGAGCATCTGGGCGAGGAGAGCCGGGCGGCTCTTGACTGGGTGCGTGATCTGGGCGTGGAGCTTTCCGGCGTGACTCAGAAGGAAGGATCCAGCGCAGCCAGAAGCTATGAGGCGGCTGGCGGAGAGGAGCTGGGAAGCCAGATTCAGACGAAGCTTCAGGAGAAATTTGACAGCCTGAACGTTACCGTGGCAGAGGACGCAGAGCTTTCTAAGGTGCTCTACGGCGCCGACGGGGAGGTTACAGGCGTTCAGGTAAAAGACGCCGGCAAAGAGCAGGAGCTTACCTGCCGCTCCCTTATCGTGACAGACAGCGCTTACCTGGATCTTCTGGGAGAACTGGGCGTTTCCTATGTGACGGACGAGAGCGGAAAGAACACAGGCCTGAACGTGGACAGCTGCGCCAATGCAGTTACGCCTGACGACGGCGAGATTCCCGGACTCTATGCAGCCGGAGACGCCATAGGAACCGCTCTCCACGGCGATAAGGCCCTGGAAGGGAACGAGCTGACAGGCGTGGTTGTATTCGGAACGACAGCTGGAACAGAGGCTTCCATTTACGCTCAGGACAACGCGCCCCAGCAGTAGGAAATTAGAGCAGAGAAAACGCCCTGCCCGCCGGATTTTATCCGGGGGCAGGGCAATTTAGCGTCCAGCCGTCATATACTGGAACCAAGAGGTCTGTCAGGAGTTTATCTATGCGTCTTTCAGAAATGAAGCAAAAGGAAGTGATCAATATTAAGGACTGCAGCCGTCTGGGCTTTGTGGGGGACGTGGATATTGATATCTGCACAGGAAGAGTGACGGCCCTCATCATTCCGGGACCTGGATGTCTGTGGGGATTTCTGGGAAGGGAGAGCGAGTATGTGATTCCATGGCGGGACGTGAAGCAGATCGGGGACGATATCATTCTGGTGGAGCTGTGCAAAAAGGAGCAAAAAGGCTGAAAACAGCTTGCATATCTTCCGGTAGTACGTTAAAATAAGGACAATATATCACACAGGAGGAAAAGAATGTGAAATGCCCATTTTGTAATGCTTCTGATACAAAGGTGATTGACTCCAGACCGGCAGACGACAACAGCTCTATCCGCCGCCGCCGTCAGTGTGAGACATGCGGGAAACGGTTTACCACTTACGAGAAGCTGGAGACGATGCCGCTGATGGTGATCAAGAAGGACAACTCCAGAGAGCTTTACGATCGGTCTAAGATTGAGGCCGGTATCCTTCATTCCTGCCATAAGCGTCCGGTTTCACCGCAGCAGATCAGCGAGACCATTGACGAGATCGAAAACCAGATTTTTAACAAGGAGGAGAGAGAAATCGAGACTTCTGCCATCGGCGAGCTGGTGATGGATAAGTTAAAAGATCTGGATGAGGTGGCCTATGTGCGCTTTGCCTCTGTGTACAGAGAGTTTAAGGACGTGGGAACCTTCATGGAAGAGATCGGAAAGCTGTTGAAGAAGGACTAGTATGTTCAGAGCATTTTATCCGAAGGAATACAGAGACTCCGCCTATGACATTCCCTATGAGAATTTTTACAGACAGGGAATCCGCGGAGTGATTTTTGATATTGACAATACGCTGGTTCCCCACGGCGCGCCGGCGGATGATCGGGCGCTGCAGCTCTTTGCACGTCTAAGGAAGATGGGGATGAAGACCTGTCTTTTGTCTAACAATAAGGAGCCGAGGGTGGCCTCCTTTGCCGCCCAGGTGGATTCTCCCTATATCTATAAAGGCGGCAAGCCGGCGAGGGGCGGCTATGAGAAGGCTATGGCTCTGATGGGGACGGACAGACAGACAAGCCTGTTTGTGGGAGATCAGCTGTTTACAGACGTGTACGGCGCAAACAGGGCGAGAATTTACGGGATTCTCACAAAGCCTATCCACCCAAAAGAGGAAATACAGATTGTTTTAAAACGCCGTCTGGAAGCGGTGGTGCTGTACTTTTACAGAAGAGACTGTAGAAAGAGAGAGCGGGAAGCAGGGAAAGAGTAAAGAAAGATGACAGAGAGAGAAGAGATGAGGAAACAGCCGAAAGATTTGGAGCGGATGATCCAGGCAGCGGAATCTGTCAGAGGAACGGCCAGAGTCTGCGGGATTTTGGCGAATCCGGTGGAGCACTCCATGTCTCCCATGCTTCAGAATCTTTATGCGGAGAGCACAGGGACAGATTTGGTCTATGTTCCCTTTAAGGTAAAAGAGGAGGAGCTGCAGGCGGCAGTTTCGGGAGCCTTTGCCCTGAACATCCTGGGTATGAATGTGACTGTGCCTCACAAGCAGGCGGTGATGAAATACCTGGACGACGTTGACGAAGCGGCCAGGGAGGTCGGCGCTGTGAACACGCTGGTCCGGACGGAGCGGGGATACAAAGGATATAACACAGACGTTGAGGGGCTCAGAAGAGCTGTGGAGGAAGCCGGCTTTGCCGTAAATGGCAGGGACTGTCTTCTGATCGGAGCGGGAGGAGCCGCCAGGGCGGCAGTCTGCATGATGGCCAGGGGCAAGGCGGGAAGCATTACTGTGCTGAACAGAAGCCTGGAAAAGGCAGAGGAGCTGGCAGAGTACGGAAACAGAATAGCAGGCAGAGATTTAATGAAAGCCCTCCCCCTTTCCCAGTGGAAGGAACTGTCTGGAAAACGGTATCTGGCCATTCAGTGCACCAGCGTGGGGATGCATCCGGCGGTGGATGCGGCTCCTGTAGAGGACAGAGAGTTTTATCAGCTGATAGAGGAGGCTCTGGATGTGATTTACACTCCTGCGGAGACGAAGTTTATGCACCTGGTACGGGAAGCAGGAGGCAGAGCGGTCAATGGACTGAAGATGCTGGTATATCAGGGAGCGGCCTCCTATGAGCTGTGGAATCCTGGCACAAAGATAGAGAAGGAAACCCTGGCCCTGGCAGAAGCCCTGATTCAGAAAAGGCTTCGGCCGGAACAGAAACATCTGGTTCTCATCGGCTTTATGGGAGCGGGAAAGACAAGCGTGGGAAAGGAGCTGGCAGAGCTTCTGGGCTGCGCTCTCTGCGATACGGATCAGGAGACAGAGCGCCAGGCAGGGATGGCGGTTTCAGAGATTTTCCGTCTCCAGGGAGAGGAGAGCTTCCGGAAAATGGAGACAGATACGCTGAGAAGGCTTCTGAAACAGACGGATAGAGACAGCGGCTTTACCGTGATTTCAGCAGGGGGAGGCCTGGTTCTCAGAGAGGAGAACCAGAGGCTTTTAAAGGAAAACGCAGTGTGCGTCTATCTGAAAGCTTCTCCTGGGCAGATTCTGCACCGCCTTCAGGGAGATACCAGCAGGCCTCTTCTGCAGGGAGGAAATGTGAGAGAGAAGGTGGAAGGCCTGATGGCTGCCAGAGGGCCGGTCTACGAAAAAGCAGCAGATATCACGGTGAATACAGACGGCAGAACGCCAGGCGAAATCGCGCGGGAGATTGCGGCTTTTGCAAAAAGTAGTTGAAAAACGGCATATTATAGTATAGAATAAAAAAGATAAAGAGAGATCATTCAAGGAGGAATATCATTTATGGTATCAGCGGGCGATTTTAGAAACGGTATTACAGTGGAAATCGAAGGAAACGTATTCCAGATCGTCGAGTTCCAGCATGTAAAGCCAGGAAAGGGCGCTGCGTTCGTAAGAACCAAGCTTAAAAATATCAAGAACGGCGGTGTTGTGGAGAAGACTTTCAGACCGACAGAGAAGTTCCCGGCAGCCAGAATCGACAGAGTAGATATGCAGTATCTGTACTCTGACGGAGATCTGTTCCACTTCATGAACGTGGAGAACTTTGAGCAGGTAGCTCTTACAGCTGAGCAGATCGGCGACGCTCTGAAGTTCGTGAAGGAGAACGATATGGTTAAGATCTGTTCTCACAACGGCGAGGTATTCTCCGTAGAGGCTCCTCTGTTTGCAGAGCTTGAGATCACAGAGACAGAGCCAGGCCTTAAGGGAGATACAGCTACAGGCGCTACAAAACCAGCTACTGTAGAGACAGGCGCAATCATCTACGTTCCGTTATTCGTAGAGATCGGCGACAAGGTTAAGATCGATACACGTACAGGAGAGTATCTGTCCAGAGTTTAATGCAGATTCAGCAGATTTCTGCAGCGGACGGCTTGACTGAATAAAAGAATCAGGAACTGTTGTAAATATCTTTCCCAGGGCTATTTTACAGCAGTTTCTTTAGTTTCCCGGAAGAATCCGGTATCAGAAGGCCAGGATACCTTTTCCTTCCATCATCAGATAGAAACATACAGATGAAAAGACGCCTGCACGGAAAAGGGGGCGATGGGGTTGTACGAGGAAATGAGAGAGAAGAACAGGCGCCAGCGTTCCGGGGAGGCCCTGGAAGAGGGGAGAGGCCGTCGGAGAAGGGAGCCGGAAGCATACGAAAGAAGAAAATTAAAAGAGGGACGGCGACTTCGCCGCAGGAGAAGCAGAAGGACGTTTCTGGCTGCGGCAGCGCTGATTCTGTTTCTGTCCGGAGGAGCGGCGGGATGGTTTCTGAGAGGAAGCCTCATCAGAGAACCGGTGAATCCCTCGTCTGTGGAGACGCCTGAGTGGGTGACGCAGGATCTGCTCACGCTGAACGATTATTCCAGACCAGGCACAAAGCTTTCTGAGATCAACGGGATAGTAGTCCACTATGTGGGAAATCCCGGAACGACAGCCCGGCAGAACAGGAATTATTTTGAGGGGCTCAAGGATCAGACAGGCTCTAACCGGATTTCGGTGAGCAGCAATTTTATTATCGGTATGGACGGGGAGATTATCCAGTGCGTGCCCATCGACGAGATGGCCTACGCGTCCAACACAAGAAATTCTGACACGGTTTCCATCGAGTGCTGCCACCCGGGAAAGGACGGCAGGTTTACGGAGGAGACCTACGCCTCCCTGGTGCGCCTGACGGCGTGGCTGTGCCGGGAGCTGGATTTAAAGCCCAAAGATGTGATCCGCCATTATGATATTACGGAGAAGGCCTGCCCCAAATACTTTGTGGATCATCCCGATGAATGGAAGGAGTTCCTGAAGGATGTGAAGGAAGCCATGAAGGAATAAATGTCCCGCAGCTTTATAGTCTTGAACTTAGCGCAAAAATATTTTATAGTATATAGGAACATAGGATGCCGGGGATCGAGGCATCAGAAACACTGACAAGAAGGAGACGAGATCATGCAGAAGATGATTGATTTAATTGTAGCGGAGCTGACGCCTGCTTTTACTGCCTGCGGATACGATGAGAAATATGTGAAGGTCACAGTTTCCAACCGTCCGGATCTGTGCGAGTATCAGTGCAACGGAGCCATGGCCGCTGCTAAGGCATATAAGAAGAAGCCGATTGATATTGCAGGCGAGGTGGTGGAGAAGGCGAAGGAGAGCGCTATGTTCTCCGAGATTAACGCCGTTATGCCCGGCTTTATCAATCTCAGGATTGCGCCGGAGTACCTGGCTGGGTATATGAACCGCATGGCGGAGGATCCCAAGTATGGTCTGGAGGAGACGAAGGAGCCGGAGACCATTATCGTGGACTACGGCGGCGCCAACGTGGCGAAGCCTCTTCACGTGGGACATCTGCGCTCTGCCGTCATTGGAGAGAGCATTAAGCGCATCAGCCGCTATATGGGACATAAGGTAATCGGGGACGTGCATCTGGGCGACTGGGGCCTTCAGATGGGACTGATTATCGAGGAGCTTCACGACAGACAGCCAAATCTTCCCTACTTTGACGAGAACTTTACGGGAGAATATCCCAAGGAGCCGCCGTTTACTATTTCCGAGCTGGAGGAGATCTACCCGGCTGCCAGCGCCAAGTCCAAACAGGATGAGGCGTTCAAGGAGAGAGCCCAGGAGGCCACCTTTAAGCTTCAGAGCGGCTACGCTCCCTACCGCGCTATCTGGGAGCACATTATGAACGTATCCTTAAAGGATTTAAAGAGAAATTACGGCAATCTCAACGTATCCTTCGATCTGTGGAAGGGAGAGAGCGACGCGCAGCCTTATATTCCGCAGCTGATCGACGACCTGGTTGAGAAGGGATTAGCTTACGAGAGCCAGGGAGCCCTGGTGGTGGACATTGCTGAGGAGACAGATACCAAGGAGCTTCCTCCCTGTATCGTCAGAAAGTCTGACGGAGCTGCTCTTTACGCGACCTCTGATCTGGCCACCATTGTCCAGAGAGAGCAGGATTACCATCCAGACCGCTATATCTACGTGGTGGACAAGCGCCAGGAGCTTCACTTTACCCAGGTGTTCCGCGTGGCTAAGAAGGCCGGCATTGTAAGTGACAAGACCAAGATGGTATTCCTGGGATTTGGCACTATGAACAGCAAGGACGGAGGCCCCTTTAAGACGAGAGACGGCGGCGTTATGCGTCTGGAGCGCCTGATTGCAGATATTAATGAGGAAGTTTACAAGAAGGTCCAGGAGAAGCAGAGAGTATCCGAGGAGGAGATGAGAAAGACAGCCGAGATGATCGGTCTCGCTGCATTAAAGTACGGCGATCTCTCCAACCAGGCTACCAAGGACTATGTATTTGACGTGGACCGCTTCATTTCCTTCGAGGGAAATACAGGTCCACACATCCAGTACATGGTAGTCCGCATCAAGTCGATTCTTGAGAAGTACAGAGAACTGATGGGCGGAAGCTATACCCTGGTTCCTGTACGCCCGGCTTCCTCTGAGACGGAGAAGGCTCTTCAGCTGGAGTTATGCCGTTTCGGAGAGGTAGTTGAGACTGCCTTTGCGGAGACTGCGCCTCACCGTATCTGCCAGTATATGTACGATTTATCAGACGCGTTCAATAACTTCTATCTGGTTAACAAGATTATCGGCGAGGAGGATCGCGAGAAGCAGGCAGGCTTTATCAGCCTGATCAGCCTCACGAAGGACGTGCTGAACGCCTGCATGGATCTGCTGGGCATTGAAGCTCCGGAACACATGTAAGAGCCATTAAAATAGGATGAATCAAATGATGCGAAGCTGCTAAGATACAGGGAACTGTGTCCGGCAGCTTCGCCGCATATGCGGGAAGACAGGGGAAAAGGAGCGTCATGGCGGTAAAAGATATTTCTGTGGATACTTTCTGGAAGGGGGAAGTCCGCGTCTCTGGCCAGGTGGAGGATCAGGGAGCGGTTTATCAGACAAAGATTTATGTCAAGGGCAGCCAGATCATAGACTATTCCTGCTCCTGCTGCAGGGAAAATTCTTTTCGGGGAGTCTGCAGCCACGGGCAGGAGCTATACCAGGTTTATAAAGATTCGGAAAGCCCTGAGGCGGCGCGGCCTGTGTTTACCTCCTCGTCGGCGCGGCTGATGATCAGAGAGTACACAAACCGCCAGGTAGCTCAGATTGTGGCGGAGGAGGAAAAAGGAGAGGTAGAATTCATCCCGCGCCTTCTGTTCAGCAGGAGAGAGATCCTTATGGAAGCGGGACTCAAAAAGAGAAGAGAGTATCAATTAAAGGACCTGGCTTCGTTCGCCCTGGCAATGAGAGAGGGCCGGTATGTGGAGTATGGCAGAGGTCTGGCCTTTAACCACGATTTTCAGGCATTTACAGAGGAGAGCAGAAAGACAGCCAGGCTTACGGCAGAGCTGGCCTTTTCATATTTGGAGCATTACAGACAGATACGAAGGGGAGGAATGCCTGCAGAGCCTGCGCTGCGGGCGCTCCGTCTGAGCCGGGGAGACTTAGACCGGTTCTTTGGTCTGAATACAGGCCGGGCGATCCGGTGCGAGGACGCCAGGGGGCAGCAAAGAGAACTCACAGTGGTAAGAGAGGATCCTGATTTTGCCGTATTGGTAAAACGGGCTGGAAAAAGTGGAATTTCCGTTACGGTCCCCTCAGGGATGGCAGCCTTTGAGGGAGAAAAAAGACTGTATGTGGCGGACGAACATCACATTTTTTGCTGCAGCACAGAATATGGAAACGTGATGGGGATTTTTCTGACCGGGATACTGGGAGGGCAGGAGGAGCCGGGAAAACTTCTCATACATGAGAGGGACGTGCCTTTGTTTTACGAGCGGGTACTGAGCAGAATGGAGCCTCTTGGCATCCTGTCCCAGGAAGGGGTGGAGCTGGAGAACTGGAGACCAGAGCCATTAGAGGCTGTGTTTGATTTTGACTGCGACGAAAAAGGCCGTCTCTGCCTGATTCCCCGCCTTTCCTACGGAGATTACAGCTTTCACCCGCTGGATGATGGGGACGTGCCCAAAAGCATCTGCCGGGACGTGCCGGGAGAGTTCCGGATCAGCCGGCTGATTACCAGGTATTTTGCTGCCAGGGAGGAGGGCGCGGGCCGTCTCTTTCTGCCGGAGGGGGAGGAGGCGGTTTACCGTCTGTTAGACGAGGGGATGGAGGAATTCCGTTCTCTTGGGGAAATACGGCTGTCGGGGAGCGTAAAGGCCCTTACGATCCGCCGGCCGCCGGAGATTTCCATGGGAGTTTCTGCCTCGGACGGATGGCTGACCCTCACCGTGGATACGGGAGATCTGACAGGAGGAGAGCTTTTAAAGGTTCTGGACGCCTATACGCAGAAGAAAAAGTATTATCGGCTGAAAAATGGGGAATTCTTAAAACTGTCGGACGACGGCTTTATGACCATTGAGACAATACGGGAGGGCCTGTCCCTGGGAAAGGCGGAGCTTGCAAAAAAGACCATCCTTCTTCCGAGCTTCCGCGCCCTGTATCTGGATCAGGCCCTCAGGGAGGACGGGCATATTTCCCTCAAAAGAGACAGCGGCTATAAAGCGCTGATCCGCGGAATGAAATCAGTGGAGGACAGCGATTACGACGTGCCGTCATCCTTTACGGGGGAGCTGAAGGCTTATCAGAAGACAGGGTACCGGTGGCTCAGGACGCTGGATCATTGGGGCTTTGGAGGGATTCTGGCCGACGATATGGGACTGGGGAAAACGATTCAGGTGATTGCCCTTCTGCTGTCCGCAGCACAGGAGGGGACGTCCCTCATTGTATGCCCGGCTTCCCTGATTTACAACTGGGAGCATGAGCTGTACCACTTCGCTCCTTCCTTAAAGACCGCCACGGCAGCGGGAACCATGAGCGAGCGCCGGGAGCTGTTGGCGCGGATGGAAGAGTACCAGGTAGTGATCACCTCCTATGAGCTTCTGAAACGGGATCAGGAGTGGTACGAAAAACAGAAGTTCCGCTTCCAGATCATTGACGAGGCCCAGTGCATTAAAAATGCCGCCACAAAAAGCGCCAAGGCGGTGAAGGCTGTCAGGGCCAGAACAAGGTTTGCCCTGACGGGAACGCCGGTGGAAAACCATCTGGGAGAGCTTTGGAGTATTTTCGACTATCTGATGCCGGGATTTCTCTTTTCCTACCAGAAGTTTAGGAGGCTCTATGAGATACCCATTGTGAAGGAGGGAAACGAGACGGCGGCTTCGAATCTGCGCCGCCTGATCGGCCCCTTTGTGCTGAGGAGACTGAAAAAGGACGTCATGAAAGAACTTCCGGAAAAAGTGGAGAAGATCGTTTACTCCGCTTTCTCCGGGGAACAGAAGAAGCTCTATGGAGCCAGCGTACTCCGCCTGAAGGAGGAAGTGGAGAGCGGGGAGGAGAAGTTTAAGATTTTGTCAGGCCTTACAAGGCTCAGGCAGATCTGCTGCGATCCGTCTCTGTGCTATGAGAATTACAGAGGAGGCTCTGCAAAGCTGGATACCTGTATGGATGTGATTGCGGGGGCTGTTCCCGCCGGACACAGAATTCTTCTGTTTTCCCAGTTTTCCTCCATGTTTCCCCTGATGGAGAAGCGGCTTTCTGAAAGCGGGATTGACAGCTTCACTCTGACAGGATCCACGCCGAAGGAAGAGAGAAACCGCCTGGCCGCCAGATTTAACGCAGGGGAGGCCCAGGTGTTTTTGATTTCTCTGAAGGCGGGAGGAACGGGGCTTAATCTGACGGGAGCTGACTTTGTCATTCTCTACGATCCCTGGTGGAACGCGGCGGCGGAAAATCAGGCCTCGGATCGGGCCCACCGGATTGGACAGAGGCGCCAGGTGACAGTCGTCCGCCTGATTTCAAAGGGAACGGTGGAGGAAAATATCCTGCGCCTGCAGGAGTCAAAGAGAGAGCTGGCAGACCGGATTGTGACAACAGGAACAGTATCTCTGGCAGGACTGAACCGGGAAGAGATTCTCAGGCTTCTGGAATAGATGCCTGCTGGCAGAAGGAGCCGGAAGCTCTGATAACTGTTTTAAAACAATAATAGTAATTTTTATTAAAATTGTGCTGGACAAATGCTCCTTTCTGTGCTATACTAAATCCATCGACAGATAACAAGAAACAAAATTAGATTTCACAATTCAGGAGGAATTTGCCATGAAGAAATATATTTGCGACGTTTGCGGCTACATCTACGATCCAGCTGAGGGAGATCCGGATAACGGAGTGGCAGCAGGAACTTCTTTTGAGGATATCCCGGAAGATTGGTTATGTCCTCTGTGCGGAGTAGGAAAGGATCAGTTCTCCGTACAGGAATAAGATGATACTATCATTTTACAGCATAAGCGCGCCCCCTCTGCGTCTTTGACAGCAGCAGGGGGTTTTATCGTCTGTCTGGAGCAGAAACAGGAGGACAACAGGAAGTAACGAAAAACAACAGGATGCGTCAAGACTGCGCCGGGGGCTGAAAAAAAGGCAGGAAAAAAGGATTGAAATTTTAAGAAAATCTGCTACAATGTAGGAGACAATTGAATAATGAGAGAATATTACGGATAAGTGAGAGGAAAAAATGATGAAAAAGAAGAAAATTCTTTTAGGTTTAACAGCGCTTTTCGTATCTGTTGCACTCTGCGCATGCAGTGGCGGCAAGAATGGAGAAGGCACCTCGGCAGCGGCAGGTGACAGTACGTCCGCCGCAGAAACAGAAGGTAATACTCTTTCAGAAGGAACACCCAGACCAGGCGGAAGCGTCGTAGTAGGCATGACGCAGGACCTGGCTAGTCTTGACCCCCACGCTACGACGGACGCAGGAACTAGAGATGTGGTTTTTAATTTGTATGAGGGGCTTGTAAAGCCCGCTCCAGATGGCAGTCTGATACCGGCGGTGGCCAGTGATTATCAGATTTCAGAGGATGCGAAGATCTATACCTTCACTCTGAGAGATGGAATTACCTTCCACGACGGCGCTCCAGTGACTGCTGAGGACGTCAAATATTCCATTGATCGATGTGCGGAGGCCAATCAGGGCTCCGCTTTTTCTATGCTTTCAGAGGTGACGGTGAAAGATGAGAAAACCGTTGAGGTGACGCTGACGGACAGCTATTCAGAGTTTCTGTCCGATCTGTCCCAGGCCTATATCATCCCGGCTTCTAATGCGGATCCGGCTGGGACGCCCATTGGCACAGGCCCCTTCCGGTTCGTCTCCTACACGCCGGGACAGTCAGTTGTGATGGAAAAATACGACGGCTACTGGCAGGAGAACCTTCCATACCTTGATCAGGTGACCTTTAAGATCACAGCTGACGTGGATACGGCTTTTATGGAGCTTCAGGCGGGAACCATCGACATTTTAAAATACCTGAACAACACCCAGGTGCAGACCTTAGGCGATCAGTTTAAGATTGAAGAGGGCAGCATGAATCTGGTGCAGGGAATGTTTTTGAACAGCAGCTACGAGCCGCTGTCCAAGGTAGAGGTGCGCCAGGCTCTCTGCTATGCGGTGAACAGAGACGAAATCAATCAGTTTATGTTCGGCGGAAAGAGCCGCATTATAGGAACCCACATGATTCCAAACATGTCTGTCTACTATGAGCCGGAGACAGAAAAGGTGTATTCCTATGCTCCCCAGAAGGCCAAACAGCTTCTGGCAGATGCAGGTTATGCGGACGGCTTTGATCTGGAGATCACAGTGCCAAGCGCCTACTCTCAGCATGTGGACACCGCTCAGATTATAGTGGAGGAGTTAAAGCAGGTGGGAATCAACGCTTCCATTAACCAGGTAGAGTGGAGCACCTGGCTCAGCGACGTGTACAAGGGAGGAAAGTTCGAGGCCACAATCGTAGGCTTCGACGGAACTTTAGCGCCTAACGACTGGCTCAGGAAATACGTGACGGGAGACAGCAAGAATTTCATGCACTATTCCAATGCGGAATACGACGAGACCTTCCAGAAGGCCTATACGGCAGTGGACGAGGCTGAGAAGGCTGCGTTCTACAAGGAAGCTCAGATGATTCTGGCAGAGGATGCGGCTTCCGTCTACATTCAGGACCCGGCGAATTTTGTGGCGGTAAACAAGGAGTTTGCCGGATATACCTTCTATCCGACCGCAGGAGACGATATGTCAGTGGTATACCAGACAAATTAGGGCTCTGAGTTCAGAATTAAATAAAAAATAATAAAAGGCAGTGAATCGCCGGAGGATATCAATGAAATATTTTATCAAGAAATTAGTTACTCTCATTATCACATTGTTGCTGATATCCCTTCTCACGTTCACTGCTTTTTCTGTTATTCCCGGAGACGCGGCTCTGGCCCGCCTGGGGGATGATGCGACAGAAGAGCAGATAGAAGCGTTTCGAGAGAGATGGGGCTTAATGCTCCCCTGCCCGTCAGGTATGTGGACTGGCTGTCCGGGGCGGTGAGAGGAGATTTTGGGGCATCCTATTATTATGACAATATGACGGTGGGAGAACTTCTGTCAGATCGGCTTCCAGTTACTGTGATGCTGGCGGTGATATCCCTCCTTATGATTTTGATATGTTCCGTTCCCCTGGGGCTTTTGTGCGCCAGAGGAGCCGGAGGCGTGTTGGACCATGCGGTCAATCAGATTCTTCAGACCGTGATGGCGGTCCCCTCTTTTTTTCTGGGGATTCTCTTGACATACGCCTTTGGCCTGGTGCTGCACTGGTTTCAGCCGGGACAGTTTGTAGAGCCGTCAGAGAGCTTCTTTGGAGCGGCGTCCTACCTGGTATTTCCGGCCCTGGCCGTGGCTCTTCCGAAAATTGCCATGGTGGTGAAGTTTTTGAGAAATGCCGTGTTGTCAGAGCTGTCTAAGGACTATGTGAGGACAGCGAAGAGCAGGGGAAACAGCAGCAGAAGGATTCTCTACGTCCACGTGCTGAAAAACGCCATGATTCCAGTTATTACCTTCACAGCCATGGTGGTGGCGGAGATTCTGGCCGGAAGCATTATTGTGGAGCAGGTGTTCAGCGTGCCCGGAGTGGGGAGACTTCTGATCAGTTCTATTTTTAACCGGGATTATCCGGTGGTGCAGGCCATTGTCATGTATATTACTCTGGTGGTGGTAGCGGTGAATTTCCTGGTAGACTTTATGTATCAGCTGTTAGATCCGAGAGTCAGGACATCATAAGCGGAGGAAAAAGACGTGAAAAAGAAACGAAACTGGAATTTAATCATAGGACTGGCGATTACCCTGTTTTTTCTGGCAGGGGCAGTCATCGGACAGTTCTGGACTCCGTATCCGCCCACGCAGATGGATTCCCTCCATGTAAATCTGGCTCCGTGTCTGGCTCACCCCATGGGGACAGACAACTTTGGAAGAGATATTTTCAGCCGCGTGATGAACGGCAGCGGAAATACCTTTTTTGTGGCAGTCTGTACGGTCCTCATCGGAGGCGTGATCGGCATGGCGGCAGGGGCTCTGACCGGGTACTACGGAGGAGTCCTGGACAATGTTCTGATGCGGGTGGGAGATATGATTATGAGCTTTCCAAGCGTTCTGCTGGCTCTGATTTTTATCAGCCTTCTGGGACCTGGAAAATATAATATTATCCTGGCTCTGGGAATTATTTTTATCCCGGTATTTGCCAGAATGGTGCGAAGCGAGGTGATACGCTGCCGGGAGTTAGACTTTGTGAAGAGCGCGAAGGTAATGGGAGTGGGGAATTTAAGAATTATTTTTATCCATATTCTCCCAAACGCCTCCGTCAGCATTCTGACGACAGCTGCCATTGCTTTTAACAACGCGGTGCTGTCTGAAGCCGGGATGAGCTACCTGGGACTGGGAGTCCAGCCGCCGGAGCCAAGTCTTGGGCGGATGCTCTCCGAGGCCCAGTCCTTTCTGTTCGGCGCTCCCTGGTATGCGATTTTTCCGGGAATTGTGATTATCCTCATTATTTTGGGATTTTCCATGATTGGAGAGGGACTTCGGGAGCTTCAGAAGTAGACAAGGCACAGACAAAACAGACGGAAAAGGTTTCAAGGAATGATGAGAGGCGATATGGGACAGGATACAGAGAAGAGAAGGAAGCAGGAAAAGATTCTGGCCAGCGTAAAGGATTTATCCATCGAATTTACGGACAGAGGCGTTTATGGGGAGGTTGTAAAAAAGATCAGCTTTCCTATCTATGAAGGAGAAATCCTGGGAGTGGTGGGAGAGAGCGGATCTGGAAAATCCATGAGCGCCCTTTCGATTATGGGACTGCTCCCGGACAGCGCTCAGGTGAAGAGCGGAAGCATTGAATTCTGCAAAAAGGATGGAAATATTGTGGATCTTCTGCAGCTTTCCGGGCAGGAGCGGGAAAAGATCCAGGGAGAGGAGATTGCCATGGTGTTCCAGGAACCCATGACATCCTTAAACCCTGTTATGAAGATTGGAAAGCAGGTGGGAGAAAATCTGGCGCTCCACACGGATCTTTCTAAAGAGGAGATCCGGGAGAAATGTGTACAGGCGCTGCAGGCAGTGGGACTTTCGGAGGCGGAGGCTCTGCTGGAACGGTATCCCCACGAGCTGTCCGGCGGCATGCGCCAGAGGGTGATGATTGCCCAGGCCATGATTGCTTCCCCCAGGCTGTTAATTGCAGATGAGCCTACCACGGCTTTAGACGTGATTGTGCAGGCCCAGATTCTCCGCCTGCTGAAAAAAATCCATCAGGAGAACCAGACCTCAATTTTATTTATTTCCCATGATTTAAACGTGATTCGGGAAATCTGCGACCGGGTGCTGGTGGTCTATCAGGGCGTGATTGTGGAGCAGGGCGATGCGGAGCAGGTATTGAGCAGCCCGCGCCATGAATATACAAAGCGCCTGGTGGCGTCCATCCCGGAGAAAACAGGCAGGGCGGACAGTCAGAAAGAGATTTTGAAAATTTCCCATCTGGACGTATTTTACAGGGAAGGAGGCGGCTTTTTTTAAGAAGGCCTCCAGAAAAAAGGCGCTCAGCGATGTGAGCCTGTCTGTGAGAGAGGGGGAAATTCTGGGAATCGTGGGGGAGAGCGGCTGCGGAAAGTCCACCCTGTCCAAGACCATTGCAGGGCTTAACAGAGATTATTCCGGAACCATTGAGACAGACGGAGATCTGCGCCTCCAGATGGTGTTTCAGGATCCCTTCAGTTCCTTAAATCCGGCCAAGAAAATTGGATGGATTTTAGAGGAGCCTCTCCGGGTGAGGGGCGTCTCGGACCGGGCTGAGAGAAAGCGGATGGCAGAGGAAATGCTGGTCAAAATCGGTCTGGACGAGAGCTTTTACAGCCGTCGTCCCAGAGAGCTGTCCGGCGGGCAGCGCCAGAGAATCAGCATTGGAACGGCTCTTCTTGCGGACTCCAGGCTGCTGGTGGCCGACGAGCCGGTTTCCGCTCTGGACGTGACGGTGCAGTCTCAGATTTTAAAGCTTCTTCTGGATATGCACGAGGAGAGAAAAAATACGCTTCTGTTTGTGAGCCATGATTTGAATGTGGTGCGCCGCGTCTGCCACCGGGTGGCAGTGCTGTATCTGGGAGAGGTAGTGGAGTCGGGGGCGGTAGAGGAGATTTACCACAATCCCTGCCACCCCTATACAAGGCTTCTGCTGGCCTCCTCCCTGGGGGAAAACAGTGAGAAAGAAAAGGCTGAAAGAAATGATCCCAGTGAACTGGTCTCTGACATTGGAGAGAACTTTGGGCGGGAGAGCGCAGGCTGTCCCTTCTACCCCAGATGTCCAAAGCGCAGCGGACGCTGCGCCCTGTCAAGACCGGAAACGATGAGCCTGGAAAACGGCCACAAGGTCAAGTGCTTCGGCTGTCAGGCTCCGTCTGCAGAGGGCAAACAGAAAGACTAACTATTAAAAGTCAAGTCTAAAACGAAGTTTTTTTGAATGAATTGCAGAAATGCACTTCAGATATAGTTGTACTTTGAAAACTGCATGACAAACAGAGTGTCATTGCTGGCACTCTA